>Ga0265797_10005380_pt1 | contig 18691 bp, 13 predicted proteins | sample P2T30metagenome_FD_192433 | JGI IMG/M metagenome (GOLD analysis project Ga0265797, IMG submission 192433) | Plant litter microbial communities from East Loma Ridge, Irvine, California - P2 T30 | ecosystem: Environmental > Terrestrial > Plant litter > Unclassified | place: USA: California... | reverse complement strand
CACTACACTTTGACCATGAATACCAATATTTAGACGAGCGTTTCATCCATGTCCATCTCTCACAATAGCGCGAGAATCTCCAAGCTCCTTTGATAGGCTTTCACTTGACGTACACAAATCGCGTTCACCTCGCATCTTCACCACGTAATTTGCAGTTTCCCCAGTAGCTCAACTGGAGGTTCGCTCACATATTGCATCAACCATTATTTTCCATGACGCTGCTCTAATGATTCCTTGCGTAGACATGGTGTTCTTGACGATCTCATCTCCTGTAGGCCTGGTGGTAAGTAAAATGCCGCAACCACTACCGTCACGCCAACAAAATGCCGCAGTCTACCTTTGGCTGCTGCGCCTTACAGAAGAAGTGCTCAAGAGCACCAGCTTTCCCCATCTGTGTATCTCCAAGCCGTTATCACTGAATTCAAATTTCCACCTCAACCCGAGTTCATTCGTTCTACGTGTCGCCCAAATCGGCTAGTGTAATGGATGGCTCCCAGAGCACGGGCGACTGAGGAAACTTCGTCGCTCATGCAGCGGATAGAGGAACGCTACATACTGTCGACTTTGAGCGTGAAAGAGTTGCAATGTGATACAAGTGGAGAAAAAAAAAGGCAGGGGTTTGATATGATATCATTTTATTGTTAACGCAAGCTACGTTGTCGTAGTCATTTCTAATCATTCTATATACTAATGTAACTAACTTTTGTGCTGGACAGGTGTTCTGCTGGTGGAACGCATCTGCAGCCTTGTCTCTTTACAACATCTCAGACTGAACGCCTAAGCCTTCTCCTGCACACTCTCGTTGCCAGTGGTGGATGAGTCGCGGCTATAGTAGCGACCAAAGACACGGTCCTCGATCTCCATGTTCTTGTCAACCTTTCCGGTACCGTGCTTGGCTCCCTTGCGGCGGAAGTAGACGCGCTTGCACCACTTCCAGAACTCAATACCCGCAAAGAAGATGCCAGTCTCGATGAAAACGATACCCCACTCCCAGTCGATAGGCGCATGCTTGAACACGACTGTGTTGAGCGTGGGGATGTAGATGAGCGGGAACAGGAGAACAAAACCAACCATGATGGCCCAGAAGAGGAACTGGTTCCTCCATACATCAAACATCCACTGGGTGAAGTAGCGCTTACTGCCAGGCTGCATGCGGAAGAAAGAGCGACGCATATCAATCATCTCCCAGGCGAGGAAGAGAGCGAACCATGTCAAACAGGCGAATGTGCAAGCGCGGGCGCGGAACACCAACTCACACTGTTCGGAGTATGTCTCGTTACAACCCGTACCAAGTTCACCATCACCGAAACCAAAGACGACGAGGACGAAACTGGCCAAGCAGAGAAGAGTGATCCAGAGACCATAAACGACCATGTCGACAAGGAACTCCAAGGTGAAGATACCTGTCTTGAGGGATTGAGGTGGGCGTTGCAGAATGTCAGGGACAGCGCGTTCAAAACCGAGGCCCATGTCTGGCAATCCTGAAGTAGCCATGATAATCCAGACAACCTGTACAGGAGCGAGAGGAAAGACGGAAAGACCAGTCCTGTCTTTGAAGGCGAGACCAACGAGGAGCGTACCAGCCTGAGCGACGTTCTCAGCCAAGACGTGCAACACAAACTTCTGGATGTTGTCAAAAATACGACGACCTTCTTCAATGGCAGCGAGAATGGACGCGAAGTTGTCGTCTGTGAGGACGATGTCGGAGGCTTCCTTGGCGACGTCTGAACCGGCCTGTCCCATGGCAATACCAACATCGGCACGCTTGAGCGAAGGAGAATCGTTGACACCGTCACCAGTCATGGCGCAGAATCGGTCGCGGCGGTGGAGAGCTTCGATCATGCGGACCTTGGTGCTAGGCGCACAACGGGCCACAACCAATGGCAGAACAGGAAGCTCATCAACTTGGTCATCGGAAAGGTCGTCGAACTCAGAAGCGGTCATAACAAGGTTCTTGGCGACATCGGTAGAGATCTTCTTGTAACGCTCAGCGGATGGCAAGATGCCAACTTCGATAGCAATTGCGCGCGCCGTATCTGGGGAGGTACAAAGTCAGTGTATATCTCACAAGGATCTTGTACAGTCGAAGCTTACCTGGATGGTCTCCAGTCAACATATGGACCTCAATACCAGCCTCGTGGCATTGGCGGACAGCGACAGCAGATTCGGGGCGGGGAGGATCGTAAAGACCAATCAGACCACGGAAGACAAGCTCAGATTCTACAGAGGCACGTTCAACCTCGGCGCCCTTCTCGACGTCGGCGGGATACTTCTTGCTAGCCAAAGCCAAGACACGCAGACCAAGACCGGCCAAAGATGCCATGTGGGCGAGGATTTCGTCACGGAACTCCTCAGTGACAGGCTGAGATTGCTCCTTGCCATCGGCGAGGTAGGTGGTACAGCTCTGGATAACGCGCTCTACGGCACCCTTGGTGAAAGCATAGTTGCCACTTGCGTGTTTCATGATAACGGACATGCGCTTGACGTCGGAATCGAAAGGAAGCTCAACAAGATCCTCCCACGTAGCAGAATCGCCCTTGACGAGATGGCTACGGTTCATGCCGAATCGGGATGCGAAAACCTGGATAGCGATTTCGGTGGGATCTCCGTGGGCCTCCCACGCACCTTCGTTGTTTTGCTTGACGGCAGCTAAGTTGGCCAGAGACGCGACCTTAAGGAACTCGCCGAAGCCCTCGATGTTGTGGCTCTCAAGCTTTTCGACAGAGAGACGCTCACCGCAAGCATCACCTCCAGCCTTGAGGTCCATCTTGCTAGGAGCTGACGAGCCAAAGCGGACGTGACCAGCGGTTGGGTCTTGAGGAGAATTGGAATCCTCGATAGTGTACGTTCCAACGCCTGGGACCCAAGCACCGCGGGCAATCATCTTACCCTGGGTGAGTGTTCCTGTCTTGTCGGAGCAAATATCGGTAACACCACCGAGAGCCTCCAGGGACTTGAGGTTACGGACGATGACATTTCGCGTGACCATGGATTTGGTCCCCGCTGCCATAGTAATTGTGAGCACAACGACCAAACTAGCTGGAATCATGGACAAGCCTGTCGCGACGGCGTAAATGATGACTTCCTGGCGAGAACTAAACTCATTGGCTGCAAGGACAATGATAGCACAAACAACAGCGATGAAGAAGAGCAATACTGCTAGCTTAGAAAGCTTCTTCTGGAGAGGTGTTCCTACGTTGAGACCCAAAAAGCGACCGATAGCGTCGGTAGTAGTAAGTGTGTAAGCCTCGAGGTAACGATGTGGCTTTGCCTTTCCGTTCTCCTTTCGCTTGACCGGTCGAACTTTCGACTTGGTCTCACGGAGTTGAGCAGCGATGGCACCAATCTCAGTGTAGGCGCCAGTCGCGAAAACGATTCCCTTGGCTCTGCCCTTGGTGACCGAGGACGAACTGTAGGCGACGTTAAGGCGATCACCAGGGCCAGTCTTCTCATCAAAGGTAGCGTCCTCTTGCTTGCGAACAGGAAGGGACTCTCCGGTAAGTAAGGCTTCGTCAGTCTCAAAGTTGACTGCGTCAAAAACCCTAATATCGGCAGGGATAGTGTCTCCAACCTTGACCTCAATGACATCTCCGGGAACAACTTCAGCGGAGGGTACTGTGACCTGTTGGCCACTACGAATGAGACGGGCGGTTGGTGAACTGAGTGATCGTAGAGAATCCATAGTCTTCTCGGCAGACCACTCCTGAAAGAAGCCAACGACAATATTCAGTCCGATGACGAAGGCGACGACACCGCCTTCAATCCAAGACTTGATACCAAAGCTGACAGCCATAGCCATGATGAGAACTAGAGTCATGGCATTGGCGACTTGAGCGATCAATATCTTCACTGGCGAGACGCTCTCAGCCTCACCAAGTTCGTTGGAGCCGTACTCATCGACACGGCGCTTGGCTTCGGCGTCGTCCAGACCATGCCATTCTTCGGTCTTCAGCTCGGTCTTGACTTGTTCGAGCGTAAGGCTGTGAGCGGGCAGTGACATGGGTTTGTTGCATTGGCCACTGACGTGACCCTCCAGGGTCGTTGCTTTTTTCCCCATGATCGAGGATTGTTTTTATTGTTTGAAAGAGGTGAGTCTTCGGTAGTCGGGTTGTAAATATGGGGTAATTGCGTGTATACGGATATCGGCAGACGAGACTGAGATCAACGCTCTAGTCTTCTGCGTACTCTTGTCCCGCGGACTATGGCCACGTGGACAAATTTGTTGGATTGGGTGTTGAGTGTAGTATACATAGAGGACTTCAGAACGGGGCGGGGGTGCAGACTCCTCCTAATTCAACGCCGTGATTGGCGAGTTGTAAGGTTTGTATGGGTGGGTTTGGAGTTGACGATGTAAGAGTGTTGGCAAAGTTTGGAGCAAACTTGGAGAGAGAACGTAAAGATACCGACGAGAGATTGGTGGTAGGAAAGAGCAGGAAACGTGGAAAGGTCCTAGATGTCTTCAAGATATATGTTGAGCAGTGGGGAAGTCGGTGTGGGAAGACGGCTCTGCAAAGACATGCCAAGCGTCACGAGAGTTCCCGCCAAGGTATTCAGAGGGCCACTGCCAAGTTAGCGAGCAAACTTTTCTCCACCCTTGGCGATGGAGATGGCCATTGAGTGCTCACCATATTACGGGGGTTTGCTGTGAGGTCACGGCTACGCGGCATTCATGGCCTTGGCACCTCAGGATCTTCTTGGTCCTGCCTCTTCAACTGGCCTCATGCAGAACCCGCCGTTTCAATACCGCGGTGGAGCAGACGATACGCGTTTCGCAGACTCAAGCTTCGCATTAGGAGCGTCAAGCCTTGTCCGATTTGAATGTGAGTGGTCCTCTGGGGGTGCATCGTGCAGGTTGGCGGAGTCCAGACTGAGCGGAGATACCCCGGCGCACGGACGCGGTGGTGAAGAAAAGTGTGGATCGAGATGCCGGAGCCGCGTGTAGATTTACTGCGAACTGGGCGAGATGTCACTATCATGACACTATAGTCCTTGCACGTGGTCTTGGCCGTTGAGGGTTTTGATAGCTCGTAGGCTGGAAGTGGTCAGCACCAGGCCTTCAAGATGACGTCGTCAAAATGCACCAGGGTCCATTGCTTCTTCACTCCAGCCGAGAGTTTCCCAACGGCTTAGCAGTTGCTTGCTGACCTCCCAGCCTCTCTCTCAACACCCTCTCCAACCTAGCATGTCGTCTTCGAATTCTGACGCCGCGCCGTTTCTGCAGTATCACGAGCCCGAAAGTAAGCGCGTCGCCTTGTCCACCTTCCTCCCTGGAATGTCGATCTCAACTAACGCAAGCTTAAGTCGTCGATATTCTTATCCTGGTATCTTTCTTCACCTTCTTATGGCTTGCCGAGTACGTTTCGGCCAAGACCATCCGTGCCGGCATCATTGGGCCGATTGCAGTAGGCATCATATACGGCGAGCCGTTGGCAAACATTCTCCAACATGATTGGGCTGGTACGTGTCCCTGCTGCAGAAGATGGCTCATTTGCGACATTTACTGAATCTGTACCCCGGCATTTAGAAACGTTCCTATATCTTGGCTACATTGGCTTGATCTTGATTATCTTTGAGGGTGGTTTGAGCACTCGCTTGGATCTGCTCAAGGCCAACTTCACATTGTCGATCTGTGGAGCTGCCACCGGCGTTCTGTGTCCAATCGGTTTCAGCTATCTCTTGCTGTATCTTGGGTTCGGCTACGGCGCTGTCGAGACATTCATCATCGGCGCTGCTCTGAGTGCCACGAGCCTGGGCACTACCTTTGCTGTCATCTCAAGCGCTTCCAAGGACGTCGATCTCAGTCAAACCAAAGTCGGCGCTGTACTCGTCAGCGCTGCAGTCATCGACGATGTCACAGGTCTCGTCATGTCCAGTGTTATCCACGACTTGGGTAGTATCGCTTCTGGAGGCAACGTCAACTTGGGATGGTTGATTGGCCGACCTATCGTCGCATCTGCGGCTATGGCGATACTCACCCCAGTCTTCACCAAATGGTTTTTCGCTCCTGTCTTCCGGAGATACATCGAGAAGCACTTTCACAAGTTTGACCACTTGTCCAACATCATACTGATGATTCTGGTTTTGTCAGCCTTCATCTCGATCGCTGCCTACGCAGGGACTTCCATTCTGTTCGGAGCTTTTCTCGCCGGTGCATTCTTGACGTATCTTCCTTCAACGCATCCGGAAGGTCCGTTCGTGGTCATGAGTAGGGAGGAAGGCGAGCGTTCCAAAGATAAATCTCCGACGTTCGTGCATACTTTCGAAGTCTATTGTTTGGACGCACAGCAATACGTGTTAGCGCCCCTCTTCTTCGCTAGCATAGGATTCGCAATTCCATTCCTGGACCTCTGGACTGGAGAAGCCATCTGGAGAGGCGTTGTATATACCTTACTCATGCTGTTTGGCAAGGCGATCGTGGGTGCATGGATACCCATTTGGGCTGCCGCAAAGCATGACCCCAAGAAAGCGCACGAAGCACAAGCAGAGTCCGCGGCCGAGAACGGAAATTCGCTCGAAAAAGTCAAATCGTCTCCTGATTCACCGTCCCGCAAAGCTGCGATACAATCCTCCGTCTCACCCATGATTTTGCTTGGCATGGCCATGGTCGCACGTGGAGAGATTGGTCTGCTAATTGTAGAGATTGGCTACAACAACACACCTTACGTCTCTCAGCAGGGCTTCATAACAGCCATTTGGGCTATCTTGTTGAATACAATCATTGGACCTGTATGCGTCGGAATAGCCGTCAAGTACAAGGGTGCTAAGATTGGCAAAGGCCCATGGGGCTTGGTACCAGGACCCAACCAGGCTATCGAAGAAGAGATGGGTAGAAGAAGAGAGTCGCGTATGCAACAGCAGATGCAGGAAGAGGGCGAGGCGAGGATGGAAGCGCACCGAAATAGTCAGATGGCATGATTGACGATATGCACGAAAGATGAGAATTTGCATGGCCCACCAAAAGTATAATTCCTACCACATTTGTATAGATAGCATTGTACAGTAATTTAATAGAACACAATATTGACACAGCATGTATATCTCCGTCCGCTTCCCAAGTCACTTTAAACCACCTTCGGAATCCATCAACTCTTCACCCTCATGATGTACGCTGAATACTCCAATCCGATGTCCTCCACCGTCTTCTCTTCACCCGCAATCTCTTGGTTCCTCATAAATCGTTCTTCCTCCAGTTTCGCTCATCTCCTATACAACCACATAAACCCCGCAACCATTGTCACAAGACCCACACAGCGAACGTGCATCGACAGCCCGGTGCCCTCAATATCGATTACTTTGGAAAAGTATGTAGGTAGGTAAGAAGCCAATATACAAAAGACAGCGCCCAGCAACTCCGATGCATAGGAGATATACGTTGGATGCCTAACATGTGCGAATGGAGCCGTGCTAACAATGTACTTTGGTGTCACACGGCCAAAGATTACGGAGAAGGTGTGGGAGAGTGTTGTCAGTGCAGTCCATGTTAACAATAGTGAGCTACTGGGGAAGAAGGCAACGACAAACGTAGTGCCAATGGCCGTGGAAGTTGGAAGCGAGACGATCAGCGTCCAGGAAAGGGATCCAGCTACGACCGAGAAGAATTTGAGTACTTGGATAGAAGTTGGATAGACGAGGCCGGATGGTGGGTGCGGGAAGTGGATTCTCAGTGCATACAGTTGAATAGCCAGGAAGGCGAGATAGAGAGGTGGAAGGAGGACTGGCATTGTTGTGTTCTTTGAAGTAGGATTAGATGAGTAGTCATTAGAAGAGTGCAAAAGCGAATTTATACCATGCTTCTTTTCTCACGATTGTGGAGTTCTCTTTTGAAGTGTGTAACTTTGAAATCGCATTTATGTCATGAAATATCTCCAGAACATGGATTCATATCGTACACTACTTGCCACAATTTGCCATTTGCTGTAATTCATGCTTCCTGCTTTCATAGTACATTTCTGCGCTAGGTGTTGTGGTATCCGTTCGAAAGGACGAAATTAGGAGGGGAGACGTCGTCGTGTTAAAATGATAAGGGTCCCTCGTCTCCACAGGCAAAGAAGTCACGCGAATTTGTGACGCTCTCTGGAGATGCTAAGAGCAAGAGGCGTACGAGCAGATGATAAAACAAAACATAATGATTGATTTTACAGATGCTATTCACCTATGGGTATCCTTGTACTTCCTTCACAATTTGATTTACAGGAATGTGCTTTCGAAACACATCAAAAATCGACCTGGACCCATGCCATATCGAAGCTGATTAGAAGCTCGGAGCGTTGAGCGCCATGACGCAAAGAAGACCGGAAATAAGACCAGCAACGGGTAGGGTCATGACCTAGAATTGTTAGAGATGAGAAGTCAAAGTAATGTGAAGGAAACTTACCCATCCTGAGAAGATGAAAGCCAGTTGGCGCCAGTTGACGGCACCAAGGTCGTAGTTCATCAAGGCGACCCCGACCGCTGAACCGGTCAAGCACTGAGTTGTTGATACTGGAAGCCCAAGTCTAGAAGCAAGCAAAACGGTGATGGCAGCGCCCAGTTCGACCGAGAAACCACGTGTTGGCGACATTTGAGTGATCTTGTTACCAAGCGCACGGACAATGTGGTATCCGTAGAACCAGAAACCAAGACCGAGCAAGAGACCAGCGACAACCAGGAACCACACGGGGGTAGGGGAGCGTGTCGCAACCTCTCCAGCTAGGTATGTCTGGTAAACAGCGGCCCATGGACCGACAGCGTTGGCCACGTCATTAGAGCCGTGAGCGATGGACATCATCATAGCGGAGACAACTTGGCAGTACGTCCATAGATGCTCGACGCGAACATCGTAACGAATGGCCTTGGAGTGAATAGCGCGCAAAAGGTCGTTGTCGTGCGTAATGACGTCGCACGTGACACCTCGGAGGAAGATGAACTTGGTGTATGACCACCACCTCTGAGGGTTAACCCATGAGAGATGCTTGACGGGAACAATCCAGCGTTCGTAAGGCTCTGGCTTCTTCAATTTTCGGACAGGCGCACCAACGCTCTCCTCTAGCTTTGTCTTCTCTGGGTCGCTAGGGAGAACGCCACTGTTGTTCACTGAGCCGGATGGGGATCCAGCATCAACTTTCTTGATCTCATCGTCGTTAGTCGAATTCGTCACAGCCTGCTTCGCGTTCGTTCCAGCATGGACTTCGCCGTAGGCATCCTCGTAGTAATCGGTGACGTATTCGTTACCCTTGCCTGGCCAGAAAAGAGTGGTAGTCTCTTTGAGGAGCAGGGGGCCCAAGATGACGTGCCAGATTCGGACACGAGGATCCTTCATGATAAGCTTGCGTTTAAAGAATGGAATGAAGAAGATATAGCAGATGGCCAAGCATCCAAAGAATACTCCTAGGATGATTCCAGCAGCCTTGCCAGCCCCAAACTCTTCCAGGGATGGTGCTGTAGGTGCTTCAACGACAATGAACAGGGCTAGGATGGCTCCTGTCATGGCGAAGTAGAAGGGAATAAGGCGCATGGCGTGCTTGAAAGGATCTTTGCGCTCAAGAACTGAGTACTTGACGGTGCCGAAGATAATAGCAGAAAATGCACCAGCAATCAGAGGTGCGATACCCCAAGAAGCAGCGACTTGCGATACAGAGCCGGACTCCCACGCCCATTTGACAGGAGCCTGGCTAGCAAATCCGACTCCAATAAGAGCGCCAACGACTGTTTGAGTAGTCGATACGGGCATTCCCAGATGCGTGGCAAGCATCAACCAGAAGGCGCTACCAACCTCTGTCCATGTTTAGCTCAAGCTCCTGATACAGAGTGGAAATACTCACCAGCACAGCCCATGGCCAACATGAGCGCGCCCGGGTTGCCTGTAAAACGGTCGATAGAGATGATGCCGTTCTTGATGGTTGAGGTCACCCGAGCCCCAAGCGCGACAGCACCGATGAATTCTGTTATTACGGCAAGCGGGCCAACCTGTACCATGGTCAAGGTACGAGCGGCGACTGAGGTAGCATAGGCGTTGGCGACATCGTTGGCACCGTTTCCGAAGGCGGAGAAGACGAAGGCAATGGTGGTAATTGCAAGAATCCAATCATACTTGGCTGTGACTGGATGCGCCATCTTAATTGTGCAGGCGTAGAGCTGTGTTTGGCAGAATCCTGGTTCCTGGGAACATGGTCAATCTTATATAACCCGAGTAGGTATGTAGCACATGGCAGTGCAGGGCGTCGGCTTGACGCCGGGCTTAGGATGGCAAGACGTGCCCAGAAGACAAGATACTGGAAGATGGGCGCCGAGGATCTGGTGACGGGTCGGAGCGCAGATATATTGCTTTCAGCCATTGGAGTGCGGATTCGATACCATGTTGCTGCTCGTGGTGAGGATCCGCCAAGTGCATGAGACTTGCCCAGAAATTCCGCTGTCTTGTCTCCGCCTTGGAGGACCACAGGGTGCAGGAATTTTCTACCAATAGACTTGTATACATCAGACACGCATTGAAGCAGTTGGCTCTCAAGGCCGCGCGTGCTCCGAAGTGTCTGTAACTGGCCGTGTATTGGGATCGCAGTTGTGGGGTCAATCAGAGCAGCTATTAAGAGAGGCCATATTCTAGCACTGTGGAATTCGTCATAGGAAGGTAGTGCCTAGAGTGTAGGAAACCGCGACATCACATCATCAGCACAAGGCGAGATTGCTGTATATGCTGGTGGATGTTGGATGTGATTGCGAAGTTGAAGCCTTCACGTGGGCTTGGAGGGAAGGTGCAGGTGGAGTCGATGCAACGACGTTGGCCGTGTCGTCATAGCTGACGCAGGCCTGCTCATGCTATAGGGCTCCTTGGTCGTGTGCATCCACTGCAGTGTCTTGGAAAGTGTGTTAAAGGCCACCGAGATAGATTTACCTGCGCTGAGGATGCGCGCGCTATAACGGTCGCCTTTCTCTCATATTTTGACTATTCTTGGCCATGGTTCCCGAGGTGCCTCTGTACATGGAACTAGTGATCCGAGTGCCGGGTCGAAGCGGGTATGCTGGGTGCTTGAGAGAGCGATGTCGCAGAGCCGAACAAGGTGACTTGGTACTGATTGAAATGCTTCAGTCTCTGATGGACGGATTTCTGACGGGCGCCGGTGCTCCACGACGCACAAGAAGCAGTGCAAAGGGTCGCGTGTGCTTGGGCAATGGGCGACGCTAAAAGCTTGACAGCGCGCACCAGTCCGGGGTAGATGGCCTTCTCAGCGATACCAAACTCGCCCTTGCGCTAGATTGATTACTTATCCCCGGAGAGCGGTATGTGGCTCGATGAGGGCATGAGGCTCTCGATTAGAGTGTTCTCTTAATAGAATCTGACAGGGGCCACAAGCGATGAGGCGATGAGGCGATGTCGAGAAACAGGTAATGCGGGAGCGAGGCGGAAGCAGGCGGCAAATGCCTTTGTGTGAAGACGGACAAGACACAGGGTGAAAGGCAGCACTACACTAGGTACTGAGAATTCAGAAGATTCCCCCTGGACACCTGCAGTAAGTAGCTCAGCTCAGGGCGTTGTTCGCAGCCGCGCCTTCCCCACGTTTCCTCCGACCCCCGCCAATGGCTCGCAATTAAAAATTAGCTTACCTCCGAGCTCGCTGCCACCCGCGAGCTGTTGTCGACGGCGAGTTGGCCGACTCACCCTGTACTGTGTCCCTCTCTACCTTCCCTCAACTGACCCAACGACCTCGCTCAGGCCAATTGCACCCTCAACTGCCCGGGCTGCTGTCATCCCCTCACTATGGCGACCGTCACGGAAGAAGTGCGCGAGGTGCTTCTGGGCACCACCGACGAGCCCCAGCTGTCGCAGCTCACGCGCGCCGCCTTTATGAAACACGCCCAAAAGGACGAGTCAGGCGAATACTATCTCGACCAAGACCAATTCATCACAGCGGTCGCGCCCGAGGGCGAGGACTACGTAAGCAGGGCTGTCTGCATAGTATCGAGTCATCCAAGCTAATGACGTGCCCGCTTCCAGCACAAGATCAAGCGGTACCAGTATGGCATCCTCTTCCAGGTCGCCGATCGCGACCAGAAGGGCAAGGTCAGCATCCATGACTGGTCCGTCTTCCAGAACCTGCTCGCCAAACCCGACGCCGAGTACGAGGTCGTCTTCCGCTTCTTCGACAAGCAGCGGACCGGCTACATCAACTTCGACGACTTCTACGAGACATGGAAGGCGCACAAGACCGAGGACAGCCTGCCCTTCGACTGGGAGGGCGGCTGGGCCTCGCTGTACATTGGCTCCAAGAAGCACAGGCACACCATGACCTACCCCCAGTTTGCCCAGCTGCTGCGAGGGCTACAGGGAGAGCGTGTGCGACAGGGCTTCACCTATTTTGACAAGAACAAGGACGGCTTCATCGAGCCGGAGCACTTCCAGCGCATAATACGCGAGACTGCGAGCCACAAGCTCTCCGACTACCTCCTCGAGAACCTGCCCACTCTCTGCAACATCTCGGTTGGCAGCAAGATCTCCTACGCCAACGTGCGCGCCTTCCAGAACGTCATCCAGCAGATGGACATGATCGAGCTCATCATCCGCAATGCCACACAGAAGAGCTCTGACGGCAAGATCACCCGTACAGATTTCCTTAACGAGGCCGCGCGGATAAGTCGCTTCAACCTCTACACGCCCATGGAAGCAGACATTCTCTTCCACTTTGCTGGTTTGGATGAGGCTTCCGGACGCCTCGGTCTGCGAGACTTTGCCCGCGTCCTCGATCCATCGTGGCACACTGCAGGATCTTTGGCGGCCGCCGGCATATCCGAAGCTGGCCAAAAGGTCTTTGCGACCACAAAGTCTATATGGCACGACATTCTGGAGTCGATCCACCACTTCGCCCTCGGTTCGCTGGCTGGTGCGTTTGGTGCCTTTATGGTCTACCCTATTGATTTGGTCAAGACGAGAATGCAGAACCAGAGAAGTTCAGGTGTTGGACATGTCCTCTACAAGAACTCGCTCGACTGTGCAAAGAAGGTCATTAAGAATGAGGGTTTCAAGGGACTCTACTCTGGCGTCCTGCCTCAGCTTGTTGGTGTAGCACCGGAGAAAGCTATCAAGCTCACAGTCAACGACCTCGTTCGTGGAAAGATGACAGACAAGGCAACAGGCCAGATCAAGTTTCCCGCTGAGATGCTGGCTGGTGGTACTGCTGGTGCCTGCCAAGTTGTACGTTGTCCCCTGTCTTGATCATTTCAAGTAACAACGATTGCTAACACGCCATGTTCAGGTCTTCACAAACCCTCTCGAGATTGTCAAGATTCGGTTACAGATCCAGGGTGAACTGTCCAAGAATGTTGAGGGTGTTCCTAGGCGGTCCGCCATGTGGATCGTCCGCAACTTGGGTCTCGTTGGTCTCTACAAGGGTGCTAGCGCATGTCTTTTGCGTGACGGTACGTGTTGCTTGCTATTGCATCTCGATGTCGCTGACCCGTCCATCAGTTCCCTTCTCCGCCATCTACTTCCCTACCTACAGCCATCTGAAGAGAGATTTCTTCGGCGAGAGTCCACAAAAGTCACTAGGCGTACTACAAATGCTGAGCGCTGGTGCCATCGCTGGTATGCCTGCAGCGTACTTGACCACACCGTGCGACGTTATCAAGACCAGGTTACAGGTAGAGGCACGAAAGGGCGAAGTGGCATACACTGGTCTTCGTCATGCGGCGACAACCATCTTCAAGGAAGAAGGTTTCAAGGCGTTCTTCAAGGGCGGGCCTGCCCGTATCATGCGATCGTCTCCACAATTCGGTTTCACGCTGGCTGGTTATGAAGTTCTACAGCGAGGTGAGTTTTGCATGACACCTTGTTGCGCACATGGCCGACTAACATGCCTACAGCTCTGCCGATGCCAGGATCTAGCCATGATTCGGCAAGTCTGGAACCATCAGTCGGGCTTGAGGAAGCGACGGCGCCGTTGCCGTACCTGCGCAGCCGCAACGCGCTCAAGGTAATCCTCGACCTGGACGAGAACTTTGGCCGACCCAAGTTGCCCGCTGGCAGCAAGTTCAGTGGGATTCCCGGATTCGGCAAGAAGCCGGAAGCGTGATAGAATCAATGCAGGTGCTTAGCCGATGTGCGTTATTACGGGTGAGGGATAAAATGGGATTGGCCAATTTATGGGTGGGATACCGTTTCTGGCGCCAACAACAGCTTTATCAGCCACGAGTTGTTTTGGGGCGTTGATCTACCAAGGAGCATGTTTTTACTCGCTAGTTGGCAGTGACTGTGGGGGTAGGCGTGTCTGTCACAATTCTGTTGGAGCATTTCTGAGCGGCACAATAATAGACAAGAGCGCATGCAGCACAAGACTGTACGATAGGGCGGTTGCATTTGACAGCGGGAGGAGAGGGGAAGACAGATGTGGACTGCATGCTGTAGTCGGCCACGCATGCACATGTAGTCGACAGGTGTCCGGGTAGATAGAATAGGAGGATTTCTGGCATAGTCTGGCGTTCAGACTGGGCAGTTAATATAGAGGGTAGCTCAATCCAGGTGCGGCGTGTCAAGCGAACAGCAAGCCGCAGCAGGGCAACCTGGCACCACGCCGCATGAGTTTCCGCGAATAGCCAATCTGACAAATTTGGCCGTGAGAGGGAGAATTAGCACGAAGCTCGCCGAAGGATAGTTCAGGAAGTCTAGGAGACGGACTAAAGAGCAAAAGTCACAATAGGGCCGATGGAGGCTTTTGGGCGTGAAAGAGGCGGGGCTGGGCTCGGTCCCCCGTGGAGTAGCTAGAAGTGCATGTGGGGTCCAAGAGCAGCTAGCGGCTATCTGTGCGGGGATGGAAACTTCGGTGGGAGCCTCATAAAAACTGGATTGGATTAGAGCCTCGCTCGCGCTGGTGGTAAGCTGGGGCTGCGCCTCGCAGGAGCCAAAGAAGGGCGACTGGCGCGACGGTCATGATTCCGTCTAGATCCATCGTCGTTGCAGAGCATCCAACTTGCACGCGCTGTCCTTCACCCTCGCTGCCCTGCTGCCCAGTTGCTTGTTGTATCTTGCACCGCTGACCTAACCCGCCTTCCGCCTGTTCCAGCGTCCGCAGACAGGGCCGTCCAGTCAACAACCCCCGCAAGTCAGCCTCCTCACCCGCCGCAGTCTCCCCCCCTTCAAGAGCTATCCGTTTCCTGCATGCCGTAAGGGCAGACAAGGCTCGCACACTGTTACCATCATCTATGCCATCTGTGAACAAACGCCTGCCCCATCGCAGCCTGCGCGAGTTGATGTTTGCGATCGGCAGAGCCCTTCGACACCGCCTTGAGGCTGAAAAAGAGCCGTCGCACTGGCACCCTCGGGTATGTTTTCACCGCGCAGAGCCGCTTCAACGTTGGCGTCTTTACTTTGCATCATATCTCCACATATATTTCGCGACTCATGATACTGTTCGCTGTATTTCAGTTCCGATGACCAACAACCCGTCTTTCCCACATAGTCACCCCTGCTTTGCCCCATTCGCTCGATCCGAGCGTCTCTAGCCTGGCACGCTTCCGACGGCACCTCGCTTTTCTCATCTCTGTTTATCGTATCCATTCCGCCAGACTTGCTGCTCTGGACCCTTCTTCTTCCATCGTCGCGAGAAGAATGCAGCCCATGGCCCTGCTGACTCTCCTCCAGACAGCTATTCAAGACTGGTCTTGCTGTGCCACACGCTCTCTTCATCGCCGCCTGGGTCTTTCTCTAGGGGCATTCGCTGAGCGCTCGCTGGGATAATTATCTCTCTGTTCCATCATCTCGATAACCATCTTCCTAACCCGCGGAACCCGCTGTCCAAATGCTCGACGCCATCCAATCCGTGGAATACTACCAGGACGACGAATTCCTTCCAAAATCACCCCTTTTGAAAGCCAGATTTGTAAAGGCAACACCATCTCCGACCCCACCACCCCAGATAACGACAGTCGTCCGCCATCAACTCATTCGCCAGAGTGTCAGTCCATCTCGATCCCACAACCGAAAAAAATCTAATTCTCGCAAGATCCGAACCCGGCCGACCCAAGGAGACTGGGTGCTCATTCGTGAAATGGATCCTAATCGCCCAGATATTGCCCAAAAAGCAAGCGAGCAGGCCCTGAACTCTGACTCTGAATCTGACCAAGGACCTGGCTCTGGGGACGACGAGATGCTAGATGCTGAAACCTCCAACACGGCAACTGCCCAGTCTCCTCCTAATCATGGTCAGTCAGTGCCGTCGACTACTCGTCCTGCCAACCAGCAACCTACTTTGCTAGAAGTACTTGCTTCAGCACCTGATCCGAAAGCGACAGCTACCCACAGAGACTCCGTGATCGAAGACGAAGTCATTAGACCTTTTGGCTTTGCGGCAGCAGACAGGCGCACCTCTCAACCATCTGCAGTCCACACAGCACCGAATGGTGTACGATCTAACATAAACGGAACAAATAGAACGCCATCCATCTCAACCGCATTGTCCAACGTGTCATTGCAGCCACCAAATCAGTTGCCAAACAGTCTCTCCCAGGAGCATGACTCAGCAACATCTCCTGGTCTACGGCAATTAACCATTCCGCAACGAGGGGGACTTTCCGCAGATACCCTACCAGCATTACAGGCGCCATCTCCTGCGCGTGATGCAGCAGCAGGCTCGCCCAGTCAGCAACTACCCTCATTCCGACATATGGACGATATAGCGAGGTCTGCAACGAGTGATCACGAAGCAACCAGATCCAACAGCATCAGCTTCCCACATAGACAATCCGTATCTTCAGTAGGACAATCGCCAACATCGATAGTGCGTGCTCTGTCCATTAGCTCTCACTCTCCGGCAACGCCATTTCCCCCACTAAGTGCCTCTTCGCCCATGAGTGCTCATGAGATACCACACCGAGGTGATCTGTTTCTACGCACCTCAGGGGGAGGTGCATTTGGCACAGATGCTCGGAGACCATCACATGCAGCATCAGACAACAGTCCTTACACAGCCACATTGCACTCCGCATCCACCAGTGACAGTTATCAGAGCTCGGATGGCCTCAGTCCTGGTACACAGCCAACGCCCATCGAACCAAGGCAAAGGCATATGAGTTTAGATGGTGCGCTCGCGTCGAGAGTGCTTCCACCTCCATTGAACTCTGGGTTACAGCAGCAATCAACCCCACATATCGTTGGATGTTTCAAGTGCGACTATCCAGGCTGCACTGCTGCACCTTTCCAGACGCAATATCTTCTCAAGTAAGTTGTCTCGCTCTTCAGGTCAACGTTGCCAAAATTCTAGGTGCTGACTTATGCAGCTCGCACACCAACGTGCATTCGTCAAATAGGCCACATTACTGTCCAGTCAAAGACTGTCCACGAGGCGAAGGTGGCAAAGGTTTCAAACGCAAGAATGAAATGATACGACATGGGCTTGTGCATCAGTCACCTGGATACGTATGCCCGTTTTGTCCAGACCGCGAGCACAAGTATCCGAGGCCAGACAACCTGCAAAGGTGTGTACACTCCTGAAGAAACTCAGTTTGAGCCAAGCTAATAGAAGCTGTAGACACGTACGTGTTCATCACACTGATAAGGACAAAGATGACCCTCAACTCCGAGACGTCCTTGCTCAGCGACCCGAAGGTGGTAGCCGTGGGCGGAGAAGACGTGTAAGCGACTCTGGCCATTGAAGCGCTAGATAATCTATTGAGGGCATCTGATACTGCTTCGATCTTGCCTGTCCCTTTGGTAAAACTCTTCTCTTTCTTCTGGCGCTTAGCGATATTCTGGCGTTTTGCAATTCACTTCATGGAAGGCTAGGTGGCACAAACTGGGAGGCACTTTTTCCACGAAGCCGAGGATAGGACATCTGTTTCACCCCCTCTCTCTTCTCTTTATCTCTTACGGCTTCTCGTGGTTTTACGATGGATCGTTTTTGTCACCTTCACCTTTCTATCCTTCGCTGGATCACTTCACCTTCAGTTCTTCTTAGTTCTCGATTGTACTAGCTATATGTTTGAGCTTCGGCTTGATACTGTTATTAGTATTATCTTGTTCTACTTATCTTGCTGAGTTGGTTGGATTGTCTAGTATGCATGCACCTTGCAATCAAAGAAGGTTCGAGCATTAATTATATTGGAGATTCTCGATCACACTAGTGAAGAAGGCCCGGTGCTAGCGGATGGTTCGAAGAGCCTTTCGAATTTTGATTCTCCAGATGATTTGGGAAGGATCTTGGGCAAGGGGAATCAACGGAAAAGGTAGAGGATGATTTTGGGTTTACTATAGCAACTCGCGAATAGCAGGTTTCAGTCACAACAACACGTCCAGCATCGAACGTAAGCCACTTACTGAACACAAAAATTGCCATATAAACGAGTGTTTCGTAGATCGCTGTTGAGTCAACACCTTCAGCATCTCTGCAAGCGTGAAGTTGGCAGTGAAGGCTGTGTCGAATTATTGTGGGCGAAAGGTAATTTGTACGGGCATAGGAAGTGAATGAGCGAATACGGTACCCTTCGAGGATAATCGAAGTTGTGCGGTACTGATCTCCAAAGTCCAGTACATCGGTGGTATCACGATCATCTCCATATGGGACGCACATTTAGTGAGGGTAAGGTGCCGAGGGTTTGAAGTGGTTTGCAATGTCTGTCCAAGATGATCTCAATATATATGGATCGGCTTCTCAGGTGTTGACTGTCCTACATGGAAGTTGAAACACTGGATCTTCTGTGCTATGCAAAGAACAAGTGCCAGTACACTATT
>Ga0265797_10005379_pt1 | contig 18695 bp, 14 predicted proteins | sample P2T30metagenome_FD_192433 | JGI IMG/M metagenome (GOLD analysis project Ga0265797, IMG submission 192433) | Plant litter microbial communities from East Loma Ridge, Irvine, California - P2 T30 | ecosystem: Environmental > Terrestrial > Plant litter > Unclassified | place: USA: California... | reverse complement strand
TTATAAGTTTTTTGCATAGCTTGTGGCTCTTGCATGTTGGTATCCACGCAGTACGCCGTGACCAGTAAGCTTCTCCACAGCATGTGCATGATGTGGCGGGTGCGGTGACACATGAACATCGCACCGCGACTACAAACCTTCAACATCAGCTTGGCTTTCAAACCCTTTCCACAACATTCTATTCGCCCTGTTCACTATTCCGAGCTCTTATCGTCTCACCGCGAGACATACAGGCGTCGTTGATCCTTAGCCCGTATCCACCCGCTTCACTAACGTGATGATCGTAAGGCACGACAAGAAGCCGCGGCAGGGACGATAACACTGAAACTCTTGCGCGATCCACAAAGGGAACCACAAGAGTACGCGGACACAGGTTCGTCCGTTTTGTAAAGCGAGAAAGGGTAAAAACTAGACTCGAAGCCGACACGTCGAACGCTAGTCATGGCCTTGGCGGTTGCGATGTCCGTTTTCCAACGAAAGATCTAGCCACGTGAAGCGATTGTCCCGCGTTCAGGGAGAAGGAATCCACTTCTCGATACGGCAGGCACCGCAATGGACCCGGCGGGGTGCAGCGGGCTGTACAAACACACGATGCGCAGATGGTGGGCAATTGCCGGGAGTGTTTAGTAACGACTGCGACCTGGAATCCGACCGACGTCGGGAGCTACTGAAAGACTCGGAAATCTTGGAAGACGACGATGTTAGCTAGCACATTTGTCGGTAGACGGCTCATCTAGGCGGCAGACACCCACTCGAGCTAAGCCCCAAGAATAGCGGGGAAGAATATTTTATTGGGGAAGGGATGATGCAAGCGGTAACCTGCTGTTTGTGACCCCACTTCGAAGGGTCTCAGCCAAGATGCTACAACAGGCGTACTGCCGAGGATAGGAACAGTCGAGTGGCGACTCGACTCGTTTAAGAAGTGACCTTGACCCGTTCGACTTGTCTCTGCCAAACGGATACCCAAATCAACTCCTACACCACAACTACTACCACTGCCTCAACCATGTCTCCAGGAAAAGTTTCGACTCTCGACTTTGAGACCTTCTACAACATCATCGACGGCAAGCAGCGCGGCTCAGACAACATTCACCATGGTATCAACCCCGCAACTGGCCAGCAACTCTGGGATGTACCCATTGCGAGCGAGCAGGACCTGAACGACGCTGTTGCGGCCGCGAAGAAGGCCTTCCCCGCATGGAGAGATACACCGGTAGGTTCTGACTGTACGAAGTGCATGTGAGACATACTGACTTCGTACCTCTACCTCTGCAGATTGAGAAGAGGAAGGAGCTCCTTAACAAGGTCGCCGAGTCGTACCAGCAACACACCGATGACTTTGTCAACCTGCTGTGCAAAGAGTCTGGCAAACCGGTACGTCATAGTCGTTGTTGGGATCATTGACACCCTTGCTAACATACGAATAGAGAAAATTTGCTGCCATTGAGGTTGGTGCCGTTGCTGGATTCATCGGTCACCACTTGACTCTCGACGTCCCTTCTGAGAAGGTTGAGGATGAGGAGAAGACCATCTACACAGAGTATTCACCTCTCGGTGTTTGCGGTGCCATCTGCCCATGGAACTTCCCTCTTGTTCTGAGCACTGGAAAGATCGCACCAGCCCTCATGACCGGAAACTGCATGATCGTCAAGCCTTCACCCTTCACACCTTACACAGCTCTGAAGTTTGTAGAGCTGGCACAGGAGATCCTCCCTGCAGGTGTCCTCCAAGTAGTCGGCGGCAACAACGACCTCGGTGTTCAGATGTGCCTCCACCCCGACATCGCCAAGATCAGCTTCACCGGCTCCATCGCTACCGGAAAGAAGGTCATGGAGACATCTGCAAAGACCCTCAAGCGCGTCACACTCGAGCTGGGTGGCAACGATGCGTCCATCATCCTTCCTGATGTCGACATCAAGAAGACTGCACCTGAAGTCGTCATGGGTGCTTTCCAGAACAGCGGTCAAGTATGCGTCGCTACCAAGCGCATCTACATCCACGAGTCCATCTACAAGGAGTTCCTTGAGGAGATGGTCAACTTCACCAAGTCGATCAAGATCGGTAACCCAGACGATGGCGACAACCTGCTCGGACCTGTTCAGAACCAGATGCAGTACGAGCGCGTAAAGGGCTTCTTCGAGGACAGCAAGGCCAAGGGCTACAAGTTCGCCGCTGGCCAGCCCGACGTCAGCACCGGAAAGGGGTACTTCATCCAGCCAACGATCATCGACAACCCGCCCAACGACTCCCGTATCATCCAAGAAGAGCCATTCGGTCCTATCGTGCCCACCCAGCCGTGGTCCGATCTTGATGAGGTCGTCGCACGCGCTAACAACACAAACACCGGTCTCGGTGCCTGTGTTTGGGGCAAGGACGTCGAGAAGGCCTGCAAGGTAGCGCGCCGTCTCGAAGCTGGTTCCGTGTTCGTGAACTCATGGGAGAAGCCAACACCTCAGGCGATATTTGGAGGACACAAGGAATCTGGTATCGGTGGAGAATGGGGCAAGACCGGTCTTCTTGCATACTGCAACCCACACGTCATGCACGTCTACAAGTCATAAAACTGGGCAGATAACACCCTGCATGATCAGATAGATGAGCAAAGGGGATGATCACAACCTAGTCAATACAAGAATGTTTTGAAATGCTTGAAAGGCTTGAGTCCCTTGACCTTGCGATGATGTGGCGGGACCCATTGAACGAAGGAACATGAAGCATTTGATAACCGGTGGCTAACATAGAAATCGTCTGTTCGCCTGGTGTTCGTACCGAAAAGGGTTTAGGTGACATCTACCTCTGACAGGCTTAGCGCTTGGCGCACCCAGAGCACGGGCCCGCATGATGCTTCGTGCCTGGATGGCGGTTCTCCATTCATATCGCATGAGCGGCACCTACCCACACGCAATATCATCGTTTTGCTGTGCGCCGCATCAGCCCACTGTTCATCGACTTGTCGTTCGTCGATGTTGGACTGGAACGGCTAAACTCGCTCGGTTCCGAGGTTCCTTTGGGCGCTGCCGTGCAATGATCTCCAGGATGCCGTTTCACGGTTTCATGAAACAATGCGCCTCATGGGAGCTAACCGCCCAAATTTGACCCACCATGAAATCGTTCCAGACGCATAATCGCGGCTGGTGGTTTGTATAAGATGGAATCGCATCCGCCGCCATACTGTTTCTTCACTCACTCGGTCATCACCATTCTCTACACACTCTCTCTATCTTCTCTTCTTTGAACTCTACTGGAAGCGTGCTTCCTGACATTCTTTTCTTGAATACCCACATAGAAGCGAGCTTCTATCCTTTTTCCACCTACCAACCGAACACCTTTGAACCCGAACCGATCGAAAAGTAGCAATCATGCATTTCAGCACATCCTCCATCTACTTCGGTGTCGTCGCCTTGTCCTCGACTTCCGCTGTCCTCGCAGCTGCTCCCTACGGACAGTGCGGTGGTCAGGGCTTCCAGGGCGACTCTACCTGCCCCCAGGGATGGTCCTGCGTCAAGAGCAACGACTGGTACAGCCAGTGCGTTAGCGGTGGTGGAAACGGCCAGGCACCTCCTGCTGCCACCGGCGTTGCACCGGCACCCGTTGTTCCTTCCGCTGCGCCTGTGCCATCGATGAACGCCACCGAGCCCATCGCTGCCCCTGTTGCTGTTGCCCAGCCTGCTGCCACTGGCTCTGCCGGTGGTGCCAACGGCTCCACCCCCGACGTCGCTGGAAGCGGTGCCAACGGAGCCAAGTGCTCCCTCGACGCTGCCTTCAAGTCGCACGGCAAGAAGTACCTCGGTGTTGCCACCGATCAAGGTGCGCTCGGCAAGGGCAAGAACAAGGAGATCATCGTCGACAACTTCGGCCAGGTCACTCCTGAGAACAGCATGAAGTGGGATGCCACCGAGGCCACCCAGGGCAAGTTCACCCTCGACGGCGCCAACGCGCTCGTCAGCTTCGCCACCGAGAACAACAAGCTCATCCGTGGACACACCACCGTCTGGCACTCCCAGCTCCCTACCTGGGTCTCTTCCATCACCGACAAGACCAAGCTCCAGGAAGTCATGGTCGCTCACATCAAGAAGCTCATGACCACCTACGCCGGCAAGGTCTACGCCTGGGACGTAGTCAACGAGATCTTCAACGAGGACGGTTCTTTCCGCTCTTCTGTCTTCTACAACGTTCTCGGTGAGGACTTTGTTGCCACCGCTTTCGCTACCGCAAAGGCCGCCGACCCAGAGGCCAAGCTCTACATCAACGACTACAACCTCGACAGCCCCAGCTACGCCAAGACCAAGGCCATGGCTAGCAACGTCAAGAAGTGGATCGCTGCTGGTGTCCCCATTGACGGTATCGGTTCCCAGTCTCACTTGTCTGGCAGCTGGCCCATCTCTGACTACCCTGCTGCTCTCAAGCTCCTCTGTGGCTCTGCTCCCGAGTGCGCCATGACTGAGCTCGACATCAAGGGTGGATCCGCTGCTGACTACAAGACTGCCGTTACTGCCTGCTTGGACGTTGAGAACTGTGTCGGTGTTACCGTCTGGGGTGTCAGCGACACTGACTCTTGGATCGGTGCTGCTTCCACTCCTCTTCTCTTCGATGGCAGCTTCAAGGCCAAGGAGAACTACAACGGTCTCTGCACCGCTCTTGCTTAGATACCTAGAGTGGAAGTGAGAGTTGTCGACTAACTTTACCACCTTTCGGTAGACGTTGAGTGTTTGTTTTGTTGAGATGGGATGGTATTCTATCGTATATATATTTACTTCTTTGAGATGAGAACATCATCTTTCAATTGATCATTTGAATCACTTCACTCTTTTTCTCTATCCGAACAACAACGTGATGATGTAATGATGTTACATGTGCTTCATTGTCCATAACGATTACGCTACTCCAAGTCGCAGGCTGACAGCCCTTCGGTGGGCCTCTAGTTCCTCAACGCGCGCGAGTTCCATAACAGCAGGGCCGACGTTCTCGAGTCCTTCCCTAGTCAGGTGGGAGCTGGTGATGTGCTTGACGTACGACGACAGATTGACACCCGAGTACTGCTTAGCGTAGCCATATGTTGCTATCTCAAGTTAGCAGAAGGTTTCGAGAAGAACATATGAGAGATGACTTACGTAGAGAGTGGTTTACACCAGCAGAGTAGTCGCCGACACTCTCCGGGGTCCATTGGCCGATGAACACACTTCCAGCATTCTCCACCATTTCAGCTACCTTCTCTGCATCATCGACTTGCAGGATGAGATGTTCGGGTGCGTAATCGTTACTTAGCTGCATAGCCTCCTCCATTGTGTCTACTGCAAGTGTGAAGGAGTGCTCGATAGCCCCACGAACAATGTCTACTCGTGGTAGTGCGCTTGCCTGCTTGTGAAGCTCGTCTTCGACTGCAACAAGCTGTGACTCGTTCATTCCAACTGCAATCAAGATGACCTGAGAGTCGACACCGTGCTCAGCTTGGCTAAGAAGATCCGATGCGACGAAGGCAGGGTTTGCATTCGCATCCGCAATGACGAGCACCTCACTCGGTCCCGCAGGCATATCGATGCTCACACCGGCATTCGTGTCGTTGGAAACGTGCATCTTCGCTGCGGTGACGAACTGATTACCCGGGCCGAGGATCTTGTCGACCTTGGTCACGCTTTCAGTACCGTATGCCATTGCCGCGACGGCTTGCGCACCACCAGCGAGAACGATAGATTCTGCGCCAACCTTATGGGCAACGTAGACGACCTCGGGAGTAACTTGGCCATTAGAACGCGGTGGGGTCGCGAGAACAATCTTCTTGCAACCGGCGACCATGGCAGGTACACCAAGCATGAGCGCTGTAGAAGGAAGCACAGCTGTTCCACCAGGCACGTACAGGCCGACTCTCTCAATCGGTCGAGCGAATCGTGAGCACACGATGCCGGGCATAGTCTCTACTCTTAGTGGCTTGTCCTCCTTCTGTGCAGCGTGGAACTTCCTGATGTTCTCAAATGACACATCAATGGCCTTGGCCGTCTCAGGCCTCAACTGCATGAGCTCCGGAGGGAACGGTGCTCTCAGTACAGGCGAGGTAAGCGACGTAGCCTTCTCGAACTTGTGTGTGTATTCCAGCAACGCAGCGTCTCCGCGAGTTCTAACCGCCTCGATGATCGGTAGACATATACCCAGAATCTTGTCGGTCGAGCGTTGAGATGGTCGTTGAAGGGTGGCGCTGATAGTCTCTGGTGTCTCGTTTGCGGTTGCATATCTTCGCATCGCGATGCGACCGTCCTTTGTGCCGGCGGGGTCATCCTTGCTCTTCGGAACTGAAGCGGCTTCTTTAATCTCTTCCTTCGTTGGGGCATTTGTTGTACCGTTAGTCGCGCCGTTCGTTGCTGCAGCTGCTTGCGCGGCAAAGGCCGGCTTAGCATCACCCTGTCGCCTCTTGACCTTGATACTCTTCGCGTCGAGGTTGCGCTCGACATCCTCCAATGACACGCCAGACGCTATGCACTTGGTGAGAGCAAAGTAGAAAAGATCAGCAGCTTCGAACGCGACTTCATCTTTGGTGTTCGCGTCGCACAGCTCGGTAGCCTCCTCTAGTATCTTTGCCCTCAACAGCTGTGAGTCGTTGAAGAGTCGCGCGGTGTATGAGCCTTCCGGTGCTGAATCTTTCCGGCTCTGGAGGGTCTTTTGTAGTTTCGACAGGCCGGTGTACTCGCCGAAGCAAGTGGGGGTTGCAAGGTGGCAGAATCCCCTGCCCTTCTGTCGCACCACAAACTGCAAGCAGTCGCTATCGCAGTCCAGCGCTAATGACACCAGCTCTTGGACATCACCACTGCTTTCGCCCTTGTACCACAACCCTCGCTTCCGGCTCTGGTATACACCCCGTCCAGTCTTGAGACTCTCCGCGACACTCTCTTCGCTGCTGTATACGAGCCCGAGGGCGACTCCCCGCTCATCTGTGACGAGAGTTGTGAAAAGGCCGTCGGATCGGTCGCTCGTTGCGTTGGCCATGAATAGCTTCGCGACGCTCAACGCGTTGGTCTGTTTCGACGGGTCGACCGTGAGGTTTTCGGCGGAGATGATGGGTATCGCGGATAGCTTTGCTAGCTTCAGAACGCTCTCCATGCTCGGCTTCGCAAACGAGACGAAGACGTTGGGTCGATCTGTTCCGTAATCCTTTAGCCATGCTTCGACGAGGCCAACATCCTCCACTTGGTGGGCGTAGATGTCCACTGATGTGCCCGCGATAGCTTCTATGATCTCTTCCTTTGTGTTTCCCGGCAAGCACAGCACTATCCTGTCTTGGTCGATCTTCAATGTCTTGAGCTGATCTAATTGCTGGCGGGTAACGAATACCTTGGCGGCGCCGGCATCGAGGAGAGATACGACATCGTCGATTGAGGTGACGGAAGCAACACCTAGATAGTTGGCGAAGCGGCCTACCGATTGCTTCAGGTGGGAGAGGGTCTCATCGATGGTCTCGTCGGTGACTCGAACAAAAACGTTGCCGACAAAGGACAATGCTTGAACATCAAGGCCTTGGGTAGATTTCGTGTAAGCAGCCAGATCAATCGCAGCAACCAGATTTGGTGCCATGGTGTAGAATTTGGTGCGATTGAGGCTTGGACAGAAAGTGTGATTCACACTTGATGCGTGAGTCGCTAGTTCATTGTAGAAAAAGTTCCAGAACTAGCAGATGCCAAATCGCGGGGCGGGCTGCCCCACTACGGCGATGACGACAACAACGTAAGCACCGACGCGCTTCAGACGCGTCGCACTTACCGGAAAGCCTCGGATTAATATATAACCTCTGGATGCTGTTGTTTCCGTTCCGAGAGATACCTTCGCACACCCTGCTCACCCTTTGTATTTGCAAGTTACTGGTTGACTTTGGACACTGGATTCGTCTCCTCTCGTTACTGTCTCCCTGGCCTAGCGTGCGAACCGAGGTCCAGACTGAAGCGCAGGTAACTAGCGAACTGTAATCACCAACATGGAATCCCAAGGTACGATCAGTATTAGATGCTCGGAGGCACCGGAACCACTCCAAGGGCTCCACGGAATCTCCTTGGTCCAGAGAGATCCACAGCGGATGATGAGCTTGTTCATTCCGCCCGTAGCCCAGGATAGTACATGTACCCCACTCCATTGTGAAGGCTGCCTAGCGAAACCCACTATAATTCGTGTGTAGTCTGGCGAGTATAAAAGGGTCGAATGCTCTCCGCGGATGCCTGATCTCCATTACACTTGAGAACACCTCTTTCATCACGAACATGTCTTATTCACCACCCGACTCCGCCAAACCCTTCACCCTTGATGTCTCTGACCAAGACATCTCGGAATGGCGTCAACTCCTCCAGCTCTCCAAGCTGGCACCTGAAACTTGGGAAGGGCGACAGGAAGACCGCCGCTTTGGCGTGTCCCGCAAGTGGCTGTCCGATGCAAAGGACTACTGGCTGAACAAGTACGACTGGCGCGCGCAGGAAAAACACATCAACTCGTTCCCGAACTACAAGATGCAAATCGAGGACGTCGATATGCATTTTGTCGCTCTTTTCTCTGAGAAGAAAGATGCCATCCCCATCATCTTCATGCACGGGTGGCCAGGAAGTTTCCTCGAATTTCTGCCTATGTTGACGTTGATCAAGGAGAAGTATTCAGCCAAGGACCTACCATACCACATCGTCGTGCCCTCACTGCCCGGGTACACCCTGAGTACCGTGCAGTCGGTAGACAAGGAATGGACTCTGGCAGACAGCAGTCGCGTCATGAACCAGCTGATGCTGAATCTGGGCTTCAACAAGTACCTCGCCCAGGGAGGAGACGTTGGCAGCTTTACGGCGCAAATGATGAGCCAATTGTACGACTCCTGTGTAGCATTGCATTGTAAGTCCAACTCCATATATCGATTACTCTGATTCTGATGTACCAGTGAACCTGATAAGTGGTCTTCCTAAGCCGGACGAGAACACTCCTTTGAATGAGGTAGAGAAGAAATCCCTCGGTTACGCAAAGGAATGGGCAACTAGCGGAACGGCCTACGCTCAGGAGCATGGCTCGAGACCCAGTACGATTGGGAATGTGTTGGCATCGAGCCCGCTCGCACTCCTTGCATGGTAATATCATCGTTTTACGTAGAGAGATGTTTCCACTAATGTCGTTCAGGATCGGTGAGAAGTTTCTTGAATGGAGCGATGAGGACCCGTCCCTCGACGAGACGCTCACCAATGTGTCACTTTACTGGTTCACCGAAAGCTTTGCTCGTTCTATCTATCCCTATCGCGCGCTCTTTGGATCGGGTGCTAGGGACATCGGCGCGCCTAAGAAGCCACTCGGTTTCTCGTTCTTCCCACGAGAACTGGCCCCAGGCATCAAGAGCATCTTGGAGAAAGAAACAAACTTGGTATTCTATAAGCAGCACGAAAGCGGTGGACATTTTGCTGCTCTGGAAAAACCGAAAGAGCTCTGGCAGGATGTTGAGGAGTTTGCCGGCAAGGTTTGGAAGGTATGAGGTGGCATGAAGGATAGTGTCAGTCTTGCTTTCTGCGCACGAAGGGCGGCTGACATGATGAAGGGTTCTGCTACGTCCTCGAGATTGTAGGAATGCGATTTGTGGTCCCAGGGAGCTGTGACGAGTTGCAACTGCCTGCAAAGGTCTTTTTGATGCTGCTAGTGCTATATGATGCGGAGTATGGTACCTGACTAGTTGCTAAGGGGTACATGCCCTGCGAGTAAATGTTATTCCTGCTTCATCGACCAAAAGTCGCTCAATTTCCGCGATCCCAGTTACCGATTTCACGTCCATCGCAATTTGGATGGAACGCCGATTTGTTATCAATACCCCGACTTATAATCAATACACCGTTGGGCCCACCCGCACGCGCAGATCGCTCCTCCCCTGGCGGCAGAACTCCGCCCATCGGCTTCAATGTTCCGCATGACGCGCAGCGCCGGCCCCAACCTTCAACGATCGCACGACAGCACTGACAGGACATGACAAGAGGCCAAATCGGGCCGGCTCTTATATGTTTTGCTAAAATGTTCTACAGCAAGTAACCACCTTCTTAGTGTCGCCTCCGCGCCCTCATCGGCAGATGCATCGGCATCACCAAGTACACCAGCTACGCGTACACGCAGCATGAATACCCGTCGGCAGTTGTGCAACAGAACGAAACATTCAATCTGAAGTGCGATCACGTGAGCCTCCCAGTGTTGCCTCGGTAGTTGTAGACCTTTACCCCAGCTTCTTCGCATGCTTCTTGTACAATTCGGTGTTTGGTGTCGCCAAAGATCGTCATCGCGGCACGTCCCTGCAGGGCTGCATAACGGAGCACCCCAAATATGCCCCAGCTTCTGTTATTCGTTTATCCTGCCCCAGGCACGGAGGCGAACGCTAGTAATGTACCGTGACGAAGACCCAGTTTTCGGTAGAATAAAGAGAAGATGCATTCCCAAAATCTTGGATTAAGGTTCTTACTCAATCTATCTGGCTTACTGTCAAGATGAGGTTCGACAAGTCACTCCAATGTGCGCTGCTGAATGCGCCTTCCGTCGTATTCGCCGCCCCACAGTCAGCATCTTACCCCACAAACGGCACGGCACCGGCCGCTTTCAGCTCGAAGTGTGCGGAACTTGCATCTAAACTTCACATCGATGGTGGTGTTGTTACAACGGCCGAGTTTGTCGCCGCTGGTACGAACCTGACTGTACCCGTATACGACGAAACATGTGCCGCAGCACCGCCAGCTATCACAGCGGACATGTGCCGTGTCGCGCTCAATGTGTCGACTTCTGAGCGTTCTGGCTTCAGGATGGAGGCGTTCCTCCCAGCCAACTGGACGGGACGATTTCTCTCTGGGGGCAATGGCGGTCTGAATGGTTGCATCAGTTACGACGACTTGGCCTATGCGGTTGGTCTAGGTTTCGCTGCTGTTGGGACCAATAACGGTCATGATGGCACGAGTGGCTTGCCGTTTTATAATAACTCAGATGTTGTGGAAGACTTTGCATACCGAGCGTAGGTATCCTTGTGTTGGCATGCTAGAGACTGGCTGACCAATATTAGTTTACATACTGGTGTCGTGGTCGGAAAGCAGATCACCGAAGACTTCTACGGCAAACCGCACGACAAGTCCTATTACCTTGGATGCTCCACCGGAGGCAGACAGGGCATGAAGTCTGCCCAAGATTTCCCAGACGATTTCGACGGCATTGTTGCGGGCGCACCAGCCTTCGCGTTCAACAACCTTACCTCATGGAGTGGACATTTCTACACCCTCACTGGCCCAGCAAACTCGTCGTCCGCTTTCGTTCCGCAGTCGAAGTGGGTGCAGATTCACGCTGATGTCTTGAAGCAATGCGACAAGCTTGACAACCTCGAGGATGGCATCCTTGAGGCTCCCTTGCTTTGCCAGTATGACCCTTCGGGCCTAGCTTGCGCTGAGGGCAGCAACACCACTACCTGCCTTACGCCCGAGCAGCTAGAGACAGTCAAGGGAGTTTACTCGCCACTTCTCAACGATGCAGGAGACTTAGTCTATCCCCGTCTGCAGCCTGGTGCTGAGGTGATTGCGGCTGGCGCTATCATCAACGGACAGCCCTTCCCCTACACCACAGATTGGTTCCGCTACGCTATCTACAACGACCCTAGCTGGGATCCAGCAACTCTCAGCTCCGAGGACTACGACTACGCCGCAAAACTGAACCTCTTTGGGATCGAGTCCTTCAAGGGTGATTTGAGCGGAATGAAGGACCGCGGCGCCAAGGTGCTACACTGGCATGGCGGCGCGGACTTTGTCATCTCATCCGATAACTCTGCTCGCTACTACGAACACGTCACTTCTACTATGGGTCTGTCCTCTGAAGAGCTTGACGAGTTTTACCGCTACTTCCTTGTCAGTGGAACTGGTCACTGCGGTGGAGGAGAGGGTGCGCACGCCATTGGCCAGGGTGTGGGCGAGGTCAACGGATACGAGACCAGCCACAACGTACTCATGGCTTTGGTTGACTGGGTAGAAAACGGCAACGCACCCGAGACACTTATCGGAACGAAGTTCGTCAACGACACCGTCGCTCTAGGCGTTGAGTTTGAGCGCGCCCATTGCAAGTTCCCCAAGGTCAACCAGTACAAGGGCGGTAACCCTGATGTTATCGAGAGCTGGGAATGCGTTGACGCGTAAGGTCGAGTTTGATTGTAGAAGAAAGCATAGTGAAAATGGATCAAAGACTTATGTTCGACACTTGATGGTTCCCGTATCAATATGGATGTTTTTTTTAAGCTGCCAGACCCGAAGATCATTCGCGTACTTCCAAATCAGCCTCAGGGTCGGCGTGAAGCATTCAGTCGTTGTACCGCTTGCTACCTACACTGGAAACCTTCCCGGTGCGTAGACACCTACAGACACTTGCATCGAATGCATTATGCATGTCTCACGAAGTGTCTCATACACATTCCACTTTGGCCGCCCTTAACGTAGGATTGTCCCAGATTAATATCAAAATAAATCTAAAAAACAGTCGGCGTACCCACATACTTACAGGCCATTCGGATTTTGCTGAGAACCATGGTTGAGATGCGTTGAAACCAAGGCTTACAATCCACATGTGGTATTTTCGTGCCAAATCAATTTTCGCGCGTTACCTCGTACAATAGCGCTAAGACATGTAGTCGTGCTTTCCATAGTGTCGTCGGTGGATGTTTGAGAAGTGGAAGTGAAAGCCGAAGACTCACCGATTTCACTCCCCTACAACAACTACAACAGCGCAAGGTTAACAGCGTTTGACGTCACACAATTTCAGTCCGAGCGTCCTTTCTCTACAATGGCGCTCAACGGTATTGCAGTGCTTTTCAACGCGCCACAACTCACGTCCTCTGTGCATTCGAACTCGTTCCTCCAATACATCCCCACCATCGCAACATCTGCGTACACGAAGCTTACGAGCATAACATCCAACAAAATGGGCTCATTTAGCGTTCCCGAATCCCCATTTCCAGCGCGGCCTGCGAAGTCGGCGGCCACTGCGAAAAAGCCATCTCCAAGAACACATGACGCCAATACGTCCATAGGCAAGCGCAAAGAACGCGCCAATTCAGACGAGTACGGAGGTAACGGGGGAAGCCAACCTTCACCAGCGAAAAAGAAAAAGCGAACATCGTTGGACGGTTGTTCTTCGGGAAAGAAAGCGATTGACTCTAGTCCCTCTTCAACACCACAAACGCATTCTAAGCACAGCCATGAAAAGGCGCCACCGAATGGCCGCCCGACGAACCATGAACCAACTTTCGCGCAAAACCGTCGATCGGAACCACCTCAATATCCGCCTCTAAACGCATGTGGACACACAATCCATCCCGTCTATAGCGAGAATTACGCCAAAGCCATGTGCCCGATGTGTTTAGTGGATGCCTCAATGAAGACACTCCAGCACATCCAAGAGTTCATCAACGCCCATGATGGCTTGTCTCAATGGAAAGAGAACCTCGAGGGTCACTATGCTAAGTCGACTTACCATGTCGCCAGTCTGGGTGGTAAGAAGGGGAGGAATGCCAATGGAACAGATGTGTCTTACAGACACTGCAAGAGAAACCTAGTCAACTTGATCAACGAGATCGAAGATCTTTCCGAGATGGAGCTGGCCTGGGAAGCGAAACAGTCTCCTGAGAACAACGACGTTTACGTGGAACATATCCGACTCAGGAAGCAGTACAGTGCTACAGCAGCACTGCACTGGTACAAAGACACTGAACACATCGGCTTCATCAGTCGTGTGGAGGAGGACTGCGAGATCTTCAGTCGACGCCGTGGTCGGCGCTGGACAATCGCCAGCGATCCAGACTTCCCTGACCGAGATGGTCATGAACAAGATCTAGGATGGAAATCGCTCAAGAAAATTCAGCATAAGCTTCTCAACGAATCCGACATCCCCAAGGTTCTTAGGACCGATGTCGCAGAGCAACTGCCGAGGCGAAAGCGCCGACGAGAAGGCGCAAGCGTTTCATGGAACGAAGATGTTTACGTTCGCACAGAAGCTGACGTGGATGTGCTTCGTAAGGCATCATGCTCACTCTCAGAAGAGTTTCTCGAGCCTTCTCCAAAGAGGCCTAAGATGAGCGTCCTTCGCACAACTCCACTTGAGGTCGAACGAGAGCTTATTCCCGCTACACCAGTCGCGATGGACTCAAACCCTATTCGCCCTCACTACGTCATCCCGCTGAGCCGCAACGGACCTCCGAGAGACGTTACTAGGAGCTCGATGTGCCGAAGGAATAGACGACGGTACACGAGGGGACAATGGGCAATTAAAGAGGGGAGCGAAATCATCGATACCAGTGGATATCGCAAGAACTTCGACGTCCATGTCGCGAATATGGAGCAGCTGCAGATCGAGGCTGCAAAGATGGACGGAGAAGACCTTGGCGGGGATACAGAGATGAGGGACGCTCCTGCCGCCGATGCGCAAAGATCAACACCACAGCCGTCGCGGTGGTCACCAAGCCTTGGGGGCCGACTGGTGAATTGCATCGCGAATCTTGGGGTGTTCACTTTCCCGGGTTTTGATCGTGGCGGTGGTGAAACTTCGGCGCCGCAAAACGATGCTAGACACGCAAGTCTCCTGGCTTGATACCGCTGTCAGGCTGTAACCGTACATCGTGCTGACATGTTGTAAGTCGTTCCCTATAGAGTGTCTTGGTGTTTCGCACTAACGGTCGTTTCCAAGGTTTACACGATGGATGCTTACGTGCTCAGCCCCGACATGTGACCTGTGGTACATACCTTGGCAGAGTGACTTATTCCCGACCGTCAACTCAACATCTCAATCTCAAAACTCACACAAGATTCTCGACACTGTTTGCGAAAGACCTAGCATCTTTTAAAGATGGGCTGCTCAGCTATGCGCTCTAGATTGGGGATCAAAAGGATCGATTCTCGGATCGACTTGGGCGAGGATCCCCCGCAAAACGCCGACGGCCACATCCCGGAAATTGACATTCGCTCACGCTACGCTTGGCCTGCACGGACAAGAGATATCGATTCGGCGTAATTGTGACGCCTGAAGGACAAGCACGTCGTCCAGATCGTGTGTAACGAAGTGGTTCAAATGTCGATCATGTCACTGCGTCGCTGGGTATAAAGCACCCTGTCTGCTTCATGCGCAGCGAAATGTTTCCAGTCTGATACCACTTGTAAAGTGCTCAACTGTTACCAGCACCATCGCCGATCTTATACTACAGGATGCGAGTCTCCATTGCTCCTGTAATTCTCTTCGCCTCTCTGGCATCTGCGGCCCCGCAATGGAGTGATCATTACAAACGACAATGGACTGATCATTACAAACGCGAGGTTCCCACGCCCTCACCCGAACTGGTTCAGCGCCAGGAGTCTTTCGTACCACCACCCCCATTCGCAGCTGTCCGAAGACAGGACAGTGCTGTATGGTACGCTCCTGGAGGCAAACGCGAGGCTCCCACACCCGCGCCCGAACTGGTTCAGCGCCAGGAATCTTTCGTACCACCCCGATTCGCACGTGCAACTCCAGTCGCAGAAGCAGCTGTCCGAAGACAAGAATCAATCCTCAAACCAACTAAACGCGAGGTTCCCCCTACACCCGCGCCTCAAGCTCCAGGGAAGAGACAGAATGCCCCACGCCAGCACACTGACCCGCCGGAGACTATTCAACTCCGCGGTATGCCTAGAGCAGCGGATCCTGAGCCCACCGATCCTCCCAGTCCCTGCGACAAGGCGGAACCAGCCAAAATCAAGCCCCGAACTGAAGAGGAAGAACCCACCGACCCTCCCAAAGCCAGGGACAACACAGACACCAACCCCATCCTGAAAGCCCTATCAGGAACCTACTCCCTAGTAAACACATCCAGCTCCCGCAACGGCGAACCCATCCCCGACCTCCCGTACGGCAAAGCCCCCGTCGGCCTGCTCATCTACACAGAATCCGGCTTCATGTCCGCCACCATCACAGCCACTGAACCTGAATTCCGACCTAACCTCACCTTCCCATACCAGCCTGACGACTCAGATGCCGATTGGGCGCTCGTCGGCAAGCACAGCATTGGGTACGCGGGCCCGTACAGCGTTAACGAGGAGATACCTGCGACGGAGACGGAGGGCCAGATTTTCCATGGCCCGCTTACTGTGGCGAATGTGCCGACTTGGGAGGGGCAGAAGGGGAAGAGGAATTATACGATTGTTGAGGTGGAGGAGAATGGGGAAGAAGTTAAGTATCTGAAGATTGGAAGTGAGCGAGGTAATGGGTATAGGGGTATCCTCTGGTGGAAGAAGGTTGATTAGATGGTGGTGATGTAATCAGACTAGCAGGATTTTGATAGCGAAACAAACTTGAAGTTTGTTTATGGTTTCTCGATGGTTGTTCTCCACGTGTTCAGTGAGACATGCTTTGGTTTGTCAGGATAAGTGGACATGATCGCTGCAGGTGAAAACAAGAAAACGTTGAGACGGCAGTGGGTCTTGAGTGATGGCTGCGCCGGAATTTGACGATGTTATCGAGTGCTTCGTAACCAATGGCTGAATGATGCTAGTAATTAGAGCACGATGATAGCAACTATCTGTATCCATCCAGACTGCTAGAGCGTTCGTGCCAGTGTCTTATTCAAGTCTTTCTACTGCACTCCGGTCACTTGCCCCATACTTCTGAACTTGACTCCTGTGCACTCTGTCGAGATATCATCCGTTGCATAGCTCTCACTCCCTTCCTATTCAAACCTGCTTGAACGCCGTAGAACGTCCAATCTGCCCGGCGGACAAGACCCAGGAGGCGGAACGTCAGGATGGCATATAGGACTTCAGTAGATTCAAAATCTCGTCAACAACTGTGCTCGAAGTCGTCTCTTCCTCTCCACGGGAAGTGTCTGACGCCTAATCATCCGATTTCATTTCCACGTCCTTTGCATCTTTCGTCTCCTCTTTTGCTGGCGCATCTTTTTTGGACTCTTGGTCTCCTGCTTTTGCGTCGCTGGGTTTCTCGGATCCACCATCTTTCATCTCTTGATCCTTGGCTTCTGTCCCAGCTGGTAACTTGGCCTCTGGACTCTTGTGGTCGAGGCTCGGCCTGCCAATGGCTCCTTCAATATTGAGCTTTCCCTGCTTTTGCGGACCTGTATCTTCCATGCCAATGACTTCTGGACCTCGGGCATGCGGCGCTTCTTCCTCGCCCTCGACAGTGTCTACGATGGTACCTCCACCCTCCATCTCGCCGAATGTAGTTCTTGTCGGGCTGGTGGTCATGCTGTGTGGGTTGTTCAAAACGATGCCAGCCTCTTGTTCTTGGCGCAGAAGTTCGCCTTGAGTGACGGGCCCTGTAGACGGCAGCGTCTCACCCTCGGGATGCGACGAAGCAATCTGGGCTACATTAGAGGTAGGAGATTCCGCCCGCTGACCACTCAGCATTCCCACAGTCACTGTTTCTATGCGTCCAGCACCGTTGGGACCGTCGACCATTTCGGTGCTCTCTGAAATGAGCTCGTTCTGGCCGCGGTTCTGAAGCCAAGGGATGGGCGTAAGTAGGGCCCCGCCTAGTGCCTCATCTGAACCTAGCTGTGCTGTTTGCGTAGTGGTAGATGTAGTGCCATTGAGGAGTCCGCTGGAAGTCGGCAGCACGGCTTGTGGCAGAGGGAAGATGGTGAGGGGCGAGGAGACGGAGACGACACGATCGAGTGCGCGAAGGTAGGGTGGCAGGTATCGGTAGCGTTTCTTGGGCTCGAGTATGAGTTCAGCTAGACGTTGGACGGTATGCGGGGGATGGTTCGCGAAGTTCTTGGAGAGGGTGGAACGTATGGAGGAGTAGAAGGTGGTGACGTCTGTTGGAACGCTTTGCGACTCGGTCGAGGCGGAGAAGGCGGGCACAGGCGGTCGCGGGGGCGTGGCGGGCGGTGCATTCTCCTTGTCGGTGGCATGCGAGTCTTGGCTGGATATGGCATTGGACGTGTTGGGTCGCGAGGGCAGGTCGGTGGTCGCGGACGTGGTCGGCCTGGGGAGTGCGTCTGCGGGTGGCTTGGGGAAGTCGGTGATGATCTGCGAGGGTCAGGGTTGATAGCTGTGGATATGGGTAGCTCGGGATTACCTCATCCAGGCGATCCAAGATGTACTGCAGTGTCTTTGGCCATTCTGCTCTGCACACGGGCGCGTTAGATGCTGCATGCGCCGGACGTGGGCTCTGGGGTGGGGACGTACGAATCGAGGGAGCCGTCCTCGGCAGCTTTCTGAAGGATCAACTCTGCTGGAGGAGCATCAGTAGTTGCCGCGTTGCCAGGACCCTAGAATCCCAGACTCACCAGACGTCATGGCTGCCGCGCGTGGGTGTTGTGGTGGTGGTAGAGGCGCGACTCGCAATGGGGCTGCTTTTGGCGGGCCGATACTGCGTCAGTCGAAACGGCGACCCTGTGCACTACGCGTCCTTAATGATGTCAGATATGGCTGTGTGATTGGCCCGAGCAAGTGACGGGAAAGCTGTCGGTGTCGCGCAAAATGACGGCAGATTGAGCTCCACTGCGCTGGACTCGTACCGTAGTGCTCAAGGCCTGCGCCACAGATGCAATCTAAAGATAGCGCAGGCGGGCCAATGAGCAGGGTCAATCGCCGGGCGGTGCAGGTGGGCGATGGTTCAGCAGCAGCTGGGGCCAAGCCTTGTGCGCGTGAGAGGATGCCGAAAGCGACAGGCAGCTGAGCAGCCAAAGGCTTGGGCCGCGCCGCAGCATGACA
>Ga0265797_10005377_pt1 | contig 18701 bp, 15 predicted proteins | sample P2T30metagenome_FD_192433 | JGI IMG/M metagenome (GOLD analysis project Ga0265797, IMG submission 192433) | Plant litter microbial communities from East Loma Ridge, Irvine, California - P2 T30 | ecosystem: Environmental > Terrestrial > Plant litter > Unclassified | place: USA: California... | reverse complement strand
TGGCCGGTGTGCGTGGCGGCTGGATCATGATCGCGCCGCTGCTGGGAGGTTCGCTCGCCAGCAAGCTGGCGCCGGCATGGCTGCTCGACGCCCTCGCCACACCGGCGGCAGCGGCGCTGGTGGTCGCGAGCATGCTGCCACTGGGTGTACTGGTGACCCGGGCGCTGCTGCCGCAGGCGGGTGAACGTCACTGGACCATGCTGGCGCATCGCGAGCGCGTGCTCGGCGCCGGCAACAAGGGCCTGGTCCTGCAAGGCCTGTTCGGTCACGCCTGGGATAGCGTCATGCTCAAGCGCGACCTGGCGCGCCGCGCGCCGCGCGCGCTGCTGATGCGCGCACTCGGCCCGAATCTGGTGCCCATCACGGTGGCCTCCGCCGCCATCGGCGGCTTGACCTTCGCCGGCCTGACGTATCTTGGCGAGTCCAGCGGGTCGAGCGAGGTCGCCAGGACGATGGTTACGGCAAGCCCGGCGATGACCGCGCTGATCCTGATGACCTTCCTGTTCCAGGCAGGATCGGTGCCGGCCCTGGTGGCGCGCAGCAGCGGCGAGCAGGCCCTGGTGCGTCTGGCGCCGGCCATGCCGGGCCTGGCGCCGCAGTTGAACCGGTTATTGGCGCGCGGCCTGCTGGTCCAGGGCGTGACGTGCTGGGCCTTGACCAGCGCCGCCGCGCTGCTGCTGGCGCTGGTAGTCGGCGCCCGCGGCGAGGCGCTGGCAGCGCAAGCCTGCATGTGCTGCATGGTCTTGCCATCCCTGGCGCTGGGGCTGCGCGACCATGCCCGCGCGCCATCGTGGAGCATCGTGTTCGTCTGGTTCTTCGCCATTGGGGTGGCCCTTGCGGGTCCGCTGATTGGGGCGATCATGTACATGGTCTTCGGCTTGCCGTTCTGGCTCTGCGCGACCGTTGCCGCGATCGCGCTGGCGGTGTTGCTGGTGCGCCAGCGTCTGCAACTGGTGGAGCGCGCGCCATTCGCCTTCCCGGCTGCAAGGCTGGATTGACGGGCGAAAACCGGCGCTGGCCTGTTCATCAACTGTGTTATCACGACAGATAGACGTCCTGTCTATCTGTTGCTGAGCGACAACCAAAGCTTGTCAGGCTGCATACCAAACACGATTTATTTCTGAAAAATTGCCGCGCTGGCGATAAGGTTTCTGCTGTCGTACTTACTCACCAAAGATACCTTCCTTCCAGGGCAATCATGCTTTTCAAACTGACACTTCGCCTTCGGCTGATCGCCACCATGGCGGTGCTGGGCTTCCTCATCACCGCCGTCGGCCTGCTCGGCATCTACGGCATGCGCGAAGACCACGCCGCGCTCGAATCCGTGTACTCGAACCAGCTGGCCTCGAGCATCGCGATCAACAATTCCAAGAACTTCCTGAACCGCGCCCGCTTCGGCCTCGATCGCGCCGTGTTCCACCCGGACGCGCCCGACGTCAAGACGATCCTGGAGCGCGCCAAGGGTTTCATGGACGACTCCGACAAGGAATGGCAGCGCTATCTGGCCATGCCCCAGGATGCCGAAGAAGCGACGCTGGCCAAGGCCCTTGAAACCGAACGCAGCCGCTATATCAAGGACGGCCTGCTGGCGCTGGCCACGGCTGTCGAGCAGAAGGACGCAGAACGTATCGACCAGCTGGCGCTCAAGGACGTGACCGCGCTGTACGGCACCTTCGACAAGGCCTCGGTGGCGCTGGACGAGTACCAGTTGCGCATCGCCAAGAATTCCTACGATGACAGCACCCGCCTGTTCGGCATGCTCATGTGGGTGGCCGGCTTCAGCGTGGTGTTCGGCGTGCTGCTGGCGGCCGTGTCGTCGTGGCTGCTGCTGCGCGCCATCATGCGTCCGCTCGAACACGCGATCGGCCACTTCGATGCCATGGCCAAGGGTGACCTGTCGACCACGGTCAAGGTCGACCGCGACGACGAGATGGGCGCGCTGCTGACCGGCCTGGCTACCATGCAGCAGCAACTGTCCACCACCGTGCGCAGCGTACGCGACAGCAGCATGTCGATCGCCACCGCCAGCAGCGAGATCGCGGCCGGCAATATGAACCTGTCGAGCCGTACCGAACAGCAGGCCGGCAGCCTGGAAGAAACCGCATCCTCGCTCGAAGAATTGACCAGCACCGTGCAGCACAACGCCGACAATGTGCGCCAGGCGAACAATGTGGCGCGCTCGGCGTCCGAAGTCGCGGTGCGCGGCGGCCAGCTGGTGGCCGAAGTGGTGCAGACCATGGGCGCGATCGACGCCTCGTCCAAGCGCATCGTCGACATCATCTCGGTGATCGACGGCATCGCCTTCCAGACCAATATCCTGGCGCTGAACGCGGCGGTGGAAGCCGCCCGCGCCGGCGAGCAGGGCCGGGGCTTTGCGGTTGTGGCCGGCGAAGTGCGCAGCCTGGCGCAGCGCTCGGCCGCCGCCGCCCGCGAAATCAAGGAATTGATCAACACCTCGGTCAGCAATGTCGAGGCAGGCACGGCCCTGGTGGACAGCGCCGGCACCACGATGGACGAGATCGTGTCCAGCGTGACCCGCGTGAGCGACATCATGTCCGAGATCCTGGCCGCCGGCGAAGAGCAGAGCGCCGGCATCCAGCAGATCAACGAGGCGGTGATCCATATGGACCAGGCGACCCAGCAGAACGCGGCCCTGGTCGAGGAAGCGGCAGCCGCCACCGGCGCGCTGCAGGACCAGGCCCATGCGCTGCAGCAGATGGTGGGCGTGTTCAAGGTCGACGCCCAGCCGGGCGGCGCGCGCCAGCAGCACGCGCCTACTGGCCAGCAACGGATGGCGCTGGCCGCGTAAATACCATCGCCGGGCGTGGCTGCAGGCCGCGTCCGGCGGCGCTGTATTGCGCCGGTGAAGCAATACCTTGCGTGCCATAATGGCGATATGAGCGCGCCCCCGACCTTCGCCGATTTCCACCCCGCCAGCCCCCGAATCCATGCATAACCCCGGCGTGTTCCCCGCCGGCGGCGGCGCGATGGGCGCTGCGATCCGCGACCGCGACTGGTCCAGTTCGCCACTCGGTCCGATCGACAGCTGGCCCGCCACCATGCGCACCAGCGTCAACATCATGCTGGGCTCGGCTTTCCCGAGCTTTCTGGTGTGGGGCCCGGAGCAGATCCTGCTGTACAACGACGCTTACGGCGAGGTCCTGTGCGACAAGCATCCGGCCGCGCTGGGCGGCACGTTCCGCGCGGCGTGGCACGAGATCTGGGACGTGCTGGGCCCGCTGGTCGAGCGCACCCTGGTGGGCGGCGAGTCGTACAAGATGAACGATATTTCGCTGGTCATGCAGCGCAAGGGCTACGCCGAACACACGTGGTTCACGTTCTCGTACGGGCCGGTGCGTGACGATGCCGGCGCCATCCTCGGGCTGCTGTGCAACTGCATCGAGACCACCGAGGCGATCCTGGGCCAGCGCCGGCGCGAGGCCGACGAGGCCACGCTGCGCGAGCACGAATCGGCCTCGCGCGAAGATGCCGAGCGGGTCCAGCTGGCGCTGGCGGCCGGCGCCATCATCGGCACCTGGTTCTGGCACCTGCCGACCGACCGCTTCACCGTCGACGAAGCCTTTGCGCGCGCGTTCGGCCTCGATCCGGCCGTGGGCCGGGTCGGCCTGAGCCTGGCCCAGATCGTGGCCACCGTCCATCCCGACGACCAGGCCGGCCTGGCGCAAGCCATCAACAACGTCATCGCGCGCGGCGGCCACTACGCCCACCAGTACCGGGTGCGGCGCACCGACGGCCGCTACTACTGGATCGAAGCCAACGGCCGGGTCGACCTGGCGCCGGACGGCACCGGCCTGCGCTTCCCGGGCGTGCTGATCGACGTCGAGAGCCGGCGCGCGGTGGAAGCCGAGCGCGACCAGGCGATCCTCAAACTGCGCGCACTCAACGCCGAACTCGAACAGAAGGTCATCGCCCAGGCGCTGGCGCGCGGGCGCACCTGGCAGGTCAGTCCCGACATCCTGGGCGTGCTCAATGCCGAGGGCTATATCGAAACGTCCAATCCGGCCTGGGAGGCGAACCTCGGCTGGACCGAGGAAGAGCTGGCCACGACGTACTTCATGGACTTCATCCACCCGGACGACCGCACACGCACGATGGAGGTCTGGCGCGACGCGCTCGAGCACGACATCCCGGCGCTGCGCTTCGACAACCGCTACCGCCACAAGGACGGCGGCTGGCACTGGCTGTCGTGGGTGGCGGTGCCGGATGCCGGCAAGGTGTACTGCTCGGCGCGCGACATCACATGCGAACGCGAGCGCCAGGCCGAACTGGAGCGGGCCCAGGAACAGCTGCGTCACTCGCAGAAGATGGAGGCGGTCGGCCAGCTCACCGGCGGCCTGGCGCACGATTTCAACAATCTGCTGGCCGGCATCTCGGGCAGCCTGGACCTGCTCAAGCTGCGCCTGCGCCAGGACCCGGGCGCCGATGTCGAACGCTATATCACGACTGCGCAAGGCGCCACCCGGCGCGCGGCGGCGCTGACCCACCGCCTGCTGGCATTCTCGCGGCGCCAGACCCTGGACCCCAAGTCCACCAGCGTCAACACCATGGTCGACGGCATGCTGGACATGATCCGGCGCACTGTTGGTCCGGGCGTGCAGGTCGATCCCGAATGCAACCGCGACCTGTGGGCGGCGCTGGTCGACCAGTCGCAGCTCGAGAACGCACTGCTGAACCTGTGCATCAATGCGCGCGACGCCATGCCCGATGGCGGCCGCATCGTCATCCGCACCGATAATTGCCGGCTCGACGCGGTCGCCGCGCACGCGCACGAGCTGGCGCCCGGCGAATACCTGGCCCTGTCGGTGCACGATACCGGCGCCGGCATGGCGCCGGACGTGGTGGCCAAGGCGTTCGATCCCTTCTTCACCACCAAGCCGCTGGGCCAGGGCACCGGGCTGGGCCTGTCGATGATCTACGGCTTCGCCAAGCAGTCGGGCGGGCAGGTGACCATCGATTCGCAGGTCGGGCGCGGCACCACGGTATGCATTTATTTACCGCGCCACCGCGGAGAAGCCGAAGGCGCCGCAGCGGCGCCGATGCCGGCGCAGCTGCCCGCGCCGGCCGGCAAGGGCGAGACCATCCTGGTGGTCGACGACGAGCCGAGCGTGCGCATGCTGGTGGTCGACCTGCTCGAGGACATCGGCTATGCCACGCTCGAAGCCGAGGATGGCGCCGGCGGACTGGCGCTGCTGGAATCGACTACGCGCATCGACCTGCTCATCACCGACGTCGGCCTGCCGGGCATGATGAACGGCCGCCAGATGGCGGATGCGGCGCGCGTGCGGCGGCCCGGACTGAAGGTGTTGTTCATTACCGGTTATGCCGAGAACGCCTTGCTCGACAACGGCCAACTGGGGCCGGACATGTCGGTGCTTACCAAGCCGTTTTCGATCGACACGATGGCTGCGCGGGTGCAGGAACTGGTAGCGCGCTCAGCCTGAAATTCATACTTACAATTCGTAAGTAGGAGTGCCGATCGCGCTAGGCATTGCGGATGGCGCGCGCCGTGGAGATTGCGCCGATTTCCTCCATATTTTCCGAGCCCCAGGCGCACATCGGCTGCAGGGTCCTGGCGAGATCCTTGCCGAACGCCGTCAGCGCGTATTCGACGTGGGGCGGGACCGTCCGGTAGTCGATGCGGCGCACCAGGCCATCGCTGGCCATCTCCTTGAGCTGCTGGCTCAGCATCTTCTCGCTGACATTGCCGACCAGCCTGCGCAATTCGCTGAACCGCATCTGCTCGCCATGCATCAGGTGGTAGACGATCAGCAGTTTCCACTTGCCTGAAATTAAGTCGAGCACGGCTTCCATGCCGCAGCGGAAGAGAACTTCTTTCATGCGATGACCTCTCTTTTTTACACTTACAAAAAAGTACGTACTGGTGTAAATCCTATCATGGCGGCTACTATTCGGGAACACGTCCAGATGACAATTTACCGGAGTAACCCATGCATTCCAGCGACATCCTGTTTCAGCCGATCAAGATCGGTGACCTCGAACTTCCAAACCGCATCGTCATGGCCTCGCTGTCGCGTGCCCGGACCGGGAACCCGGAGCTCATCCCCATTGCGCTGCAGGCCGAGTATTACCGTCAGCGCGCGTCCGCCGGCCTGATCCTGAGCGAAGGCACCTGGCCAAGCGAGGAAGCGATCGGCGCGCTCCATGTGCCGGGCCTGTTCACCGAAGCGCAGGCAGAAGGCTGGAAGCGCGTCACCGAGGCAGTGCACGCTGCCGGTGGCCGGATCTTCGTGCAGCTTGGCCACTGCGGTGCGGCGTCGCATCCCGACCTGCATGGCGGCAGACTGCCGCTGGCGCCCTCAAGCGTCAGCCTGGAGCAGCCGGTGTTCACGCCGGAGGGCTTCAAGACCTCGCCGGTCCCGCAGGCGATGACGCTGGACGATATCGAGCGCACCGTCGCGGATTATGCGCGGGCGACGCGCCTGGCGCGGCAGGCCGGCTTCGATGGTGTCGAACTGCACGGCATCGTCGGCTACTTGATCCCCGAATTCCTGAACGAGACGTTCAATCTGCGCGAAGACCGCTACGGCGGCAGCATTGAAAACCGGGCGCGCTTCGCGCTCGAGGTGCTCGACGCGATGATCGGCGAGTGGAGTGCGGGCCGTGTCGGCTTGAAGCTCAGTCCCGGCGTTGGCCTGGGCAAGCTGCAGCCGACGGCGCAGACGCTGCCGACGTATCAGTACCTGGTGTCTCAGGTGGCGAAGCGGAAGATCGCTTACCTCCAGCTCTACCATCCGGCCGGCGACTTGGGCGCTACGCCGGTCGAGGCGCTCGCTGGCGGCACGGCGGCGTATTTCCGCCAGTTCTACGATGGCGTGATCATGGCCAACGGCGCTCTGACGCAGGCGTCGGCGCGCGCGCTGCTCGAGGCGGGGGACGCTGATCTGGTGTCGTTCGGCGCTCCGTATATCGCCAACCCGGATCTGGTAGAGCGGTTCCAGCACGGGCTCGCGCTTGCGCAGGCGGATGAAGAGACGTATTACCAGGGCGGCGAGCGCGGCTACACCGACTACCCGCGCGCACAGCGGTGAACGTACCTGGCCAGTGGGGCGCGCGTCAGGTCACGCGCGTCGCAGCAGGCCAGGTCGACAGCGCCTGCTCAACCACGGCATCGAGCATCTCGCGGCTGAAACCAGCCTTGGCCTGCACCGCCATGCCATGCAGCAGGGCCATCACGAAGGCTGCCAATGCATCCGGTTTGGCGCTCGGGGGCAGGTCGCCGTCGGCCTGGGCCCGTTCGAAGCGTTCGCGCAGCAACTTTCCGCCGGCCGCGCGGAACTCGACCAGCGCCTGGCGCACCGGTTCCGATTCGTCCGAGCCGGCCAGCGCGCCATTCACGCCCAGACAGCCGGTGCGATCTGAAAAGCGCGTGTTCACCTCGACCGAGTGGTACAGCATGTGGGCGGCCACTTCGCGCGAGGTCGGCAGCGCCAGCGCTTCCGGAATATGGGTCATGTAGCGCTCGTTGTAGCGCTCCAGCACCCGCTTGAACAAGGCTTCCTTGTTGCCGAACGCCGCATACAGGGCAGGGCGTTCGACCCCGGCCGCCTCGGTCAGGTCGGCATATGACGCGCCTTCATAGCCCTTGCGCCAGAACACGCACAAGGCTGCATCGAGCACCTTCTCGACATCGTATTCGCGATGGCGACCCATTAGCGCACCTCCGCTTTTTCAATAATGATCGTTATAAAAAGTGCTTGACAGCGCATCCGCGAATTATATACTCATCGTTATCGTAACGACCGTTACGAAAAAACGGATGGAGAGGATGGCTGTCGGATCAATTAAAAGGCAAGGTTGCGCTGGTGACCGGTGGCTCGCGTGGCTTGGGTGCGGCGACCGCGCAGGCACTGGCGGACCAGGGGGCGGATGTCGCCATCAGCTATGTGAATTCGCGCGACAAGGCTGAGGCGGTCGTTGAAAAACTCCAGGCCAAGGGCGTGCGGGCACTGGCAGTCCGTAGCGACCAGGCCGACCCGGCGGCGGCCAGGCTGCTGGTCGATCAGGTCGTGGACCACTTCGGCAAGCTCGATATCCTGGTGAATAACGCGGCCATTTCGGTGCACGGGCAGAAGGTCGACGATCCCGCGCTCGACACGGCCCGGCTCGACCACCAGTGGCAGGTGAACGTGATGGGCACGGTCGCCACCACGCGCGCTGCCGCCCCAAGGCTGTCCGATGGCGGCCGCATCGTCTTCATCGGTTCGGTGCTGGGCGGGCGTATCTCGTTCGTGGGCGCGGCCGACTATGCCGGCAGCAAGGCGGCGATCGCCGGCTATGCCAAAGGCGTGGCGCGCGACCTGGGACCGCGCGGGATCACGGTCAATATCGTCCAGCCGGGCGTGATGCCTACCGATATGGCAACCGAGACGCTGGGCGACACGGTGCCCGACGCGCTGCTGGACCAGAGCCCGATCCGCCGCATCGCCACGCTCGAGGAGGTGTCAGCGATGGTGTGCTACCTGGCCGGACCGAATGGCGCCTACATCACCGGCGCCGGGATCGACCTGGCCGGCGGCTTCGGCATCTGATCAGTGCCCGCGCCCCTGCACCAGCGCCGTGCCGACGCCGTGGCGCTGGCCTTCGCTGACGGCGGTGACCGTGCCGTCCGGGTTGAACACCAGTGCGTTGGCGGCGCCGATTTCTTCGGCCTGAGTTTCCCAGCGCTGGCCGAACGCTTCCAGCGCACGCGCCTGCGTGCTGCCGGCGAAGCCCGGTTCGACCGAGGTCTCGGCCGCATTGCGCTGGCTGATGCGCGGGGCGTCCAGCGCCTGGTCCATCGGCATGCCGAAGTCGACGTAGTTGACGATGGTCTGCAGCACGGTGGTGATGATGGTCGAGCCGCCCGGGCTGCCGATGGAAAAGGCCGGCTTGCCGTCTTTCAGCGCGATGGTCGGCGCCATGCTCGAGCGCGGACGCTTGCCGGCTTCCGGCACGTTGGGGTGCGGGCCGGCGAAGTCGAAATCGGTCATCTCGTTATTGAGGAGGAAGCCGTAGCCCGGCACCACGATGCCGCTGCCGCCCCAGGATTCGATGGTGAAAGTGTAGGCGACCACATTGCCGTCCTTATCCGAGACGGTCAGGTGGGTCGTGTGCATGTTCTCGGGCGCCATCTTGATCGTCGCGCGCACCGGCGGGCGCAACGGCACGCTCGGATCCAGCTGGAAGGCATACGGATCGCCTGCGGCGACGGCGCCTGGCGCGGCGCGCTGCGGATCGATCAGCGCGCGGCGCTGGGCGGCAAAGTCTTTCGATAGCAGGCCGGCCAGCGGTGCGTCGACAAATTCGGGGTCGGCCAGGTAGGCGTTGCGGTCGGCGAAGGCCAGGCGGCTTGCCTCAAGGTACAGGTGCTCGGCCTGGGCGCGCGGCAGCGATGTGAGGTCGAACCCTTCGAGGATGTTGAGCGCATGCGCCACGGTGGCGCCGCCGCTACTGGGCAGCGGCATGCCGTACAGCGCGTAGCCGCGATAGCTGCTGCGCAGGGCGGGGCGGATACGCGCCTCGTAGTTGGCCAGGTCGGCCAGGCTCATGTTGCCGGCGCGTACCGCGAAGCCCTTGGCTACCGGTGGCCGGTTGACGCTGTCGACGATCGCGCGCGCGATCGGTCCTTCATAGAACGCCTTCACGCCGCCGGCGGCGATCTCGCGATAGGCGCGCGCCATGCCGGGATTGCGTAGCAGGGTGCCGGCTTCCAGTGCCTTGCCCTTGTGCAGATACAGTTCGCTGGTCGGCGTGAACTGGCGGAATTTCTTTTCGTTTTGCCCGACCAGGTGGCTGAAGTTGGCGTTGACCTTGAAGCCGCCCTCGGCCACCGCGATCGCCGGCGCCAGCACCTGCGCAAACCGCATGCTGCCATAGCGTTCAAGCGCCTCGTGCCAGCCGCGCACCGTGCCCGGCACGCCCACTGCCGCGCCGCTGGCAACGGCGGTCTCGAAATCGATTGGCTTGCCGTCCTGCTCGAACAGCAGGGGCGTGGCCTTGCTTGGCGCCGTTTCGCGGTGGTCGATCGTGATCACCCGTTGGTCCTTGGCCAGGTAGATCACCATGAAACCGCCGCCGCCGATGCCGCAGCTGAACGGATCGGTCACGCCCAGCGTGGCGGCGGCGGCCACCGCCGCATCGATCGCATTGCCGCCCTGGTTCAGGATGGCCAGCGCCGACTGCGAGGCCTGGGCGCTGATGGTGGCGACGGCGCCGCCCGTACCGGTGGCGACCGGCGCGGCGCCCGCAGGCGCGGGCGCAACGACGATCGACAGGACCAGGCCGCAGGCCAGGGCGGCCAGGTGCGGCGAGCGCGCCCCCACGTTCAGCTGCCGTACATGTTGAACACCACCGGATACGAGGCCGGCCTGGCCTCGACCATGCCGCGCGGCGGGGCCGTCAGGTTGGGATCGAGCTCGATGCGGGCGCCGCGCAGCGCCGGTGAGGTATAGCCGGGTTTGCCCGGTATCAGCCAGAAGCCCTGTGCCAGGTTGTCCAGGCGCAGCGTGAAGCGGTAGGCCACCTGGCCGGCCCACATGCAGCGCGCGTTGTCGGGACAGCGGCTGTCGTCCGCGCCTTCATAGGTAACGGTCAGGCGCTGGTCGCGCAAGACCGCGGGCAGATGCAGCGTCTGGCGCTCGCTCAGGGTGTACTGCAGGTCGGGCAGGCGTTCTGGCCCGGCGCAGGCGGACAGCAGGCCGGCGGCCAGCACGGCGCCGGCGGTGGAAAGGACTCGTGGCAGGGTGCGCATCGGTGTCATCCAGGGGTTTGACGGGAAAGTCCATGATAGCAAAACCGCAAGCGCGCGGTCGCGCCACAATGAAATCGGAAGTCATTTTGACGTCATAAACCGGTCACATTCCGCAGCTATTCTGCAACCTGTAGTCCAAAACAACTCCCTTAACCAGACGTTAGGAATAACAATGTTCAAGAAGATCCTCGCCGGTGCTGCCGCCACGCTCGTGATGACGACCTCGTTCGCCGCCGACATTACCGGCGCGGGCGCTACCTTCCCGTACCCGATCTACGCTAAATGGGCTGAGAGCTACAAAGCCGCCACCGGCACCGGCCTGAACTACCAGTCGGTTGGTTCGGGCGCCGGCATCAAGCAGATCAAGGCGAAGACCGTGGACTTCGGTGCTTCGGACATGCCGCTCAAAGCGGAAGAGCTGGACAAAGAAGGCCTGATGCAGTTCCCGGCCATCATGGGCGGCGTGGTTGCCGTGGTCAACGTCGATGGCGTGACCCCAGGCCAGCTGAAGATGACCGGTCCGCTGCTGGCCGACATCTACATGGGCAAGATCACCAAATGGAATGCCGCCGAGATCGCCGCGTTGAATCCAGGCGTGAAGCTGCCGGCGACCGACATCACCGTCGTGCACCGCGCCGACAGCTCGGGCACCTCGTTCCTGTTCACTGATTTCCTGGCCAAGACCAGCCCGGCGTGGAAGGACAGCATCGGTTCGGGCACCACCGTCAAGTGGGCCGTGGGCGTGGGCGGCAAGGGCAACGAAGGCGTCGCCGCCAACGTGCAGCGTATCAAGGGCGCGATCGGCTACGTCGAGTGGGCGTATGCCAAGAAAAACAAGCTGTCGCACACCCAGCTGCGCAACAAGGAAGGCGTCGACCTGCAACCGTCGGATGACGTGTTCAAGGCTGCTGCCGCCGACGCGGAATGGAGCAAGGCACCAGGCTTCGGCGTGGTCCTGACCGATGGCGCCGGCAAGCAAAGCTGGCCGATCACCGGCGTGTCGTACATCCTGATGCACAAGTCGCAGGCTGACGCCAACAAGGGCCGCGAAGTCGTGAAGTTCTTCGACTGGTCGTTCAAGAACGGCGCTCCTGCAGCAGCCGAACTGGACTACGTGCCAATGCCTGCCAGCGTCGTCAAGCAAGTGCAGGACGCCTGGAAAGCCCAGCTGAAAGACGGCTCGGGCAAGGCCATCATGTAATCGATGTTGTAGGCAAGAATCCGGCAGCTGGTCTGCCGGATTTTTTTGCTGCAATCACCGGGCCGGCAACCGCCGCCCGGTGACAGCGCCACCTCTCTTTTTGGGCATCCCATGACAACGGCGAACACGATCGTCCTGGTGATCGACGACAAGCCGGCCATTGCCGAACTGCTCAAGTTCTCGCTGCACGAGGATGAGTGGGTCTGGCATAACGTGCCGAGCCTGGCGCAAGCCTGGGACTTCATCGGGCGCGAGCGCCCTGAACTCCTGCTGCAGGAATCGATGCTGCGCAACGAAGGCGGCATGCGCCTGCTGGCGCGCCTGCGCGGCGACCGCCGCCTGCGCGAGCAGCCGGTGGTGTTGCTGGCGGCCGAATGCGCCGATGGCGAGCGCCCGGCCAGCCTGCCGCCGCAGGTAGCACATCCCGAATTCATCCCTCAGTCGCCGCTCGACGAAGCGCCCGAGTCGCGCCTGCTGCGCTCCGGCCGCCTGGTGCTCGATCCGCTCAGCTGCAGCGTGCGGGTGGGCAATCACAGGGTCGAGGTGCGGCACGCCGAATACCGCTTGCTGCGCTTTTTGCTGTGCCATCCGGGCCAGGTCTTCTCGCGCGCCCAATTGCTGGAACAGCTGTGGGACGCCCACGCGGCGCTCGACCAGCGCACCGTCGACGTCCACGTGCTGCGCCTGCGCAAGGCGCTGGGCCGCGCCAAATCGCTGATCAAGACCGTCCGCGGCGCCGGCTACATGCTGTCGCCCACCTGAACAGCGCGCGGCACAGCCAACAGCCGGGGTCACATCTGACATTCGGACACGATCTCAGCCTTAAATCGCTATTTTGTGCAATCGTCGCGGGTGAATGAGGAAGCTATTGTTGGGGCCGTGTCCGGATGTCAGATGTGACCCCGGCTGTTGATGCTTTTCCTAATCTTTACATGTCACAACGCTGACATGTTTGCATTCTAGACTTGCGGCAACTTGTCTTTCGTCTGTCCGCAATGAGCAAACATCCCGGCCTCGCCCCCTACCTGGCGCCTTATCTGGATCCGGCGCGTAGCCGCCGTTTCCTGGTACTGGCCTGGCCCCTGCTCGCACTGGCGCTGTGCTGCACGCTATGGGCGGCGACCCTGATGCGGGTCGAGGCCGAGCAGGAACGCGTCGCCGCGCAGGCCCGCAAAGATGTAGCCGCCTACGCTGAAGCCTACGAGCAGTACATCACGCGCTCGGTGGCCCAGATGGACCAGATCACGATGCAGCTGAAGTTCAGCTGGGAGAACGCGCGCCAGCCCGGCATGCTGGACGACATGCGGCGCGGCGGCATGTTCACCGACAGCGTCTTTCACGTGGTCGCCGTACTTGACCGCCACGGCGTGGTGCGCTCCAGCACGCGTGCCGGCCTGGTCGGCACCGACCTGTCGTCCGGACCCTTCTTCATCCACCACCGCGACAACAATTCCACCGCGCTGCGGGTCGGCACCGCGTCGGCCCACTTCAGCGCGGCCGAAGACGTGGTGCTGTTCACGCGCCGCCTCGATACCAGCGACGACGAATTCGACGGCGCCGTGCTGATGGCGGTCGACGCCCGCTACTTCACGTCCTTCATCAGCCCATCCACCATCGGCGCCGGCGGCATCGTGGCGCTGGCCGGCAGCGAAGGGCGGCTGCGGGTCGAGCAGCGCAGCGACGGCGAGCGCTTCGCCGACGCGGTCGCGCTGCCGCGCCGCGGCGGCGCCTGGTCGGGCGGGCAGGGCGTGCGCCTGATCGAAGGGGCGGACGGCTTCGCCGATGGCCAGTCGCGCGTGCTCGGCTGGCGCCAGTCGAGGGCGTATCCGCTGGTGGCGCTGGTGGGGCTGCCGCAAGTCGACGCCCTGGCCGCCAACAACAGCTACTGGATCGACAGCCGCGACCGCGCCATCGTCGCCACCCTGTGCCTGGCGCTGCTGGGCGCGGCCGGCGCGGTGTTGGCACGGCGCGCGGTACAGCGCGGGAAGGAACAGGACGAAGTACGGCGCGCCTACCGCACCGCCACCGAAAGCGGCAACGACGGCTTTTATATGGCGGCGGCGGTGCGCGGCCGCGATGGCCGGATCGTGGATTTCCGCATCGTCGACTGCAACGAGCGCGGCGCTTCGTTCTACGGCATCACGCGTGAAGAACTGGTCGGCACCAGCCTGTCGCAGATCGACAATGGCCTGTTTGGCGAAGAATTGCTGTCCACCTACCGCAAGGCGATGGATGCCGGCTTCTACGAGGACGACCGCGAGATGCCGCTGGATAACCGCCTCAGTATCCGTTGGGGCCGGCGGCGCCTGGTGCGGGTCGGTAATGGCCTGGCCGTGACCCTGCAGGACATCAGCGAGAAGAAGGCCCATGAATCGCAACTGGAACGCCTGGCCAACGAGGACACGCTCACCGGCCTGGCCACGCGCCATGCCTTCCTGGCGCGCATGCCGGCCATGCTGGCCGAGGCGCAGGGCGCGACGATCGGGGCGGCGCTGCTGTTCATCGACCTCGACGAATTCAAGCACGTGAACGATACCCACGGCCACGCCACCGGCGACCAGCTATTGAAAGCGGCCGCCGGGCGCCTGCTGTCGCTGCTGCGTCCGAGCGACCAGGTCGCGCGTTTCGGCGGCGACGAATTCGTCGTGCTGCTCACCCCCTGCGACGGCGAGCGCCAGGCCGCCTCGGTGGCGGCGCGCATCGTCGACGCCTTCGCGGTGCCGTTCCTGATCGGCGACGAACTGCACGCGGTCGGATCCTCGATCGGCATCAGCCTGTACCCGCGCGACGGCCTGGATGCCGAGACCCTGGTCCGGCACGCCGATATCGCCATGTACGTCGGCAAGAACGAAGGCAAGGGCCAATACCGCTTCTTCGATCCATCGCTGTCGTCGACGCTGAACTCGCGCGCGCGCCTGAAACAGAACATGCTCGAGGCGCTCGAGGCCGACCAGTTCGTGCTGCACTACCAGCCGCGCGTGGATGCGCGCAGCGGCGAGCTGCTGAGCATGGAGGCGCTGGTGCGCTGGCGCCATCCGACGCTGGGGATGGTGGCGCCGGGCGAATTCATCCCGCTGGCCGAGGCCACGGGCCTGATCGTGCGCATCGGCGAAGCGGTGATCGACAAGGCCTGCGCGCAGCTGGCGGCCTGGCGCGAGGCCGGCGTGGACCTGGTGCCGGTGTCGATCAACGTCTCACCCAAGCAGTTCCTGCGCGGCGGCGTGCAGCGCCAACTGAGCGCAGCGCTGGCGCGCTACCGGGTGCCGGCCAGCCTGATCGAAGTCGAGATCACCGAATCGGCGATGATGGGCGACCAGGACGACATCCTGGCCGAACTGGCGGCGCTGCGTTCACTGGGCGTCAAACTGCATGTCGATGATTTCGGCACCGGCTACTCGTCGCTATCGCAGCTGCAGCGCCTCAAGATGGACGTGCTGAAAGTCGACCGCGCGTTCACGACCGAGCTGGCGAACTCGAAAGAGGGCAAGGTGTTCTTCCAGGCCATCGTGTCGATGGCCCACGCGCTGGGGATGTCGGTGGTGGCCGAGGGCGTCGAGACCGAGGAACAGCTCGACATCCTGCGCCACCTCGATTGCAACGAGGTGCAGGGCTTCTATATTGCGCGTCCGATGCCGGCGCAGGAGATGGCGGTGCTGATGGCGCGGCGCTTCCTGCTGGATGCGCCGAGCGCCGTGGCGCAGGACTGACTCAGGCCGCCAGGCCCTTGCGCAGCAGCTCGGCGACCAGGTCGTTGAGCTCGACGCCACGCTCCTGGCTTTGCTGTTGCAGCTCCTTGACCAGGTCGCTGTTGAGCTTGACGGCGAACGGCACCAGGCCCAGTGCGCGCTCACGGTCGCGCTGCTCGCGGCGGTCCGGTGCGGCGGCCTTGGCGGCGCCGAAGGCCGCGCCTTTCGCGCTCATCCCGTTCATCAGCTTCTTGGCATCGCTTTTTGCCAGATCAGTTTTTTTCATTGCGCGTCCTTGAGGTGTGGTGGCGCATTCTACTCGCGTGCGGGGCAGGCCGGGGTGTAGGATGGCGTTTTTCAAGCAGCAACGCAGAGGAAGCAATGACCGTATTCGCCATGTCGGTGTTCGACGCCACCGTGATCTATGAAGGCAATGAACTGTTCAAGGGGCAGGGCGCCGCCAAAGGCTGGGCCGAGAAGGTGGCAAAAGAACTCGAGACCGACATCACGGTCGAGAAAATCGGCACCGGCTGGGTGCTGCGTGGCCAGGTCGACGGCGTCGATTGCCGCTGGGGCATTCTGGGGCAGCGGCTCGCACGCCTCGATTGAGCCTCGCCGGGTGAGTACTTAAAACAGCTCGTCGAGCATCAGGTGCAGTTGCAGCTTGCGCCGATCGGGTTCCCGGATACCATACTGCTCCAAAAACCGCTGTTGAAGCGCTGCGCCGAATTCGGCCAGGCAATTCCAGGCAATGGCCAGATCCTGGTAGCGATCGGCCTTGCCGACCCGGCCGGCGTCGATGCAGCCGCTCACCTGGCCATCGCAGATGAGCAGGTTGTCGAGCGAGTAGTCGCCGTGCGTGACGACCGGATCAACGTCAAGCGGCAGCAGGGTCTGCATCGCGTCCCACACTTGCTCAGCAGTCCAGCCCTCCCGTTCTTCATCGAAGTCGTCTTCGTCGACCAGACCTGCATCGATGCGTCCGCGCGCGCGGGCAAGCCGCGGGCCCAATGCGCTGTCGAATGGGCAGGCGTCGACCGGGATCGCGTGGATTTGGCGCAGGAAGGCGGCCAGCGCATCCACGACACCGGTGGCAAGGTAGGGACGCGTTGTCAGGCGCTGATAAGCGGTATGTCCTGGCAGCGCCGTCATCAACAGCCAGGCTTGCCCTGATGTTTGCACGAAGTCCACGACCACGGGTACCGGCAGGCGTCCGGCAAGCCAGCGCAGCCTGGCCGCTTCAGCGCCGATGTCGCCGGCAACCTGGCCGGCGCCGCGCTTCAGGTACAGGTCGGGCGAGCCTGCCTTGCCGTGCAGCCGACAGACATCACCGCCGGATTCGCCGACGGTGCTGCGCGACCATCGATATCCGGCGACGTCGGCAGCCATGCTCGCTGGAACGGGGATGGGCTCGCATCCTGTTTCGCGCATGGTGTCCAAGCTCAGTTCAGGTCGGACGCATCGTGCCGCTCCGGCACCTGGTCGGCCTCCGGTCCGAACGAACGGTTCACCTTGCGCCCACGAATCACCGCCGGCCGCGCGGCGATCTCGTCGGCCCAGCGCTTGACGTGCTTGTATTCGTGTACCGACAGGAACTCGGCCGCATCGTACAGCTGACCCAGCACCAGGCCGCCATACCACGGCCAGATCGCCATGTCGGCGATCGTGTATTCCTCGCCCGCCACATAGCGCTTGTCGGCCAGGTGGCGGTCCAGCACGTCGAGCTGGCGCTTGGTTTCCATTGCATAGCGGTCGATCGGATACTGCAGTTTTTCCGGCGCGTAGGCGTAGAAGTGACCGAAACCGCCGCCCACGAACGGCGCCGATCCCATCTGCCAGAACAGCCAGTTCATGGTCTCGGCGCGCGCTACGCCATCCTTCGGCAGGAAGGCGCCGAATTTCTCCGCCAGATAGACCAGGATCGCGCCGGATTCGAACACGCGCACCGGCTCGCCGCTGCTGCGGTCGACCAGGGCCGGGATCTTCGAATTCGGGTTGGCGCCAACAAAGCCGCTCGAGAACTGCATGCCCTCGTTAATCTTGATCAGCCAGGCGTCGTACTCGGCGCCGGTGTGGCCGGCGGCCAGCAGTTCTTCGAGCAGGATCGTCACCTTCACGCCGTTGGGCGTGGCCAGCGAATACAGCTGCAGAGGATGCTTGCCGACCGGGAGTTCCTTGTCGTGGGTTGGGCCGGCAATCGGGCGGTTGATGCTGGCGAAGGCGCCGCCCGACGATGCAGGGGGTGTCCAGACGGTCGGTGGAACGTAGGGTGCTTGGTCAGCCATGAGGTCTCCTTGAACTTGCCGTGTCAAAGAATTCATTCTAGCCAATGGCAGAGAAACGCGTTGGCGTCGGGTCCGAAATCCCTTTGAACCGGCTTCGATGCATTAACACTGGCTGCAAAATTCCTAGAACTATCGGCATAGCAGGGGGAATCCGGTCGTTTGCACTGGCGCCGCTCCCCCGATGTCACTATTCTCTCCAGCAATATCAATAATGAGAGACGCCCGTATCATGACCAACGCATCGCGCCGAGACGCTGTCAAACTCCTGCTGGCAGGCGCCGCCTTGCCGGCCTTGCCCGCCGTGGCGGCGCAGGCCGGCCACCCCGCCAGCGCCGCCACGCCGCCGCCCCAATGGCGCCGCGGCATCGAAAATCAGCGCCAGGCCGACCAGGGCGACGGCACCTTCCTGAACCCGATCATCGCCGGCGACCACCCCGATCCGACCGTCCTCAAGGATGGCAAGGATTACTACCTGACGTATTCCTCGTTCTATTCCTATCCCGGCCTGGTGATCTGGCACTCGACCGACCTGGTTAACTGGTGTCCGGTCGCGCCGGCGCTGTCGAAACCGCTGGGGACGATCTGGGCGGTCGATCTGTGCAAGCACAATGGCCGCTACTTCATCTATATTCCGGCCGCGCCGGACGGCAAGCCGTGGTCGATCTACGTGATCTGGGCCGACCGCATCGAGGGACCGTGGAGCGAGCCGATCGACCTCGGGATCGCCGACTGCATCGATCCGGGCCATATGGTGGGCG
>Ga0265797_10005376_pt1 | contig 18708 bp, 18 predicted proteins | sample P2T30metagenome_FD_192433 | JGI IMG/M metagenome (GOLD analysis project Ga0265797, IMG submission 192433) | Plant litter microbial communities from East Loma Ridge, Irvine, California - P2 T30 | ecosystem: Environmental > Terrestrial > Plant litter > Unclassified | place: USA: California... | reverse complement strand
CATCGGCTGATGCCGGGACTGGCGCCGCCAGCGCCAGGGCGATAACCAGGTGAGCGAATAGCCAGGAAGGAAAGCGGATTGGCAAAACCATGAAAAGCGGGACGGCGCAGGTGTTGAAACCGTCACTCTACCAGCCGGCGGGCAATGGCTGCCCAACCCCCCAAAAGGGTCCCCCGCAGCACCACTTTCGCATGGGAGCGCGCGCCGAATTCAGGCCGATAATAGTGGCACCACCGCACGAACCCCACGCTACGCCACGCCACTCCAAGGAACCCATATGAGCACAGCACACACCATCGATACCGTCACCGCCCGCGACGGCACCACGATCCATTTCACCGACTGGGGCCACGGCACGCCGGTCGTGTTCAGCCATGGCTGGCCGCTGTCGGCCGACGCCTGGGAAGATCAGATGCTATTCCTCGCCGAGCATGGCTTCCGGGTGATCGCCCATGACCGCCGGGGCCACGGGCGTTCGGGCAAGGCCTGGCACGGCAACGACATGGACACCTACGCCGACGACCTGTCGACCCTGCTCGAGACGCTCGACATCACCGGCGCCACGCTGGTCGGCCATTCGACCGGCGGCGGCGAAGTGGCGCGTTATATCGGGCGTCATGGCACGCAGCGCGTGAACAAGGCGGTGCTGGTGGGGGCCGTCACGCCGCAGATGGTGGTCTCGCCCACCAATCCCGATGGCGTGCCGATGTCGGTCTTCGACGGCATCCGTGAAGGCGTGCGCAACGACCGCGCCCAGTTCTTCCTCGACCTGAGTACACCGTTCTACAACTTCAATCGCCCCGGCGCCAAGGTGTCGGAGGGCATGCGCCAGTCCTTCCTGATCCAGGGCCTGCAGTGCAGCATCAAGAGCGCCTATGCCTGCATCAAGCAGTTCTCCGAAACCGACTTCAGCGCCGACCTGAAACAGATGACGATCCCGACCCTCGTCATCCATGGCGACGACGACCAGATCGTGCCGCTGGCCGCCACTGCCCGCCGCGCCGTCGAGATGCTGCCGCAGGGCCGCCTGTCCGTGTACGAAGGGGCTGGCCACGGCCTGCCAGCGACGCACAAGGAACGGCTTAACGCCGAATTGCTGGCATTCCTGCGCAGCTGATCGGGCGCTTGTGCAGTCACCTGAAGTTGCGGTAGCCTGATGCGTTCATCAACAGAAAACTGCAGCTTCACTCCAGCATGGCCACCCTCACCGAACTCGTCCTCTACCCGATCAAATCCTGCGCCGGCCTGTCCGTGCCTGAAGCCCACCTGGCCATGGACGGCCTGTCGGCCCTCGGCGTGCACGACCGCGAGTGGATGCTGGTCACGCTGGATGGCCTGTTCCTGACCCAGCGCGAAGTGCCGCGCATGGCCGTCGTCAACCCGCGCATCGAGGGCGCCGGCTTGATTGCCGAAGCCCCCGGCATGCCGCCCCTGCACCTGCCGCTGGCGCACGACGCCGCCGCGCCAACGATCGATGTGCTGATCTGGGAAGACAGCATCCCCGCCGCCGATTGCGGCGATGCGGCCGCCACCTGGTTCAGCACCGCCATCGGCGCGCCATGCCGCCTGGTACGCTTTCGCCCTGACTACCACCGCCCGACCAGCACCAAATGGACGAATGGCGTCGCGGCCGCCACGCGTTTTTCGGACGGCTACCCGATCCTGCTGATCGGCCAGGCCTCGCTCGACGACATCAACGCCAGGCTCGCCAAAGCAGGCCGCGCCGCGCTGCCGATGAACCGCTTCCGCCCGAACGTCGTCATCGACGGCATCGACGCCTTCGAAGAAGATTTCGTCGCCGCGTTTCACGATGGCGCGATTTCGCTGCAGCCGGTCAAGCCCTGCGCGCGCTGCCCGATCCCAGCGGTCGACCAGGCCACCGGCATTCCCGGCCCCGATCCGCTCGATATCCTGCAAGCGTACCGCGCCAACCCGCGCATGGACGGCGCCGTCACGGTGGGCATGAACGTCATCGTCCAGGACGGCATCGGCCAACGACTGCGCGTCGGGCAGCAATTCGATGTCGAGCTCGCGTTCTAGGGCGCGACACTGTCGCTAAATCGCCTAACCGCCTGTACAGACAGGCGGTTTTTCGTATCCAAGCCAGGATGGATGGCGTAATGTTACGGTTATTGCTGAAAGGAATGCTTCATGCACGAGCCGAGCGCATCGCCGCGAGAACTCATGGCGGAAAACGAGACCTTGCGCGCGCGCATGGCGTACCTGCTCGAACAGGCCGAGCGCAATCACGAGATCATGTGCCGTCACCAGGCGTTCGACCTGGAAATCGTGGGCGCCGGCAGTTTTCCTGACCTGGTCGGCACGATCTTCAGCACGCTGCCGGTGATCTCGGACCTCGACATCGTCACGCTGTCCCTGATCGACCAGAACGCCGATATTTATACCGTCATGCACCGCCTGGGCGTCGATTTCGAGACGCTGCCCAACCTGATGTTCTGCGAGCATGCGGTCGAGCTTGGCTTTGACATGACGCCCGAGCGTCTCCCGCGGCCACTGCTGGGCGCTTACATACCAGGCCGCCATCACGCGATGTTCCCGCAGCCGCCGGCCGATCTGCGCAGCGTGGCGTTGGTGCCGCTGCTGCGCAACAAGCGCCTGATCGGCAGCCTGAACCTGGGTAGCGCCGACCCCAGCCGGTTCACGCCGGCCCTGGGCACCGATTTCGTCGAGCACATGGGCTCGATCATCGCGATCTGTCTCGAGAACGTGATCAGCAACGAGATGCTCAAGTATATCGGCCTGACCGATTCGCTCACCGGCGCCTACAACCGGCGCTATATGGACCGGCGCCTGGTCGAAGAGATCGCGCGCGCGCGGCGCCAGGGCTACCGCCTGTCGTGCATGTACATCGATATCGACCATTTCAAACGCGTCAACGACACCGTCGGCCACCAGGGCGGGGACGATGTGCTGCGTGAAGTGTGCACGCGCATCAAGGCCGAACTGCGCATGTCCGATGCGTTGTGCCGTTTCGGCGGCGAAGAATTCGTCGTGGTGCTGATCGACGCCGACCTGGAAAACGCCAGCATGGTCGCCAACCGCATCCGGGCCAGCGTGGCCGGCATGCCGGTAGGCCTGAGCACGGGCGAAGAGGTGGCCGTGACGGTGTCGATCGGCGTGGCCGCGCTGACCGATTTCGAGCGCGATCACGCCATCGAAGGCGTGGCGCAAGAGCTGATCGCGTCGGCCGATACGGCGCTGTACCAGGCCAAGGCCGCCGGCCGCAACCAGGTCGTCACCTTCGCCTGACGGTTACAGCAGGCGCTCCTCGGCGCGGCTGATCGCCTCGCCATCGCCGCGCAGCACCACGACGTCGCCCGCCGCCAGCACCACGTCAGCCCCGGGCGCGACATCCTGGCCGCCGCGCCGCAAGGTCGTCACGTCGACAGCCACCTCGGCCAGCCGCAACGCGCCCAGCGTCATGCCGACCGCGCCGGCCTGCGCGTGCAGGCGCACCGAATGCAGCCGCACGTGGCCATGGTCGAGATCGGCCCCGCTGTCGGCCGCACCGTGAAAGTAGCCGCGCAGCGTGGCGTAGCGGTCTTCGCGCGCAGCCTGCACCCGGTGCACCACGCGCCGCAGCGGCACGCCCAGCGTCACCAGCGCGTGCGAAGCGAGCATCAGGCTGCTCTCGAGCGCTTCCGGCACCACCTCGGTGGCGCCGGCCGCCTTGAGCACGTCCATGTCGCCGTCGTCGTGGCTGCGCACGATCACCGGCAGGGTTGGCGCCAGCTCGTGCACCAGATGCAGCACTTTCAATGCCTGGCGCGTGTCGGCGAACGTGATCACGAGCGCGCTGGCGCGATTGACGCCGGCCGCGATCAGGCTTTCGCGGCGCGCCGCGTCGCCGTACGACACCGACGCGCCGGCCGCCTGCGCCTCTTGCACCCGCTCCGGATCCAGGTCTAGCGCATACCATGGCAGCGCCTCTTCTTTCAGCAGCGTGGCCAGGCTCTGGCCACTGCGCCCGAAGCCGGCGATGATCACGTGCTTCTGCGTCTTCATCGTGCGCGTGGCCAGTTGCGTCAGCTGCAGCGACTGCATCATCCATTCATTGGCCGCGACCTTCATCACGATCTTGTCCATATAGCCGATGATGAAGGGCGCGGCCAGCATCGACAGCACCATCGAGGCCAGCACCAACTGCATCACGAACGGGTCGATCAGCTTCGAGCCGGACGCATGACTGAGCAGCACGAAGCTGAATTCACCGGCCTGCGCGAGGGCCAGGCCCGTACGCAGCGCGGTGCCCAGCGGCGCGCCGAACGCGCGCGCCATCAGCACGATCAGGCCAGCCTTGAGCAGCACCACGAGCGCCAGCAGCAGCGTGACCTGCCACCAGTAGCCGATCACCAGGCGCAGGTCGAGCAGCATGCCGATCGTGATGAAGAACAGGCCAAGCAGCACGTCGCGAAACGGCTTGATGTCTTCTTCCACCTGATGCTTGTACGGTGTTTCTGAAATGAGCATGCCGGCGACAAAGGCGCCCAGGGCCAGCGACAGGCCGGCCTGCTCGGTGATCCAGGCTGAGCCCAGCGTCACCAGCAGCAGGTTGAGCATGAACAGCTCTTGCGAGCGGCGCTTGGCCACGATCGTGAACCACCGCCCCATGAGCTTCTGGCCGAAGAACAGCAGCAGCGCCAGCACCAGGCCGGCCTTGAGCGCGGCCAGGCCCAGCGTAACCACCATGTCTTCCGGGTCGCGCGCCAGCGCCGGGATCATGATCAGCAGCGGCACCACCGCCAGGTCCTGGAACAGCAAAATGCCGATGATGCGCCGCCCATGCTCGCTCTCGAGTTCGAGCCTCTCGGTGAGCAGCTTGACGACGATGGCGGTCGACGACATGGCCAGCGCGCCGCCCAGCGCGAACGCGGCCTGCCACGCCAGCGGCAAGTTCGGCAAGAAGTACGCAGCCAAGAGGCCGATGCCCATGGCCGCGGCGACGGTGGACACCACCTGCCCGAGCCCCAGCCCGAACACGATGCGCCGCATCGAGCGCAACTGGCCAAGCGAGAATTCCAGCCCGATCGAGAACATCAAAAAGACGATCCCGAATTCGCCCAGCGCATGGGTGGTGGGGCTGTCTTCGGCCAGGGCCAGGGCGTGGGGGCCGATCAGCACACCGACGGCGAGGTAGCCGAGCATCGGCGGCAGGTGCAGGCTGCGAAAGGCGACCACGCCAAGGACGGCGCAGCCAAGCAGCAACAGGGTGAGTTCGAGACCAGAATGCATGGGGTGAAGCGGGTGACGGTTGTTGTGCCGATGCGCCGTGAGGCGGGCTTGTCATCGAATGTTACGACTGGCAAGTTTTTTGCTTTCGCAATTCGTTTATACTTCTGGAATGAGTGTAACTGATGACCAAATAATGCTGAAAAGTTTTGACGAGACCCTGGCGCAGCGCGTGCTGGACCTGGGGCGCCAAACCCTGGCCATCGAGGCCGATGCCATCGTCGCGCTGCACGCGCGCCTGGGCGACGACAGCAGCTTCGTCGACGCCGCACGGCTGATCTACGCCGGCACCGGCCGCGTGGTGGTCTCGGGCATGGGCAAATCGGGCCATATCGGCCGCAAGATCGCCGCCACGCTGTCGTCCACGGGCACGCCGGCGTTCTTCATGCACCCCGGTGAAGCGGCGCACGGCGACCTGGGCATGGTCACCGCCAACGACATCCTGATCGCCATTTCGAATTCGGGCGAATCGTCCGAGCTGCTCGACATCCTGCCGGCCGTGAAACGCCTGGGCGCGCGCGTGATCGCCATGACCGGCAAGCCGGCCTCGCGCCTGGCCAGGCTGGCCGACGTCCACCTGAACATCGCGGTGGCGAAGGAAGCCTGCACGCTCAACCTGGCGCCGACGACCAGCACCACCGTTACGCTGGCCATGGGCGACGCGCTGGCCGTGGCGCTGCTCGACGTGCGCGGTTTTCGCGAGCAGGATTTCGCGCTGTCGCATCCGGGCGGCGCGCTCGGCCGGCGCCTGCTCACGCACGTGCGCGACGTGATGCGCACCGGCGACGCCATTCCGTCGGTGGGGCTGGATGTCCCGCTGGTCAAGGCGCTGCTCGAGATCACCCAGAAGGGCATGGGCATGACCGCCGTGGTCGACGCCGATGGCCGCCCGCTCGGCGTGTTCACCGACGGCGACTTGCGCCGCGTGATCGAGCGCATGCACGATTTTTCGAATGTGCTGATCCGCGACGTCATGCACGCCAATCCGCGCAGTGTACGTCCCGAGCAGCTGGCGGTCGACGCGGTCGCCGTGATGGAAGAATTCCGCATCAACCAGATGCTCGTGATCGATGACGGCCGCCTGGTCGGCGCGCTGCACATCCACGACCTGACCCGCGCGAAGGTGATCTGATGACCGCTCCACTCGTTACACCATTGGCCCACATCGAGCGCGCCGCCCGCATCAAGGTCATGATCTTCGACGTCGACGGCGTGCTTACCGACGGCAGCCTGACCTATGGCCCCGATGGCGAAGTGACCAAGACCTTCAATGTGCTCGATGGCCTGGGCATCCAGCTGCTGAATAAAACCGGCGTGCAGACCGCGATCATCAGCGCGCGCCTGTCGCCGATCGTCGTCAGGCGCGCGGCCGACCTGGGCATCTCGCATGTCCACCAGGGCATCCACGACAAGCGCATCGGCTTTGCCAAACTGCTGGAGGCCACGGGCTTCACGGCCGACCAGTGCGGCTACATCGGCGACGATGTGATCGACCTGCCGCTGTTCGCGCGCGTGGGCTTTGCCGTCGCCGTGCCGTCCGGCCACCCCGAAGTGCAGCACCGCGCGCACTACGTGACGAAGAACGGCGGTGGGCGCGGTGCTGTGCGCGAGATCTGCGACCTGGTCATGCGCGCGCAGGGCACCTATGACCAGGCGCTCGCGCCGTATTTCGCTTGAGCGCCATGGCCACTCTCGCCGCCAACAAACGCACCGCGCACCGCTGGAATCTGCTGGCGATGATCGTGATCGGCGTGTTCTTCGCCTTCGGCAGCTTCTGGCTGCTGCAGCTGATGCAGGCGACCGACATCGATGCGCAACTGGGCGGCCCGCCCGACGAGCCCGATTACATCGTCGAGAACTTCTCGTTCGTGCGCATGACGCCGAACGGCCAGCCGAGCTATGTGGTGTCCGGCAAGCGCCTGGCCCACATCCCGCTGGGCGACGTGTCGAACGTCGAACAGCCGCTCATGCGCGGCATCGAACCGGGCCGCCCGCCGATGACGGTGGTGGCAAAGAATGCGCGCATCTTCCACGAAGAACACCGCGTCGATCTGTTCGGCGACGTCGACCTGCAACGCCCGAAAACGCCCGCCAGCGAGGCGCTGCGCGTGCGCACGCAGGCCATGACCGTGCTGCCCGACGAAGAGATCGTCAAGACCGACCAGCCGATCGACATGCAGCTCGGTGCGTCCAGCCTCACGGCCACCGGCATGGTTGCCAACAATGCGACCATGCAGATGCAATTGTCCGGCCGCGGCCGTATCGTCTATCCGCCACGCCAGCGCTGAAGGCCACCAGCCACGCGCGCGTGCTAACCCAGGACCAGCACCACAATGAAAAAACTATTTGCTGCCGCTTTCTTGTCTCTCCTTTCGTTGACCGCTACGGCCGAAAAGGCCGATTCGCTCAAGCAGGCGGCCCTCGAATACGATAACGCCGACGCCGATGGTGTCGCCGGCGTGCGCACGTTCACCGGCAATGTGATCCTGACCCGCGGCACGCTGCTGGTCAGGGCCGAGCGCGCCGTGCTTCGCGAGACGCCCGAAGGCTATATGAGCGTGACGCTCACCGCCGCCAACGGCAAGCCGGCCACGTTCCGCCAGAAGCGCGACGGTGGCCCGAACCTGTGGGTCGAGGGCCAGGCCGAGCGCATCGAATACGACGAGCGCACGGAACTCGTGCGCCTGTACTCGAACGCCGTCGTCAAGGAACTCGAAAACGACCGCATGACCAACCAGATGACGGGCCCGTTCATCTCGTACGACAACCGCAAGGAAGTGATCGCGGTGCGCAATGACGTGAGCGGCGAGAGCAAGGTCGGCGGCGGGCGCGGCACGCTGATCCTGGCGCCCAAGCGCGCCCCGGCCGGAGGCACGCAATGACGGACCTGAGCGATCGCAGCACACTGGTCGTCAAGGGCCTGCAAAAAAGCTATGGCAAGCGCCTGGTCGTGCGCGATGTGGCGCTGGAGGTCGAATGCGGTGAAGTGGTCGGTTTGCTGGGCCCGAACGGCGCCGGCAAGACCACTTCGTTCTACATGATCGTCGGCCTGGTGCCGTCCGACGCCGGCTCGATCAGCATCAACGGCACCGACATCACCAGCCTGCCGATCCATCGCCGCGCGGTGCTCGGCCTGTCGTACCTGCCGCAAGAGGCGTCGGTGTTTCGCAAGCTGACGGTGGAAGAAAACATCCGCGCCGTGCTCGAGCTGCAGAAGGTCGACGGCAAGCCGCTGACCAAAACGCAGATCAGCGATCGTCTGGATACCCTGCTGGCCGACCTGCAGATCGAGAAGTTGCGCGAGAACCCGGCGCTGTCGCTGTCGGGCGGCGAGCGGCGGCGCGTGGAGATCGCGCGCGCACTGGCGACCAATCCGCGCTTCGTGCTGCTCGACGAGCCGTTCGCCGGCGTCGACCCGATCGCCGTGATCGAGATCCAGCGCATCGTCCGCTTCCTCAAGGAGCGCAAGATCGGCGTGTTGATCACCGATCACAATGTGCGCGAGACGCTCGGTATCTGCGACCGCGCCTACATCATCAACCAGGGAGCGGTGCTCGCATCCGGCCGTCCCGACGATATCATCGCCGACGAGTCGGTGCGCCGCGTGTACCTTGGTGAACACTTCCGCATGTGAGCCAGGGTAAGCAATGAAACAGTCGCTTCAGCTTCGAACCTCGCAGCACCTGGCGCTTACCCCGCAACTGCAGCAATCGATCCGGTTGCTGCAGCTGTCGACGCTCGAACTGCACCAGGAGATCGAGCAGATACTGGGCGATAACCCGCTGCTCGAACGGCTCGACGATCCGCTCGACCGCTCGGTGCGCTTGCTGGCCGATGGCGCGATCAACAATGCGCCGGCCAATGGCGAGGCGCCACCGGCGCCGGGCCAGCAGGCCGAGGGCGAAGGCGCTGCGCCGGCCGAAGGCGAGGGCGGTGACAGCGGCGCGGTCGACGGCGACCGGCCAGAGTCCGACTGGAGCGAAGGCGGCGGCGCGTCGTCCGGCAGTGGCAGCAGCGACGATGAGGACGGCCGGCCGCAGCTGGAAGCTTGCGCCATCACGCTGCGCGAGCACCTGATGGAGCAGGTGCGCGAAACGCTGCTCTCGGTACGCGATCGCGCGCTGGCCGAACTGGTGATCGATGCGCTCGACGACAACGGTTACCTGGACGAGCCGCTCGACGAGATCCACGCGCGGCTGCCCGAAGAACTCGAGGTCGACCTCGATGAACTGCGCTGCGCGCTGGCGATGGTGCAGAGCATGGATCCGGTGGGCGTGGGCGCGCGCAGTGCGGCCGAATGCCTGGCGCTGCAGATCCGGCGCATGCCGGGCGTGCCGATGGTCACGCGGCGCATGGCCCTGACGGTCGTCGAAGGGTACCTGACCTGGTTCGCGCAGCGCGAATACAGCAAGCTGAAAAAAGCGCTCGATTGCGACGACGAAGACCTGCGCGAAGTGCAGGCCGTGGTCCGCCAGTGCAATCCGCATCCGGGCGCCGTGTTCGCTTCGAATGTGTCAGATTACGTGGTGCCGGACGTGATCGTGCGGCGCGCCAAGAACGGCTGGGCTGTCACGCTGAACCCGGACGTCATGCCGCGTCTGCGCGTGAACAGCCTCTACGCCAATATGCTCAAGACGGGCCGCAACGAGAGCCAGATGGGCGCGCAGATGCAAGAGGCGAAGTGGCTCATCAAGAATATGCGCCAGCGTTTCGACACGATCCTGCGCGTGGCCGAGGCCATCGTCGAGCGCCAGCGCAACTTTTTCAGCCATGGCGCGGTTGCCATGCGGCCCCTTGTTTTGCGCGAGATAGCTGATACACTAGGTCTGCACGAGAGCACCATTTCGCGTGTCACAACCCAGAAATACATGCTGACCCCGCACGGCATGTTCGAGTTGAAGTATTTCTTCGGTAGCCATGTTGCGACCGAAGCGGGAGGAGAAGCATCCTCAACGGCAATACGTGCGCTCATCGCACAATTGACAGGAGCAGAAGACCCTAAGAACCCATTATCCGACAGCAAGATCGCGGAGATGCTCGGGGAACAAGGCATGGTCATTGCCCGCCGCACGGTCGCCAAATACCGTGAAGCACTCAAGATCCCCCCCGTCAGTCTCCGCAAAGCCTTGTAACAGCGCCGCTCACACAGTCTGTGCCTTCAGCTCCTGTGTGGCCTTCAGCGGTGCGACATCTTTAAAGGAGTGTGTATGAACCTCACCATCAGTGGCCACCATCTCGAAGTAACCCCCGCCATCCGTGAATACGTTCAGAATAAGCTCGAGCGCATTATTCGCCATTTCGATCAAGTCATAGATACCCACGTCTTCCTGGCCGTCGATAACCTCACTGAAAAAGAAAAAAGGCAGAAAGCTGAAATCAATGTCCAGGTGTCGGGCAAGACCCTGCACGTGGCGAGCGTCGCGCAAGACCTGTATGCCGCGATCGACATGTTGATGGATAAACTGGATCGACAAATCCTGAAGCACAAGCAGATGCTGCAAGACCATACGCGCGCATCGATCAAACGCCTGGACATCGGCGAAGCAGACGCTGCTGCCGCCTCCGCCTGATCACGGCGCAGGGCACCATCGCTAAGGGCGTCTTTCGGGGACGCCCTTTTTGCGTCCGGGGCCGGATAAAATACCTGTCTCTCCACCACGGACTTCACCATGTCTGACCACGTCCTGACCCGCATTGCCAACCGCACCGGCATCATCACGCTCGATCGCCCAAAGGCGCTCAATTCGCTGTCGCTCGACATGGTGCGCGCACTCACCGCGATCCTGCTCGACTGGCGCCTTGACGCCGGCGTCGATGCGGTAGTCATCACCAGCAGCAGCGAAAAAGCATTGTGCGCGGGCGGCGATATCCGCTTCTTTCACGAGGTCGGCAACGCCTCGCCGCAAGGCGGCAGCGCACTGCTCGAAGATTTTTTCACCGAAGAATACGCGCTCAATCACCTGATCCATTTTTATCCGAAGCCGTACATCGCGCTGATGGATGGCGTAGTGATGGGCGGCGGCATGGGCATCGCGCAGGGCGGCCCCGGTTGCGCCCTGCGCATCGTGACCGAGCGCACGAAGATGGCCATGCCCGAGGTAAATATCGGCCTGTTCCCCGATGTCGGCGGCAGCCATTTCCTGTCGCATGCGCCGGGGCGACTGGGGATGTACCTGGGCTTGACCGGCCTGACGATCGGCGCGGCCGACGCGCTGTACGTGGGCCTGGCCGACGTGTTTGTCGCGAGTGGCGACCTGCCGGGCTTGAACGCACTGATTGAAACGACGCCTGGTGTACAGGTGCCTGCGGCGATTCGTGCGGTCGCGGCGGTCTCTGTGGGCGAGAGCGAACTGCAGGCCAATCGCGCGCGCATCGATGCGCACTTCGGCGCGGACTCGGTGGCGGCGATCATCGCTTCGCTCGAGGGCGACGCATCGCCATTCGCGCAGAAGGCCTTGGGCGCGATGCGTCAGCGCTCGCCGCTGATGATGTGCGTGACGCGTGAACTGCTGCTGCGCGGCGCGGCGCTCGATGTGGCCGACTGCCTGCGCCTGGAGCGCTCGCTCGTACGCCGCAACTTCGAGCATGGTGAGGTGCTCGAAGGCGTGCGCGCGCTGGTGATCGACAAGGACAATGCGCCGCAGTGGGATCCGTCGTCGCTCGATCTGGTCACGGCCGAGATGGTAGAGCGCTTCTTTGAGCCCGTGTGGCCGGCGCATGCGCATCCGCTGCGCCATCTCGCGTAAGCGTATCCATGCATATCCGTTTGCGCGTGACTTTCGATGAAAGCGGTGCAAATATCGGGTTCCGGCCACGCACGGTGAAACGTCGTTCCCGCGGAGGCGGGAATCCAAGGTGCTCGCAGACCGATACGTTTGACGCAGTCACGATGCAAAAGACTTGGGTTCCCGCCTCCGCGGGAACGACGTGCTTGTGCCAACTGGGAATCAATGCTGATCGTTGACCGCCAGCGCAAACCCACGCCGGACCGTGTAGCGCAATGCGGACATATAGACCACGGCGAATCGAGACGCAAGCTGTGCCAGCCGCTTGTCTCGCGTCCACAATTGCGCACCGGGTGTGAGCAAAGTCGACGTCAGCAAAGCAAGATCGACCTCCGAGATGCAATCATTCTGCGTCAATCGGCAATCTGCTGCAAGCGAGCGCCAACCTACGCCGCCGGGTTCTTCGGCTGCTCGCGATGCCTGACGATCACCCGCTCGGTCGCGCCGAAATGGGCGCCCAGGTGTTCGGCCATGTACACCGAGCGATGCTGCCCGCCCGTGCAGCCAACCGCCACCGTCAGATAGCTGCGGTTGTCGGTCTTGAACGACGGCAGCCACTTGGCGACAAAGTTCTGGATATCGGACAGCATCTCGACCGCGCTCGGTTGCGCGTCGAGGAACGCGATCACCGGCGCATCCTTGCCCGTGAGCGGGCGCAGCGCCAGGTCGTAATACGGATTGGGGATGGCGCGCACGTCGAACACGAAGTCGGCGTCGAGCGGCACGCCGACCTTGAAGGCAAACGACTCGAAGAACAGCGTCAGCGGCGCGTGGTCGATTTCGGCCAGCTCTTTGATCCACCCGCGCAGCTTGTTCGACGAGAGCTCGGACGTGTCGATCACGTGGCCCAGGTTTTCAATGGACGACAGGCGCTCGCGTTCTTCGGCGATGCATTCGATCAGGGTGCGGCGCGAGGCCGGGTTTTCGCCCGGGCGCAGTTCGTGCGACAGCGGGTGGCTGCGGCGCGTTTCAGAGAAACGCGCCACCAGCGAATGGGTGCTCGAGGTCAGGAACATGACCTTGACCGAGTGGCCGTCTTCGCGCAGGCGCAGCACGCTCACCGGCAGTTCGGCCAGCGACTCGGCGCTGCGGGCATCGACCGCAACAGCGACCTTGGCGGCGCCGCTTTCGCTGACGGTATTGACGAGGGCCGTCAGCAGGGCCGGCGGCAGATTGTCGACGCAGTAGTAACCCGCGTCTTCCAGGACATTCAGGGCCACGGATTTGCCCGAGCCAGAGATTCCGGTGATGAGGACGATGTGCATGGGTCGATGATACCGCAAGCGCTGGCCCGCCGTACACCTGCGGGCCGCTCGCGACGGGTCAGTCGGCGCTCATGGCCTGGCGCTGGCGCTCCATGAATTCTTGCAGCGTGTCGATGCCGCGCAGTTGCAGGATCGTGTTGCGCACAGCCGCCTCGAGCAGCACCGCGATGTTGCGGCCGGCCGCGACGGGGATGACGACCTTGCGGATCGGCAGGCCCAGCACGTCTTCGGTGGGGAAGTGGAAGGGCAGGCGCTCGACTTCTTCGTCCAGCGCGCCGCGCTTGACCAGGTGCACGATGAGCTTGAGGCGCATCTTGCGGCGCACCGCCGTCTCGCCGAAGATCGCCTTGATGTCCAGCAGGCCCAGGCCGCGCACTTCGAGCAGGTTTTGCAGCAGCGGGGGGCAGCGCCCCTCGATCATGTTCGGCGCGATGCGCGAGAATTCCACCGCATCGTCGGCCACCAGGCCGTGCGAGCGCGAGATCAGCTCCAGGCCCAGCTCACTTTTGCCCAGGCCCGAGTCGCCGGTAATCAACACGCCCACGCCCAGCACGTCCATGAATACGCCATGCATGATCACGCGCTGGGCCAGCTTCTTGGACAGGTACACGCGCAGGAAGTCGATCACCTGCGCCGCCGGCAGCGGCGTGGAAAACAGCGGAATATTCTGCTCGTCGCAGATGGCGAGGATGTCCGGCGGCGTTTCCAGGCCTTGCGCGATGATCAGCGCCGGCGGGCCGCCGCCGATCAGTTCACCAATCACGTGGGTGCGCGAATTGGCCTTGAGGCGGTGGTAGTAATTGAGTTCCTGGTGCCCGAAGACCTGGATGCGGCCCGGGTGGATCAGGTTCAGGTGACCGACCTGGTCGGCGGCCGACGCGGCGTCGCCGGCGATCTGGCGTTCGCCGCCGGGAAAGCCCGCGAACCAGCCGAGCTGCAGGCTGTCGCGGTTATCGTCGTACAGCCGTTGAATGGTCAGCGGGGACTGCAGCATGGGCATCGTCGTCGTCGCAAAAAAAGGCGCGCGGCATCATTGCCGCGCGGTAGCAGTGACGTGAAGTTTAACCCAGAGCTTGCAGGCTGGGTTGCCAGTTGATGATGCGCTCGTGGACCGCTTTCGGATCGGCATCGGTGGCCAGGGCAGTGCGGATCGCTTCGTCCGAGAACAGCTCGGCAATTTCGGACAGGATCTCGAGGTGCTGCTGCGTAACGTGGTCGGGGATCAACAGGAAAAACAGCAGGTTGACCGGCTGGCCGTCGGGCGATTCGAACGGAATCGGTTCCTTCAGGCGCACGAAGGCGGCCATCGGCGCCTTCAGGCTCTTGCTGCCCTTGATGCGGCCATGCGGAACGGCCACCCCATGGCCGAGGCCGGTAGAACCGAGACGCTCGCGCGCAAACAGGTTGTCGGCCACAATCGAACGGGCAATACCGCAATTGTTCTCGAAGATCAGGCCGGCTTGCTCGAAGGCGCGCTTTTTACTGGACACTTCGATGTCGAGCTGGACGTTTTCGAGCGCGAGGATTTTGCTTAAATTGGTCATAACTTGGGGTGCGTGGCACAAGTGCGCGGCACTGGTACGTGGCACAAGTAGAGTGCTTGCGAGCACGGATTATAGGCCTGTTTTATGCCCGGGACACTCGAAATCGCGACGGTGGCGCTAGTTGGCGGGACGGTCGCACGATACTTGTCGAAACGGGACGGTGACGGTGTTGATTGCTATCAACACCGTCGCGCAATTTCTTTAGCAAATCGCAGAGCGCGGCAGGCAAATGCATGCTGGCGCTGAAATTGGCCAATTTTTGCACGCGATCTGCTTAAAAAACAAGCAGCTCCGGTAGCGCGATGGGCCGGGGGAAAATACCTGCTCCCGCGCACGGCTGTCGCCAAAATCGTACAACCGTGCGAAGCGTATCCTGACAGAACCGAGATATTTACTGGCGCGCGCCACGCAAATTCGGCGGTTTGCCGGTGGAGAAGTTGGCGCGCCATGGGTTGATGTCCAGGCCGCCGCGCCGGGTGTAACGGGCATACACGGCCAGTTTCGTCGGCTGGCACTGGCGCAGCACGTCCATGAAGATACGCTCGACACACTGCTCGTGGAACTCGTTGTGCTCGCGGAAACCGATCAGGTATTTCAATAATCCTTCCTGGTCGATTTGCGGGCCGACGTAGCGAATCTGCACCGTGCCCCAGTCGGGCTGGCCAGTGACCAGGCAGTTCGACTTGAGCAGGTGCGACACCAGGGTTTCTTCGACTTGCCCGTTCTCGTGATTTGCGCTGAGCAGTTGCGGGGCCGGCGAATAGTCGTCGATCTCGACGTCGAGGCGGTCCAGCAGCACACCGTCGAGCTCGCCCATCTTGATGCCGCCAAAGGCATCCGGGCTCGTTAGCGTGACGTGGACCGGCGCGCCGAATCCATCCGACAGATCGTCGCGCAGCAGGGCGAGCAGGGCGTCCGGGCCGGCCAGGCGGGTCTGGTTGAACGAGTTCAGGTATAGCTTGAACGATTTCGATTCGACGATGTTCGGCGAGTCGGCCGGGGCCGTGATCGTCGCAATCGCCACCTGCGGCTTGCCGCGCATGTTCAGCCACGACAGTTCGTAGGCGTTCCAGATATCGACGCCGAAGAACGGCAGCGTGCCGGACAGGCCGAGTTCATCGCGCTTGTGCTGGCGCGCGATCGGGAACAGCAGCTCGGGTGCGTACTGGCTTTGGTAGGCGGAGGATTTTCCGAGGGGCGATTGGTCAGGGGTATTCATAGGGAATGGGTAAAAGCGCTTTAGCTGATAGCACTTGAACGTCGTTCCCGCGGAGGCGGGAACCCAAGTGTGCATGCAGGGTAGTGACGTTTGCAGCTACCGGCGACGCTACGAACTTGGGTTCCCGCCTTCGCGGGAACGACGGTCTTGGAGTTAGCGGAAGATTGGCGCTAGCTTCAATGCAATATATAGGGGTTAAGCCCCCAAAAACAATTTATAGACGGGATTACTGCTCTCATCCCAATAGCGATATCCAAGCGACGCCAAAAACTGCCGGAACTCTACCATCTCGGTCGGCGGCACTTGCAACCCCACCAGGATGCGGCCCACGTCGCCGCCTTGGTTGCGATAGTGGAACAGCGAAATATTCCAGTTCGGCGCCATCGTGTCCAGGAAGCGCATCAGCGCGCCCGGCCGTTCAGGAAACTCGAAACGATACAGCAATTCATCATGGGCCAGCGAACTTTTGCCGCCCACCAGATGCCGGATATGCAGCTTGGCCAGCTCGTCGCCGGTCAGATCGAGCGTCTTGTAGCCGTGCTCCTCGAATGTGCGCGCGAGCATCCCGGATTCGCTGCGGCTGCCCACCTGCACGCCAACGAACACATGCGCTTCGCTGGCGTCGCTGATACGGTAATTGAATTCGGTGACATTGCGCGGGCCGACCAGGCCGCAGAACCGGCGGAAGCTCCCGCGCTGCTCGGGCACGGTCACGGCAAACACTGCTTCGCGCGATTCGCCCAGTTCGGCGCGCTCGGCAACAAAGCGCAGGCGGTCGAAGTTCATGTTGGCGCCGCAGGCCACGGCCACCAGCGTCTCGCCCTTGACCGGCTCGCGGTCCATCTGCGAGCGCTCGATATACGCCTTGGCGCCGGCCACGGCCAGCGCGCCGGCCGGCTCGAGAATGCTGCGCGTGTCCTGGAACACGTCCTGGATCGCAGCGCAGATGGCGTCGGTATCGACCAGGATGATCTCGTCGACCACCAGTTGCGCGACGCGGAACGTCTCTTCGCCCACCAGGCGCACGGCGGTGCCGTCCGAGAACAGGCCGACGTCGTTGAGCGTCACGCGGTGGCCGGCCTTCAGGCTGCGCGCCATCGCGTCCGAATCGAGCGTCTGCACGCCGATGATCTTGATGTCCGGGCGGATCTGCTTGACGTAGGCGCCGATGCCCGCGATCAGGCCGCCGCCACCAATGGCAACGAAAATCGCGTGGATCGGGCCGGAGTGTTGGCGCAAAATTTCCATGCCGATCGTGCCCTGGCCGGCGATCACGTCCGGATCGTCGAACGGGTGCACGAAGGTCATGCGCTGTTCTTTTTCAAGCAGCAGGGCGTGGTTATAGGCGTCGGTGTACGAGTCGCCGTGCAGCACGATCTCGACGCTGGCGCCGCCGCGCGCTTTCACCGCGTCGATCTTCACGCCCGGCGTGGTGGTAGGCATCACGATCAGCGCGCGGCAGCCGAGGCGGCAGGCCGACAGCGCCACGCCCTGGGCGTGGTTGCCGGCCGAAGCGCAAATGACGCCGCGGGCGCGCTGCTCGGGCGTCAGGTTGGCCATCTTGTTGTAGGCGCCGCGCAATTTAAAGCTGAACACGCTCTGCATGTCCTCGCGCTTGAAATAGATGCGGTTGCCCATGCGCGCCGACAGCGTGGGGGCCAGGTCGAGCGGGGTTTGTTCGGCGACGTCGTAGACGCGGGCGGTCAGGATTTTCTTGAGATAGTCGGTAGTCATGGTCGGTACACAAAAGTCAGGCCGATGCGGCTGGCGGGACGGACGACGCAAACTGTTCCGCTAGGGTGGGTGACCGTGGCGCGCGCAGTACGATACGCGGCGCTGGATGGCAGGCTGATCGTATCGTGTCGTGACGAAAGTACTGGACCATTATAATGGACGTCTATTTCCCTCGCCTAAGCTCGCATGATCGAAACCGCTGTTCAATGGCTGCTTGACTTCGTTGCAGCGCCGACCGTCGGGCTGACCTCCGTCTTCATCATCAGTTTTATTTCCGCCACGCTGCTGCCGCTCGGCTCCGAGCCGGCCGTGTTTGCGGTAATCAAGGCCAATCCGGCCATGTTCTGGCCGGCGATCCTGGTGGCCACCTTGGGCAACACGCTGGGCGGCGCGGTCGATTACTTCCTCGGCTACCGCGCCAAGGTGGCGTTCGCCAAGGAGCGCCAGAGCCGCTGGTTCGGCTGGCTCAAGCGCTATGGCGCCAAGACCATGCTGCTGTCGTGGCTGCCGGGCGTGGGCGATCCGCTGTGCACGCTGGCCGGCTGGCTGCACCTGCCGTTCTGGCCGAGCCTGATGTACATGGCGATCGGTAAATTTGCCCGCTACCTGACCATGACGCTGGCCCTGCTGTATGTGCCGGACAGTTTCTGGAAGTCGATTGCCGATCTGTTGTCACGCGTTTTCGGCTAAATTCCGGATAGACTGGCGCTGTTGTCACCGAGGAGCGTTGCCATGCTCGAACTGCGTCCCACCTGCGAACACTGCAACGTCGCGCTGCCGCCGGCGTCCGAAGACGCGCGCATCTGCTCGTACGAATGCACGTTCTGCGCCACCTGCGTCGATACCGTGTTGCTCGACGTGTGCCCGAACTGCGGCGGTGGCTTTGCGCCGCGGCCGATCCGGCCGGCGCA
>Ga0265797_10005375_pt1 | contig 18709 bp, 9 predicted proteins | sample P2T30metagenome_FD_192433 | JGI IMG/M metagenome (GOLD analysis project Ga0265797, IMG submission 192433) | Plant litter microbial communities from East Loma Ridge, Irvine, California - P2 T30 | ecosystem: Environmental > Terrestrial > Plant litter > Unclassified | place: USA: California... | reverse complement strand
CAGGCTCCGGGGTGGAGGGAGTCCGGGAGGGGGAGCAGGTGCCCTCCCGGACCCCGGTCTAGCGGCAGGCGATCGCCGAGTAGGGCGCGGTCACCGTCCGGGAGCCGGACGCGGCCTTGGCGGTGACGCTCAGCTCACCGGCCGCGATCGAGGCGGAGCGGGTGCTGAACGCCGCGGTGACGGACTTCCCGGCGGCGACGCCGGTGAACGTCTTGCTCCCCCACGGCGAGGTAACCGTGAGCTCGGCGGTCGAGTCGCTGGCGTTGGTGGCGGTCCCCGTCACCGTGACCTTGCTGGCGACGCAGCGGCTGGAGGCCGTGGCCTGGACGGCGGGTCCCGGAGGGGCCGTCGCCGTGACCGTCGTGATCGCCGGGGTCGCTGCCGAGTTGGCGAGCTGGCCGCGCACCTGGACGGTGTCGCCGGCCTTCTTCAGCGAGCTGAGGTCGGCGGTCTCCCAGGTGACGGCGACCGTCTCGCGGTGCCCGTCCTTGAACGACGCGCCCACGGTGGCGGGCAGGTCGACGGTCGTCGATCCGGCCGGCACGGTCCGCGCGACCGCGTCGATCGAGGTGACCAGGAGCGACGGGTTCCACTTCGCGGCGAGAGCGTCGCGCTCCTTCGCGGTGATGGAGATGACGGATCCATGGCGGGGTGAGGCCGGCAGCGAGAAGCTGGCGGGGATCGTCCACTTGATGTCGCCCTCGAGCGAGTTCGTGCCGAGCGGGATGTAGCCGCGTCCGCCGTAGTTGTCGGTCCAGAGGAAGTACTTGTACCCCGCCCGGTCGCCCTCGTTCGTCTTGAAGATCTCAGGTCCCTCGACCTCCGGCGTCCCGGCGTCGCGGCCGATGCAGGTGTCGATCAGGCTCCAGGCACCGGATGCGGTGGTGGCGCGCAGGTTCGTCGACTTCTGTCCGATGATGTCGGGCGAGGGGCAGCCGGTGGTCTGCGTACCCTTCGTGAAGCGGTAGTAGGTGTCGCCGTCCTTCAGCATGGTTGCGTCGATGAGTCCGTTGCTCTTGTTGAGCGAGGGGACGTCAGCGGCCTTGAACCAGACCTCGGGGGTGGTGAAGTCGCGGAAGTCGCGGGTGGTGGAGGTGAGGATCTGCGGTCCGTTTCCGTCCTCGACATTGCGCGTGCTGTCGGTGAAGAGAGCCGAGGTCCAGTAGACGACGTACGCGTCGATGGTGGCGTCGTAGGTGGCCTCCGGCGCCCAGGTCATGCCCGCGTTGGGCAGGTTGACCTCGATGTGGCGCTGCTGACCCCAGTTGACGAGGTCGGTGGACTCCCAGATCTCGAGGTGCCGGCTGCCGCGGTTGGTCGATCCGCCGAACCCGGTGGTTCCGACGGAGAGGTCGGTCGCCATGAGGAAGAAGCGGTCGCCCTCCTTCGAGCGGAGGATGAAGGGGTCACGCAAGCCCTTCGTGCCGAGGGTCGAGGTGAGGATCGGCTGGGCGTCGTTGAGGGTCTTCCACTTGAGCGAGTCGTTGCCGTCGGAGGTCGCGAAGCGGATCTTCTCGCCCTCGACGCTGTCGCCGGTGAAGTAGGCGAACATGTACGCGTCGAGGTCGCTCGCGGCCACGGGGGCCGCCGCCGGGACGGTGCGGGTGAGCTGCCGCACGACGGCCGCCGTGCCGGGCACGGTCACCGTCGCGGTGAGCGTGACGCTGGTGTCGGCAGCAGGCCGCGTGACCGCTCCCTTCACGACGACGTTCGGCGCGGTGCCCTTGTCGGCGGAGGAGATGACGGCCTCGTTCGAGGAGCTCCAGGTGATGACCGCGCTCGAGCTACCGGGCCGCGAGGCCGTGGCGGAGACGTCGGCTCCGGTGGCGGGCAGGCTGAGGCTGCCGCGCACCGGTCCGGCCAGCGCGGGATCGGCGCTGACGGCGTCGGCCACGGTCCGGGCGAGCTCGGACTCGGCAGTCTGACCCGCGGCGTAGGCCGGCACGGTGACGGTGGTCGCGCGGCCGACGACGGAGGTGCCGCCGTGGACGGCGGTGGGGGTCAGCGTGACGATGGCGTCCGGGTTGCCCGCGGCGGGCCGGATCACGACGCCGGTGGTGCTGACGGTGCCCGGGGCGCTCGACGCCCAGGTGATCGCGGAGCCGTTGGCGCCGGTCGTGGGCAGGGTCAAGTCGGCGGTGACGGAAGAGGTGTCACCGAGCGAGATGGTGGCGTCCGCACCGGCGAGCACGGAGTGCACGCTGGCGGCGCTCTGCTGCACCTGGCCGGCGGTCAGCGCGGAGGTCCAGACCTGCATGTCGTCGATGGCGCCTGCCCAGTAGGCGTCCGCGCCGTAGAAGGACTTGCCGAGGAAGCCCGAGAACGTGGAGGTGCCGATCGCGGACGCGGCGGTGGAGGAGGTGTTGCCCTGGCCGACGAGAGCGCCGTCGAAGTAGGTCGAGACGGACTGGCCGCCCTTGACCACGACTGCCATGTGAACCCAGCGGTTCGCGGCGACGGGCGTGTTGCCGGCGCCTCGCACCTCGGAGCCGTTCTTGATCGCGCCGAAGCCGGCAGGTCCGCACTTGGTTGTGGTGAGCACGTGGGAGTCGACGCTGGAGCCGAGCGTGAAGGGCCAGGTGCAGTCGGGCGCGCCGCTCCAGCGCAGCCAGGCGGACATCGTGACGTCCTGCGTCCCGGCCGGGATGAGGCCCGGCGCGATGCGCACGTGCGGGGCGGCGGATGTGCTGGACCCGCCCGGGAGCGAGAGCGCGCGGTCGCCGGACGCACCGGAGGGGCCCGCGACGCTGGTCGCGCCGGCGTTGATCAGGGTGCCGGGATGGTTGCCCGGCGCGGCATCCGCGATCACGGCGCCGTTGCCGAGGGTCGAGTCGATGGCGTCGAACGAGTACTGCAGCACGGGCGCGGGGACGGTCTCGGCCGCACCGGCGGCTCCGATCGGGCCGAGCACACCGCCGAGCGAGACGGCGGCGATCGTCAGCGCGGCGCCTGCTCGCGGAAGGCGTGAGCGCCGGATGCGCTCCTGCCGGGGGGATCGTGACATGAAGGGTCCTTTGCGTGGGAAGGGGATGGAGGAAGGAAGGAGAGTGAAGTCGTGGGAGTGTCCATGGACGGCGCTGCGGCAGCGGGGACGGAAGCGCTGGTCCACGAGCGACGCGTCGGCCGGGCGGCTACGGCGGAGAGCACCCCGACGCGAGCATGTGGTCGCCTTCAGGAGTCAGATGAGCTGCCGAGCCGATGGACCGATGGCGGGCTCACAGCGTCAGGCCGGCCCTCCGGCGGTTGCGCGGTGAGCTGAACGGATCGAGCGGTGGTGCCGGGAGCCCAGTGACCGGGCGGATCCAGCGGCGTGTGGAAGGTGTGACATCGTCGTCATCGACGGTCCTCTCAAGTTCTTCGTCGAACCGGTAGATCGGGGGTGAGCCGGATGGGGCGCGCTTCCGCCCGGCTGCTGCCCGCCACTGTAACCACATTTGTTACCGTGAACAACACCTGGCCCCCTTGCGACCCTCGATGGATGTACCCCATCGATCCCGGGTCTTGACACCGAGCGGCTGGCCGGTCGAAGGTTGTCCACGTCAGCACGCCGGTCGTCACCGACTCCGCATTCTCCGCGAAGTCCCGGCGGTGCCGAATCCCCTGATGAGACCACCCGCCGACCGGCCTCGAACGTCGCGCAGCCCTCTCGCCTCGCCGTCCTCACGCTCGGCGGCAGTCCGCTCTCGCGATCCCACCGTGCGTATCCCCGCGGGGATACCGGATGTCCAAGAAAGGCACTTCATGTCCCGGACGACGAAGTCCCGCCCCTCCTCCCGCGTCATGGGAGCTCTCCTCGTGGCCGCCGTCGGCCTCACGACGCTCGGCTTCGGCGCTCCCGCGTCGGCAGCGACCGCCCCGGTCGGAACTGGAGCTGGCCAGGAGATCCGCAATCAGCACAGCAGCATGTGCCTCGACGACTACGACTTCGCCACCCAACCCGGCGCGGAGGTGCGCCAGTGGACGTGCGGGGAGACGAAGAACCAGCTCTGGCAGGTCCGTGACCTGGGAACCGGATACGCCGAGATCAGGAATCGCCACAGCGACCTCTGCCTCGACGACTTCGACTTCGGGACCGCGGCCGGCTCGGAGGTACGCCAGTGGAGCTGCAACGGCAGCACCGCGCAGCAGTGGCGCATCACCTCCGTCGGAGGCGGGTACGCCGAGATCGCCAACCGCCACAGCAACCTCTGCCTCGACGACAAGGACTTCTCTCAGCTCGACGGAGCCCTCATTCAGCAGTGGACCTGCACCGGCTCCAAAGCCCAGCGCTGGGCGCTGACCGACCCGACCGTGCAGAAGATCACCTACACGCTCAACCGCTCGGCGAACCCGACCGCAGATGAAGCCGACGCCTACGTGCGCATCACGGGTGCCATGGACCGCGCCGTAGCTCGATACAACCGACTGAACAACATCTCTCGCCACCTGACCGTCAACTACAGCCCCGGAACCCCGACGGCGGACGCGAACATCTACGGTTCCATGCGGTTCGGGTCCAACCGCGTGTACATGCAGGAGGGCACGGCACTCCACGAGATGTCCCACACCGTCGGCGTCGGCACCTCAACGACCTTCAATGACAACTGCCAGAACGGTGGTTGGCTCTCGGCACAGTCGTTGCTGCGCACCTGGGATGGGGCCGACGCCACCCTCAACTGCTCCGGTGTGCACTTCTACCCGTACGGGTTGAACTACAGCAACGAGTTCAGCGAGCTGAACTTCGAGCGTCACACCAAACTGGTTCAGGCCATGCTGAGCGACGGCATGTAGCGGTCTCCCGCAACCCACGGAGAGGCAGCTCAGAGCTCTCGTGTGCGCGGAAGAACACGCGGCGGCAGTGCTCTGCACGCATGGAGCCATCCGTTCTGCGAACTTGGGAGACGCGATCTGGCCATGTGGCGCGCCCCTTCCATACGCCTGTCGAATGGCAGTGTTAACGTGAACATCAATCGGTTACTCCAGCCGCGAAGACCGTGAGAAGACGGAGAGCATCATGCGACGACGCACCCGAAGTTCCCTCGAGCTCGTCGCTGCAGTCCTCGCATCGCTGACCACGGCGGCCCACCCCGGGGCCGGTCGCAGCGGGCGCGGTCACGTACGTCTGCCCGTCGGCGGACGTCACGGCCGGAAAGACGGGCGGGTATGCACGCATCACCGTCACGATGGACCAGGCCGATGCCCGGCAGAACGCCGGTCGGCCATCCGCGAGGTGCGCACCCAGCGGGCCTCCAGCGGAGGGCTTCACCGACGGTGTGACCGGTCCGGCGAGAGACGCGACCACGGCGGAGCACAGATCCGGCCTTAAAGCGTGAACGACTTGAACCAGTCCAGGGAGACCGTCTCCACCCGGTACGTCGGCCTCGCCGAGGCGACACCCCATCCCGACGGAACATGGTCCTCCCCCCGGCGGCATCGCATCCACAGCTCCGGTCTCCCGCAATGCAGGAATCGGAGAACCGCCAGTTCACCCGTCAAGTCGGCCCTTGAAAATATGCGCCATGCACGACCTACGCCTCCACGAGACGCACCCAGACGACGCGGAACGAGTCCACTCATCCGGTCAGCAAGCGAACGAGAGGATGAAGATGCCGAACGACGACGAGATCGCCGAGGCGGGTCTGCCCCCGCCGGAGGAGAACGCGCATGGCGCCGACCTCCCCGACAAGACCCTGGCCCATCTGGTGAATGCGGTCCTCGCACTGGCGGAGGATCTGCACGAGGCGTCGATCCCGTGGTGGGACCCCCTGACGGGACTGCAGGTCCTCCTCTTCACGACGATCGTGAGGGGCGGAGGGGTGACGAGGACCGACCTCGGGCGAGACTGCCGCACGTCCCGCGGCGCCATCTCGCCAGGCCTGGCATCCCTCGTCCGCCAGGGGTACGTCACCGACACGCCTGCCGGCGTCGACTCCGTCCTCACCCTGGGGCCCGCCGGACGCGACCTGCTCGAGAGGATCGGTCACGCTCGTGTCTCCTGGATCCGTCACGCACTCCGCGCCCACCCGCACCTCAGCGCGGATGACGCGCAGCGCCTCATCGATGCGGTCGAACATCTGAGAGGATCCGACGGCCCGCCTCGCTGACATCGCGGAGGACGGCCGGCGACCGCGTCGCATATCCCCTCGAGGCCTCGGCCTCGAGGGGCCCGGTGCCGACGACCCGAAGACCAGCACAGCGACACCCGACGTCCCACGATCTCGACGATCCGCTGCGGTGGGCTACGGTGAGCGCATCATGTTCGGTCGGCAGCTCCTTCTCCGCCGCGACGGGTCCTGATCCGCTAGGCGCCCTCGTCGCGGTGGTCGTGCTGCCTGCGCACATCCCCTTCGTACGGAGCGCTCATGACCAACATCCCTCGGCCGTCTGATACTTCTCAGATCTGGCGACGCAACCTCCTCGTGTGCGCGCTCGGCTCGTTCACGACCATCATCGGCATGACGTTGATCCTGCCGATCCTCCCGCTCTACGTCCGCGATCTCGGCATCGACGACCCGCGTGAAGCGACCTTCTGGTCCGGAGTGGCCTACGCAGCCACCTTCTTGACCGCGGCGCTGACAGCACCGCTGTGGGGATACCTCGGCGACCGGTTCGGGCGGAAGCCCATGCTGATCCGTGCGAGCCTCGGCATGGCGGTCGCCATGTCCCTGATCGGGCTCGCGCAGGACGTGACCCAGCTCGTGCTGCTGCGCCTTCTCGTCGGGCTGCTCGGCGGCTACGCCTCGGGATCCACCATCCTCGTCGCGGCGCAGACTCCCAAGGAACGCTCGGCCTGGGCCATCGGCGTCCTCTCATCCGCCATCATGGCCGGCACCATCGCCGGCCCGCTGATCGGGGGGACCCTCGCGCAGACCATCGGGGTACAGGGAGCGTTCCTGGCGACCGGCGGACTCATCTTCATCGCCTTCCTGGGCACCACCATCTTCCTCAAGGAGGTCCCCCGGGACGCGGCATCACGTGCCGGTTCGAGGCGCGGGGGTTCCTGGGCTGCGGTTCCCCACAAGCTGCCGATCCTCGCCTTGCTGAGCCTGTCGACCTTGCTCACCTTCGCGACGATCTCCGTCGAGCCGATCATCGCCGCTCACGTCCAGACCCTCACCGGCTCGACCGACAACGTGGCGATCTACTCCGCCGTCATCTTCTCCCTCACCGCCTTCGGCACGATCCTCTCCGGCCCGAACCTCGGCCGCCTGGCCGACCGGATCGGGCACATGCAGGTCCTCGTCGTCAGCCTCGTCGCGGCGACGCTCTTCCTCGCGGTCCAGTCGCTCGCGGGAGACCTCATCACCTTCGCCATCCTGCGCTTCCTCACAGGCGTCGCCCTCGGCGGGATCACCCCGAGCGTCGTGGCAACCATCCGTCGGCTCCTCCCCGACACCAGCGTCGGACTGGTGCTGGGCTACAACGTCTCCGCGCAGTACATCGGACAGGTCGCCGGCCCGATCCTCGCCGGGGCCATCGGCAGCACATCCGGCACCAGCGCCGTCTTCCTCGCCACGGCGTTCGTGACCGCTCTGGGGCTCATCACCGCGACGGCCATCCGACGCAGCTTCCGAGAGCAGCTCACCGACTAGCCTCGATGCGTGCATGGGCGCCTACCGCGTCCGTGCACGCATCGGTGGCCCCCGTGACGATGCGCGTGCCCTGAGCGGGCCCCAGCGGTGTCACCCGCAGGAGGGGGCAGACGAACGCGAATCCGACTCCTGCGAGCACCGGGCATGCCCCGCTGAGGAGGGCGACGACGAGCAGGACCGCCATGCCCGGCCAACCCGAGGCACGGTCCTACAGCCGCGGGCCGAGCAGCATAGGCGCGTGTCGATCCATCGGCGGCCGAGGATTCGACCAGTCCGCCCTTGCGGCCGTGCTCGATGTCGACGGCACGCTGTCATGCGTCTCTCGTCGTGGGCACCATTACTGACCAATCCTCTTGTTACCGTGAACAAACTCCACTACGTTCAGCCTGTCGATGAGGCCTCACGTCCTCCCCCAACTCGACTCGCGATGCGCGCTCGCGCCTCCGCTCCCCCGCATCGGGTTCACAGGTGAATCCGGAGAGGAACCGTCAATGTCGACGTCCCCCCGACCGAAGAGACTCGAACCCAGGACAATCCGCGTGCCCGTGGCGGCCAGCGTGGCGACCGTGGCGATGCTGGTCTCCTGCGCCGTACCCGTGGTCGCCGCGTCGGCAGCCGACGCGGTCCCGACCCCCGAGCAGAGCCTCCTCGCCGACTTCACCTTCGATGCCGCCCCCACCGGCGGTGCGTTCATCGATCGCACGACACGTGCCTCCGTCGTCGGTACCCCGAACCTGGTCCCCGGCAAGACCGGCCAGGGGACGGCAGCGCGCCTCTCCCCCTCGTCATGGCTCGACCTCACCGCCACCGACGGCAAGGCCGTGCTGGCCGGCCGTCAGAGCGTGACGATCTCCTACGACAGCAAGCCCGACTCAGCGGCGAACGCCGGGTGGACGGTCTTCGCGGCGCGCTCCACCACGCGTCAGGAGTTCGCCCAGGAGCACTACCTCGGCGTGCTCGACCGCACCTCCGGGATCACCGTCGAGCGGTACGACAACGCGACGGGCCGCAACACCTCCGGCAACCTGGATGCCCCCGCGGCGAACGCGGAATGGAAGCACGTCGACCTGGTCGTCACCGCGACGACGACGCGGCTCTTCGTCGACAAGAAGCCGGTCGCCGTCAACGCATCCGGGATCCCGCTGACCCAGATCCTCGGATCCTCCGGCGGCGTCCTGCAGGTGGGCAAGGCGAACTGGGGCGGGGGCGAGTACTTCTCCGGCCTGGTCGACAACCTGCGCATCTACGACCGGGCTCTCTCCGGCACGGAGCTCGGCGCGGAGGCGACGGCCCTGCCCGCCGACGTGGGAGCAGCCCTCGCTGTCCCGTCCACCGTGCTCGGCGACCTCCCCTCGAGTGTCCTCGGCAAGCAGGTGACGTGGGCCGCCACGGGCGCCGGCGCGAGCCGCGTGCAGGCGAACGGAGCGGTGGACACCACAGGGCTCGGCACCGGGACGGCGGCCGTCACGCTCACCGCGACCGTCGAGGGCTCTGCCCAGACGTACCGGTGGGACAGCCGCGTCGCCGCCGCCGGCGGCCGGATCGCCACGTACGTCAAGACGGTGACGACCACCGACGGGACGAAGGACGACCCGCTGGCGTACCAGGACGACCGCCGCGCGGACGCCCTGTACGCCGCCGCGCTGCCCGCGGGCAGCACCAGCTGGGAGCCGCTGAACCGCGCCCAGGCGATCCTGTACGTCGGCAACGACGGCGACCAGGGCGCGCGACCGAATGCACAGGTGGGCTCCCCCGGCCTCTTCCGCTTCGCGAACGGCGCTCTCGGTGCCGTCTCCTCCCAGAACAACGCGACCGACTCCATCTACGTGTGGACCTCCCCCGAGGGACGCACCTTCGCCCAGCAGCGGGCCGTGCGGATCGCCCCCGGCTCGGTCGTGACCGACCCGCGCATCGTGTTCGACGCCACCAGCCAGAAGTACAAGGTCTTCTGGACCGACCTGCTCACCGGCGAGGGCCGCGTGACGGTCCTCACGGACCTGACCACGAGCACAGCACTCGGCGTCACGTCGAAGGCCGACGTCCGAGCCCTCGGCGTCCAGGGCGCGGGACTCCCGTCCTGGGTCACGCAGAACCAGGCAAGCGACCTCGCGCTGTCCAGCACCGAGTTCGACACCTTCTACAAGAACTACGTCGACCTCCGGAACACGGGTGTCGAGAAGATCGACGCCACCGTCGCCCAGGGCGCCGGGGCAGGGGGTGTCGCTGCCGCTCTTCCGAAGCAGGCGACGCTGACCTACAACGACGGGTCGAAGAAGAGCCTGAACGTCGACTGGCAGGACCACCTCGCCGGTGTCGACACCACCAAGCCAGGCAGCTACCAGGTCTCCGGGACCCTCCAGCAGGACCCCGAGGAGATGGTCAGCGACGCCCGCGCCGATCCGCACGTCTTCTACAACCCCGACGACGGCTACTACTACTTGACCGGGTCGCACTACGGCCAGCCCTCCACGGGACCGATCGAGGAGAGCTCGAGCTACCGGAAGATCGGCCTCAAGCGCGCCACGACGCTCGCAGGGTTGCAGGACGCGCCGGAGCAGATCGTCATCGATCCCGACAAGGGCACACCCGGCAAGCAGGCGCAGTACCCGAACACCTTCTACGGGTGGGGCGGGTACATCTGGGCGCAGGAGTTCCACAAGATCAACGGCACCTGGTGGATCGTCGCCGGGATGAACAAGGGCTACGCCCCCGTCGGCGGCTGGTGCGACAACACGGTCATGATCCCCTACACGGGCACGGACGCGTCGATCGCCGCCGGCGGCTTCCTCGACCAGTCGAAGTGGGGCGAGCCCGTCGTCCTGGACGGCGCCGCATTCGACGTCAGCTACTTCGAGCGCACGGAGGCCGGCGCCCAGCAGGGCTACTGGATCATGCCCGCTGGGGGCCAGATCCTGATCGGCAAGGCGAAGATGGGCCCGAAGGGCACCGTCCCTCTCGTCGACGGCCAGCTGACCCGGGTCTACGGCGAGTCCCAGCCCTGGGAGATCGGGAAGAGGTCTCCCACGCCCAGCGACACCTCCGAGGGAAGCGATCAGGGCATCGTCGAGGCGCCCTTCATGGTGCAGCAGGGTGATGCGATCTCGATCACCTACTCCGGCGGCACGGTCGACAAGTACTACAGCCTCGGGCTCCTCACGACGACCGCGAACGCGGACCTCCAGGACCCCGCCAGCTGGAAGCAGACCGCCTTCCCGGTGCTCGACACGAACGACACGTCCACCGGGCGCATCGGCGCGGACGAGACCGCCTACTACACGAAGAAGCAGGCGGGCACGGGCCACAACTCGTTCGCCAAGGACGAGTCGGGGAACCTGGTCCTCGCGTACCACGCCCGCCCCTACCCGGACCCACACACGGCGACGGACCCGCAGGGCGCCGGCGGGCTCTTCGACTCCGACCGCAACACCTGGTTCAAGGGGGTCAACGTCCGCGCGAACGGCACGCTCGACCTGTCGCTGACGAAGGACCAGGAGGTGGCGCCCGCGAACCGGACCGTCACCGCCACGGTCGTCGTCCGTGCGACCGCCTCGGCCGTGACCTCCACCGCGACGTCGCGGTGCGTCTCGGGCAAGGCCGTCGTCACGATCGTCACCAAGAACACCGGTGCCGCGACGGTCGTCACCTGGGCGACGCCGTGGGGTGAGCGCACGCAGAGCGTCGGGGCGCAGAAGACCGCCACCCTGGCGATCACCACGCGGGCGACCGCGATCACCGCGGGAACGCTGTTCGGCACTGCGCTGGCGGGGACCGTCAGCACGCCGGTCACCGTGGCGTACCCCGCGGCACGCTGCGGATAGATCAGGCGAGGTGCGGGGCCGGCCGGATGGCCGGCCCCGCACCTCTCTACCCGCTCGCCACCTGACATCGATCCGCGACGGATCACGGCCGGCCGCCCTGCGTCCGCGCCTCGAACACTAAGGAACCCCCATGAGACTCGCACCACGGTGGAGCGCCACCCTCGCCGGCGTCAGGCGGAGCACGACTCCCCCCGCGCCGACCAGCCACCCCATCCGCCGATCCCCCATCCGCGCCGCCGTGGCCGCGATCGGCCTCGGAGCCGTGCTGGCCTCCGGCCTCGTCGCCCCCACCGCGGCGACCGCCGCCGAGCCGACGATCCCGACCGCGGGTCTCGTCGCTGACTACCGCTTCGGCCAGGCGACCGGAGCAACGGTGCCCAACTCCTCCGGCGGCGCCGTGGGCGCAGCCCGCGTCGTGAACGGGAGCGACGCACTATGGACGGGCACATCGCTGCGTCTCACCGGTGGCGCGAAGACCAGCGCCGCACCCTGGGTCGAGCTGCCCGACGACCTCCTCCTGGGCAGGACGTCGGGGACCGTGACCATCGAGACCCGCGCCGACTCGTCGATGCTGGACACCTTCCACTTCCTCTGGAACGTCGGCAGCGACAGCACCTCGCAGTACTGGTTCGCCTCCGTGCGCGACAAGGTGCGCACCGCCATCACCACCACGGGCGGGAACGGCGAGAACAACGCCCGCAGCGCCTCCGGGATCACGGCTGACCGCTGGTACAGCCTCACCTCCGTGATCGACGCCGGCGCGGGGACCATCTCGTTCTTCGTCGACGGCGCCCGCGTCGCCTCCGCGCCGACCGCGCTGCGACCCGCCTCCGTGGCGGACCAGTCGGTGAACACTATCGGCCGCGCCCCGTATCCTGACCCCTTCTACAAGGGCGAGGTGTCGACGTTCCGCGTCTACGACCGCGCACTCACCGGGGACGAGGTGGCGGCCGTGTCGAACGTGGACGCGAAGCTGCACGCCTCGTCCTTCACGTCGGCGACCTCGGCCGTGCTGGCCGGGGTGACGGCCCTGAAGGTCGACGACTCGACGACGAACCTGCCTGACTACGGTGGAGCCGTGACCTGGTCCTCGAGCGACCCGACCCTGCGAGTCTCGGCCGATGGCCGCACCCTCGCAGCCGACCGACCTGCCGCCGGGCAGGCCGCACGGACCTCGAAGCTCACGGCGACCGCGTCGATCCGCGGTGTCGCGCAGTCGCGCGAGGTCGCTGTCACCGTCGAGCCGCAGGTCGGCGTCGACACCCCCTACGGCTACATGATGGTGCACTTCGTCGAGGACTCGCAGGGCTACGCCGAGAAGATCTACCTCGACGTCTCGCGCGGCGACGACCCTGAGAAATGGGACCCGCTGAACGCCGGCAAGCCCATCCTCGCCTCCGATCTCGGCACGACGGGCGTCCGAGACCCGTACCTCACCTACAACCCGCAGACCAAGAAGTACTACATCATCGCCACCGACCTGCGCGTCTTCGGCGGCGACTCCGGTACGGGCTCGTGCACTACCTGGTGCTACTGGACCACCCAGGGCAGCACCAAGATGAACGTCTGGGAATCGACGGACCTCGTCTCCTGGAGCGACGTGCGCCAGTTCGACGTCGCACTCGACGCGGCCGGAAGGAAGGCACTCGAGGCCGGCATGATGTGGGCACCCGAGGCGACGTGGGTGCCCGACTACAACGGCGCGGGCAAGGGCGCGTTCGTCGTCTACTGGTCCTCGACCGTCTACCCGAACTCCACGCATGCACCGGGCACCGGGGCTTCTCGAGTGCTCTGGGGTGCCACCACCGACTTCACGCAGGCCACGTACGCCTACGGCGGGACCTTCATCGACACCGGCGCCGACGTGATCGACACCACGATGATCCAGGACGGCGGGACGACCTACCGGATCTCGAAGGACAACGGCACCGGTCGCGGCATCTACATGGAGTCGACCACCGCGACGCAGTGGTGGCTCCCGTCGACCACGTGGACGCAGCTGCAGGACCGCATCGGCGCCGTCTGGGCCGGCGGCAACGCCGGCGGCGTGGAAGGGCCGGCGGTGTTCAAGGACCACGGTGCCGACCGCTGGTACCTCTATGTCGACGTGATCCCCGCCACCGGGTACCGGCCGATGGTCACGACCGACCTCGATGCCGGCTGGACCCAGCTGATCGACCCCGGCTTCTCGCTGGCGCCCTCGACCAAGCACGGCGGCATCGTGTCTCTCACCGCCGGCCAGTACGCCGAGGTCCGTGCGGCCGACGCCGCTTCCGCAGTGCGGTCGGATCTCGGCGACGTCAGCTCTGTCGCCGCACTGCCCGCTCGCACAGACGTCGTGCTCGCCTACGGCCGCGGAACCGCCTCGCAGCCCATCACCTGGGATGCCTCCGCGGTGGGCACGGCACCCGGTCGCTATCCGGTCACCGGTGTCGTCCGCACGATCGGCGCCAACGACGACCAGTGGATCGGGACCGGAGGGTCGACGGCCTACAACGCCCCCGGACGCGTGCTCTCCAGCTCGACGGCCGTACAGGTGACCAGCACGGTCGTCGTCTCCGCGGCCACTGCTTCCCTGACGGCATCCACGCGCTGCGTCGCGGGGAAGGTGGTGGTGACCGGCGTAGTGAGGAACACGGGCACCTCGCCGCTGTCCGTCGTGATCGGTTCAGCCTGGGGCTCCTCGCCCACGCTGACGGCCGCTCCCGGCGGGAACGCCACGCACGCCTTCACGACGCGCGCCGCATCCGTCTCCGCCGGCACGCTCACCGCCACCGGCGGCGGCGCAACGCTGAAGACCGCGTACGCCGCCCGCAGCTGCGGCTGACGCGCGGACCGGAGAGGAGGGAGGGCGCACATGAGCGAACGGTCTCAGGACCTGCTGCGGTCGCACGCCGGCGCGCTCCTGCCCGCCGTGACTCGCGTCGTGGTGAGCATGTACCGGCCGCACCTCGTGCCATACGGTCTGACGCATCCGCAGTTCCTCGTGCTCCTGGTCCTGGAGCTCTGCCAGCCGCGAGCAGTCACCGAGATCGGACGTTTGCTGGCGCTGACGCCTGGCACCCTGACGCCGATCCTGCAGCGCCTCGAGGCGCTCGGGTACATCAGCCGCTCCCGCGGCGTTCCCGATGGGCGTCGCCTCGCCGTCAGCCTCACCGGAAAGGGGCTGGCGCTCATGCCGAACCTGAAGCAGATCCGCGAGCACGTCGATCAACTCGTCGGGCTATCACCCGAGCAGCGTCACCTGCTCGAGGTGGTCGTCTCCGGTCGCGCGAACGGGCTGCAGAAATCGACAGGCAGGTGAGCGAAGCAACGCTGTTCGTCAGATAGCTGTAGCTCCCTGATGCTCGACGAACGGAATCTGCCTTCGGCGCCGAACAGGCCCCGAAGGCAGATTGCGTGTCCACTCAAAAGCCGGAGCACAGAGCTTTTCGATACAACCAGGTTCTCAGCACGTTGCTTCATCCACGATGAGGCATTGACTCTCGTTATTAGGGTGCCTTATGGGAATGAGATTCTTGGCCACGTTTCAGGGGCTGCGCCATATATGTTGCGTCATGCGTTGCATCACGGTCCACGCGGATGCGAAGAAGGCTCCGTCGACGCCTAAGTCGTTCGGAAGCGGCGCAAGAGCCATCACCGGTGAAGATGCGACGACTGCTCCGCAGTCAAATGTCGAATGACCTATCGGCCCAAGTCCATGCCTGCGATCGCCCCCTGGCACAGCGGCATCGCCGATGCCCATGTGATGTGAGGTGGCGGCCGCGGCCATTCTGCACGTAACCCACGCCCTGAGGCGAGCTGACCATAGAATTCCGGCATGGTACCGGGAAGATTGACGCCCGACCCCCGGGAAGGGGCCGGGCCGCCGGGGAGCTGTTACCCACAGCTCAAGCCGACAGATGTTGCACTTCACCCGACGAACTGCAACACACCATTAGTGTACGTCGCGCTCCAGGCGTGCGTTAGTTCGTCGACATTCTATATTCGGGTACCGGATACATACCCCAAGCTCGAGCGAGCGCTTCCCTGCATCTAGGCAACTCGGACTGACGGCCCTCTCGGCTGCAGTTCATATTGGCGAACCATATATCGTGGCGGTGTCCGAGAAAGAAAGAGCCCGACATGTTGGTGGGAAACCGCCATGTCGAGCTCTTCGTGTGTGGTCTTCTTCGGGTCGACGCACACGGTGTCGCTTGGGCCAGCTGCCGGTCATGAGGGGGGTCAGACGAGCGAGCCGCTGTACGAGGTACGGGCCCGGGAAGGCACTGTACGTACGAAAGCATACACATCGTGTCCTCCATATGGAGGACACTGCCCCCAATCTGGCGCGCGGCGAAGCCCGGGTTAGTCATTGAGCGCGATCTCCAGGATGCGGAGGGCCTTGGGCCCGACTCCATGCAGAGTCGCGACCTGATCAAGCCCCGCTTCCCTTACATCCGCAAGAGTGTGGATGCCGGCAGCCTCCAGTCCGCGGCGCGCAGATGCCCCGACGTCAGGGAGTGACTCTGGATCGTCCATGAACCGCACTGTACTCGGGGGCCTCTCCGTCAGAAGGCGCCTGTGGCCACTGTTCGGGTGCGGCGCCGCTGCCACGCGAGGGTCCCGCAGGCGAGGAGACCGCCGAGGATAGCGCCGATCGTGTTGGTGATCCAGTCACCGGTGTCGCACGCGCGGCCGATGGACAGCGCCACCGCCTGCGCAGTCTCGATCAGGGCGGAGAGGACGACCGTGCCGAGGATCGCGAGAAGAGGTCGACGCCACAGCAGGCTCGCGAGGAAGGCGATCGGTACGAAAAGGAGGATGTTGGCGGTCGACTCCACCGCGGTTGGACTCAGGTACGGCAGGCCCACGTTGCATGCGACCGACGAGGAACGGTCGCCCTCCGGGTAGAGCGTGAGCGCCAAGGCTCCGAGCAGCGCGGCGATGAGCAGCACGGCGGTCATCCGCCGGCGCCTTGCGAGCCGGATGCCCGCCAACGGCGCGAAGACGATGACTCCGACCAGGACGGCGAAAGCCAGCCACGGCACCGCAGCGAGCGAAGTCGAAAGCACCTGATGACACTACGGGCCCACGGTCACGAAGCGGCATTCCGCCCATTGTCAGTCAGCTTTCGGGCCGCGCGGGCGTGGCGGGCACGTAGGTAGGAAAGCGAGAGCCAAAGCTAGAGAATGTCCCGCGGCTGTCATACGGCTCGTATCGATGCCGATATTCTACGTTATGGCATATGATTCATTTGAGGACACTGGCGAAATTGCTGCATTGACTGTCATTGGCCGCAATCAAATGTTATATCGATCGTGATGGGCATTATGTTGCCCGTCTGTCGGCGCTTCTGGAGTGCCGCTCACGCTCGTGCCGACGCATCGCCGCGCTCGTACAGCAAGCCAAAGAAGAAGGCCTCCGGGAGGGTTGCCGATCGCGGACGTACAGTGGCGTAGACGCGAACGCGAACGCGAACGCGAACGATCGCTGAGCTGCTCGCCGATTGCAAGAGCGGAATACCGAAAGCCGCCCCCTAAAGGGCGGCTTTCGCCTGTCTCGTGGAGCTCAGCGGACGCGGAGACTTAGGGGACGAGCCGGAAAGTTGCATCTCCGTACTCGGCACTGGACAATGGGTCGATCCGCAGCGAGAAGTCCCTGTGTCTCAGGTATCTGGTGGGGTAGTTGTAGCTCTGGAACGAAGACCAGGACGAGTCAGAAAGACCCGCGACCTTCTTGAACGTCGCGTCCGCTGCGAAGACGGCGCTTCCGTCATTGGCCCTTAGAACGACGGCGAAATTCGAGTGCCTGAGGTACTGTCCGGGGAAGTTGACCGACTCGAAGGAGACGGCGTTTGCGTCGGCCAGGCCGGGAACGATCTTCCACTGCGAGTCCTGCTGGGGATCGAAGGGAAGCGGATCGATGCGTGCTGCCCCGCCCTGGTGGCGTACGTACCGGTCAGGGAAGTTGGACGATTTGAGTCGCGTCGCGTTGCTCAGGCCGTACTTACCGATTAGCCCGGTGTACTCCGTCGACGTGATGGGCTGGATGCTGTTGTGCTTGGAGCCGAGGGGAGCCGTGAAGTTCCGCTGGCTGAGCGGCGTCCACGATCCGGTCGTGACGCTCCCCTGCCAGACGTTGAACTTGTTGTTCGGGCAGTAGTTATCGCCCCACAGCCACCACGCATTGGGATCCGCCAACGAACGTACGACTGTGGGCGCTTCAACACAGCCACCCTGGTAGAGGCCGCTCGTGTAGGTAGTAAACGAGCCTGGGGTGAGGGAGGACGAGCGGGCGCCCATGAGGCCGGTTCCGTTGGGAGCGGGGGAACGGTAGTACAGGTAGTTCACTCCGTTGATGTCCGTCTGCACGTCAGAGTCAATGACACCACCTTGGCCGTTGTTGTCGAAGAACGTCACGGGTGTCGTCGTTGTGACGAAGTCCGACGTGTAGGCGACGAGGATCGTTCCGAACGGACCGCCCGTGGGGTTGGCGCTGAATGTGATGCCGTACTTCGCGCGTGCTGGGTCCCAGAAGATAGCGGGGGCCCACGTGAAGGAGTTGGGGTTTGCGCTGTTGATGTTGAGCAGCCGGTCGCCTGACCAGTTGATCAGGTCGGGTGAGGTCCAGATATGAAGCGAGGGGTTGGCCGCTGTGAAGTTTTCGTTCTTGAGGTCAGTCGCCATCATCACCCAGCTGCCGTCCTGGAGCCGATAGACAAATGGGTCCCGAATTCCCTTCGTGCCAAGTGTCGGAACGAGAATCGGGTTGTTGTCGTTGAGGGCCGTCCATTCGAGCGCATCCTTGCTCACGGCGAGGTGGACGTTGTAGGAGTTGCCGGAGCCGTTAGGGCTCTCTTTGAAGTAGGCCATGACGTAGGCGCTGTTTGCCGCGGCCGCTTCTGCCGGCGCCGACTGGGGTACCGCCGCAACGAAGGCTCCGAGCAGGGCGACCGATGCCGCGATGGTTGCCAGGCGGCGTCGCCAGGAGCTCCGGCCGGGGCCGGTAGTGGAGTCCGATCTAGATATCATTGTTTGCTTTCGTGAGTGGGGGATGTTGTTGCGGTGTGACAGCCGGACGTTTCTGCGTCCGCGCCCGAGCAGCCGATGCTCCTGGCATGGAGAAGCCGATCTACGTCCTCTTTTGCGGGAGTCGGGACATCAGAGGGGTCTTGCGAATGCATGCAAGTTCTGGTCTTGAATGCCTCCTGGGAATACGAGTCGGTAGTCGGTTTCCGCGATGGCGGTGATCGTCCGCGGTGTGGTTCTTAGTGGCGACCGGGTCCCGAGGGTTGCGACGTCGGCCCGGCGCTCTGGACCAAATCCGAATTCGGGGTAA
>Ga0265797_10005374_pt1 | contig 18710 bp, 21 predicted proteins | sample P2T30metagenome_FD_192433 | JGI IMG/M metagenome (GOLD analysis project Ga0265797, IMG submission 192433) | Plant litter microbial communities from East Loma Ridge, Irvine, California - P2 T30 | ecosystem: Environmental > Terrestrial > Plant litter > Unclassified | place: USA: California... | reverse complement strand
ATTTCACATGCCAATGTCGAGAGATACAGGGGCGTTGTAGCTCGGCTCACCACGACCATTTCCTCGATTGCATGTGGGACACGACCTCATGTTCAGTCACTTCCCAAGACAGGCAGATCAGGAGACACAGTTCGACACACGAGTTGCCATACATGGCTTCAAGATTGCCCATGTAGCTTTGTAAGAAGCTGCTGATCCTCTTCGCGTTGGGAACCTTGCGTCGTTCGAAAGGCTTACATATCAGAAATGCTGACTAAGCCATCTGGGCTGTCATCTGCTTTCGCTCATGATGAATCGATGATGTATGCTGAACTCGCGCAGAATACAGCCATGGCAAGATAAGATAACAACCTCACTGCAAAGCTGCAAAGCTGCCGGGGTGTTGGAGGGGTTTTTTGGGGGGCTTTTTGGGTGTTGATGCTGGATGATGATGGTGGTGGTGTCTATGGGCCGGCGCGTTTGCTTGGTTTTGGATTGACACGAGGTTTTTGACTTGGCGATTGATTCATCTAGCTTTGTATGTTGTCAGCTTACCGGATTGGTATTCGACATTTTGAATGTTGTTGGAGCAGGCAGGCCTTCCTACACCCACTGGTTTGCTCTTAAAGCCAGAACAGCTTGCATGGTAGTCTCACCGCACAGTTGGTATCACGATGCAGCGTATGGAACACCCATTGATAAAGACTAGGTACGAGAGAAATGTGTCGTTTTATCGTCATCGTCGTCATTACCACCAACATACAACCAAAACACCCTCGAGAGCCATGAGAAAGAAATGGATGCACATCTTGCCCTCTCCATTAAAACAGCCCTAATCAATCAATTAATTGATCAAAAAAAAAAAAAAAAAAAAAAAGGAAGCCCTCAACCCATCATCCAAAAACCAGCGCCCGAACCTCAATACTCTCCCTCCCGGGCCACCCCACCCCCACCGTCCTCGGATCCACAAAAGCCGAATGCGGCGTCCTAGCCCCATCCAAGCTATCATAACACTGCAGCAAAATGCGCTCATCGTCGCGCATCCCACTGAGATAAAACCACTCGCCCTCAGCCGAATACCGCACCCCCGCCGTCTCGCCGACCCGGTGCGGATAGCGGTGCTGGACCCCCGCGAGCTGCGAGTCGGGGACGCTGCGCGAGTCCGCGAAAGCGAGCGGCGAGGTGAAGACGGGGCCGTTTAGGGGGCGCCAGACGTTTATGAGGCGCACGCGGGATTTCAGTAGGTCTGGGGCTTCGGCACCCATGTGGTGGAGGACGCGCTGCTCGGCGCTGGCGCGGGTCTGGTCGATGTGGGCGCGGGTGACAGGGGCGCGGGGAGCGGTAGGGTGGGAGCGGCGGACGGTGTGGTCGAAGAGGAAGATGCGGGTAGCGCCGGGGACGGCGGCGAGGAGCAGGCGCTCGACTTCGGGGTAGTAGGAGTTTTGGATGCTGGAGTCGGAGGCGAAGGCTTTCTCGGCGCTTGGGGGGAGGTTTTGCAGCACGCCGAAGCCGTTGGTGTTGATGTCGTAGGCGGTCTCGCGGCCGCGGATGTCGTTGATTGTGACGGTGTGCGTGTCTTCGGTGTAGTTGCTTTGGGGGAAGCCGGGGGGTGGTGTTTCGACGTATCTGAAGGGTGCGGAGCCGTCGGGTGGGGGTGCGTAGAATGTGAGGGAGGCGTTGACTGGGCCTCGGGGGATTTCTTTGGGTGAGGCGGTGTTGACGCTGAAGTTGGCTTGTTGTTGCTGCTGCGTTTCGGTTGTTGTGCTTGACATGGTGGCGTGTAAGATGGTTTCAGAGGATGTGGTAAGTGGTTGATGGGATTGATCGAGGAATTGGACGTCCAGTCGATTCTTGATAGCGAAATGATGAAATGAGGGGGTTTGAACTCGAGGACCTACATGCCGATATATACCAACATAGATGTACGCAATGTATTTGTAAGGTAGTGAGAGGTGTCGCAGTACAAAGGCACGTCATCCGTCTTGCCGAGGTGGCGTTGTGATCTTCCTTTTGCGGAGACGGAGTGCCAGCGAATCAGCTTTGAGTTGCTTAAATCAGCATTGTCGGTTTTCTGATGCTGACGATATTGCGTGCTAGAGAGCTTTGAAATGCGAGGGAATTCTGTCTTTTTCATTATTCTTGATCATCATCGTACAGCTACAAGACTGTTTCTCAGTGTTCCCAGACCGCCGCCGATTGAAACACAGAGGTCATCGCCGGGGCCCACGTATTTCGGTGGCTTGTAGCTGTGGCCTATCCCGGATGGGGTTCCTGTGATAATCACCGTGCCGGCTGGAAGTGTCGTGTCTTGCGATAGATATGACACGATCTCTTCGATGCTGAAAATCATCTCGGAAGAATTGCCGTCCTGCAGTACCTCGCCATTAAGAGTCGTGGTCATTGGCAGATTCTTGACGTCGAAGCTAGGCGCATCAGCCTGTACTATGACCGGCCCCAATGGGCAGAATCCATCGTAGCCTTTGGAGAAGCCCCATTGAGTAACTCGAGCTTGTATGTCGCGGGCAGTAACATCGTTGGCAACGGTGTATCCAAGGACGTAATCCAATGCCGAGGCCTGGTCTACGTTCTTGCAGTCCTTGCCGATGATGATGGCAAGTTCGACTTCGGCGTCGAGGGCAGATGGAGCGGTGGTGGGTACAAGGATTGGGTCTGAGGGATTATTGAGGCATTCTGAAGGCTTGAAAAAGACCTCTGGCACTTTGGGTAGACTACAACCGAGCTCGGCCTGACTTCAGTGTCAGTCGGCCATGAAACGATAAGATCGATGTGTTGGGTGTAACGTACAGCGTGGTCCTTGAAGTTGAGGCCAATGCAGCGAATTGTGCCAACCTCCTTTGCTGAGAGGGGAGAGAGAATCTGTGCCAAGTGATTGCTGAGTCAGCAGTGACCCATAACTCTCGCCGTGTTCTGCTCCAAGACTGACCTTCTTCATCACAACAACCTCGTCGGTGAAATGGCCATCGTCAAGAGCGGATGAGCAGCTCAGTACCTTGACATGGACCTCCTCACCGGCAGCAATTGCGAGACCGACTGCGATGTGGTAAGTGTCTGGATCAAACAGAACCGGACAATGTCATCTTTGCAGCCTCACCATCAATATTTGGATCTTCAGGCTGTCCGCAGAGCTCGCGGTCCTGCGTGTCGATGAAACGCACAAATCGGTTCCAGTTCTGTTCAAGATTCAGCATGAGGACCTTGTGTTTATGCAGTCATTTGGTACTCACAGGCTTGGTAGTCATCTTGTGTACAGCTAAGTCTCCTCGAATGGCACGCAGTTGATGAAGATGACAACCTCATTCTGCCCTACGCTCAGTCGACGATATTTATGGCACACGCCTAAGGTCATCGAGCCAGTACTAACAACTGTACATTGACATGGGAATGTGGTAGCCGACCTGCATGCTATCGACATACACTTCCCGCACTTGTCGCCGACCGAGAGCAGCGTCGCCGACGCTATGCAAGCGCCCGCACAACGCCCGGCACCATTGCACATCCTGGTACCTAACAAATCACAAGAGGCAGAAACGAGTTCTGATACACGGGTGCAGCTCTGCTCAGGGATTAACATGCTTGCGCCCAACAGCGGCGAGATAAGCGGCGACGCCCAGATAGCGGCGACTCACTAGCGACCCTATCGGCGCTCATGGCCAGATGTACTTTGCCGGCAGGTATCTAGCAGTCTATCATTTCTTGACAAGAACGAGAAGCGACAAGCATGGCGAAGTCGGGCAATTCTTCGCTCACCAAGTCCAAGATAAACATGCACTCTACGGGTCGCCGACTTGGCCCTACACATCTAGACGCTTGGCCGCTGTTTATATAACCTTTGACGGTTCTCGATTATCACCGTACGTCCATCGTTGTACTCAAGGATCAAAAACACGACTGCCTCATTCTTCACCAATATTTCCATCACCTACTTGTCAGTGATCTGGCAACCATCAGCCATGGACACGGAAAAAGGCGAAGCAACCGCTGGTAGTGCAGACATTGCTGCCAGCGACACGTCCGTCTCCCAAATGCTTACCATCGACCCGAAGCGCGAGGCCAAACTTCTTCGCAAACTGGACCTGTCGATCGCCCCGATCGTTCTGATTATTTTTCTTGCCGCTTATCTTGATCGCGCCAACATCGGGAACGCGGCTTCGGCTGGTATGACTGAGGACATCAACATGTCCAGTTCAGAGCTTGGAAGTGAGTATATCCGTCATCGAAGAACCGACCCTTCATTCTTGACGCTTGGCTGACTCTCGCACTCGATTCTCCAAACTTCAGATGCAGTAACGTTGTTCTATGTAACTTACGTTGCCTTTGAAGTCCCCTGTTCGCTGGTCCTGAAGAAGTTTCACCCTCGTATGTCAATGAACTCTGCAAATCTCACCGGCCCTGGTGGACTGACGATACTGATAATGGAATAGGCAGAATGATCCCTATGTTGATTCTCTGCTGGTCTCTAGTCCTGATCGGCACGGGCTTCATGAAGACTGTCGGCCAGCTTTACGCTTCTCGCCTCCTTCTAGGCGTGTTCGAATCCGGACTGTTTCCATGCCTTGCGCTCTATCTCTCGTCATGGTACAAACCTCGCGAGCAGGCACTCCGGATATCCTATCTCTTCGTCTCGGCTGCTCTGTCCGGTTCGTTCGGTGGGCTGTTCGCATATGCTCTGCTGAAGATGGACGGCATTGCTGGTCTGGAGGGCTGGCGCTGGCTCTTCATTATTGAGGGAATCGCCAGTGTTGTGATCGCCATCATAGCCTACTTTGTCCTCGCGAACGACTTCGAGAGCGCTAGCTTTCTCAACGAAGAGGACAAGAGCCTGATGCGCATTCGTGCAGAGATCAGCGCTCGCTACAATGGCGACCTCGAGTTCAACTGGGCTGACGTGAAAAGAGCCGTCCTTGACCCGAAGCTTTACATCAGTTCCTGGAACCAGTTCATGGCGGACATCTGCTCCTTCGGTCTTTCATCCTTCCTGCCGTTGATCATCAGATCGTTCGGCTTCGACGTCGTCACCACCCAGCTACTCACTATACCCGTGTTCTTCTTCGCAAGTTTCACGTACATTGTGATCTCTTGGTCCTCTGACAAGTGGGGGAAGCGCGCCTTCTTCATGATACCCGCCTGCTTGGTCACAGCTGTGGGTTACGCCGTTTACCTGGGTGTGCCGACGCATCTCAGAGGCCTACTGTATTTCTCCACCTTCTTAATCGCGCCCGGAGTCTACATCATCGTCGGCCTGAACGTATCCTGGCTGCTCAACAGCCATGCGCCTTACTACAAGCGAGCCATGGCGATCGGCATGAACCAAAGCATTGGAAACTCCGCTGGTGTGGTGGTAAGTCGCTATCGTTTGTGCTTTGTCTATCTGGTAGCGGTAGCAATACTGACACTCGCTTATCAGGTCGGCCAAATCTTCCGCGCCACCAACGATGGCAAATACGTTGTGGGAATCAGCGCTTCGATGGCTGCCGTCGTCCTCGCTTGCGCTGGTCAAATTACTTTGTACTTCTGTCTACGCCGGGCGAACAAAAGGCGAGAGTCTATGACTGAAGATCAAAGAGTCCGAGAGATAGGCGCAGGCAAGACGGGCGATTTCCATCCAGACTATCGATACGCGCTTTGAGTGTGCATGTGATTTGCGCGATATTTCATTAATAAGCTCGAGGCACAGATAACTTGCAGTCATACACTTTCTTTTTCGAAATCGATTATCGCAATCTGCTGCTTACAAGATAGACTCAGCAGTCTTATCTAAGACCTACTTGTCGGTGTTTCCCAACTGGGCCGAAGGAAGCGGGCACAGTGGGGCGGCCAGGGCAAGGTTGTTCAAGCGGCGACCTGCTCCATGTCGGCGACACAGATGGATGAGACCACTCACTATTCTCTTGAGGTCGACCTCAGATCGAAATGCCGCGAGATACCAGCATCGTATGCGTTCCATGCCGTCGCTTGCGGCGTAAGGTATGTCACTTTCGTCCGGATTCAAGTCCAATAAATACTGACTCGTGCTTTACCGACAACATCAGTGTGACCGACAGGCACCTTGCTCAACTTGCAGGCGAAGACGAATACCCCATCTATGCTCGGTAGCCTCCACTGGCAATGAACAAGAAAATTTCAGGTCTCGAATGCGTGGGAATGCAACGACATATCCATCAGACTCCCACGATAGACATGCAGTGGCATCGATATCTACATCGAGCACGCAAGCAGCACTGCCATTGCATTCGCCTTCGAATGCTACCGATACCAATCTCCGCGCCGACGTCGTGTCCAGCTCGCCACAAATTGGACACATCTGGAACTCGAGAGGTGCCGCATCATACCACGGAAGCAGTTACTTTGGGCACCAGTCTGCAGCCTCACTGATGGACATTGAATCTCCACAACTACCAGTCGGAATGGGCGGAATACACGCCAGCAATTCTTCCAATCGCGTTGACCAGCTCTTCCACCGCGGCGGCAAAGAGCCCTATGCTCATATATGGGAGCTTGTCGGCTACCTGCCACGCCGCAAGACAGTGGTCGACCACCTCGTCAAGAGGTTCCTCGATGAGCTCAATCCCGTATACGACAGTGTACATAGGGAAACGTTCCAAGTGAGCTACGACCAATTCTGGAACCGCAAGTGGGGCGACGATGATCTGACGGCCGTCGACCTTCGATGGCTGGCACTCCTGTTCATGGTTCTTGCCTTTGCCGAATTACTGGATTGCCCACTTGACGCTTCGATCGAGACACAAAGGCGCAGCGAGGAAACTTCGGTGCAATTCTTCTGGGCTTCCCGCAAAGCTATCGTCCTTGCACCAACGATCTCTGGCGAGAGTCCAGATTTGGTGCGGGCGGGAATTTTGGTCAGTCGCTATCTAATCTACTTCGGTCGCAAGACTGAGAGTTGGCTCACTTCGAGCTTCGCCATCAGAATGGCCCAGGCGCAAGGCATGCATCTTGATGGCGAAAGCTGGGGATTACCGCCCAAGGTATTGGAGACCAGACGTCGGCTATGGTGCACTCTCTTCTCTCTGGATCGCTCTTTCTCCCTCGCGACAGGCCGACCGTACACCATAAACAGCAAGCATTGCATGCAGATGGAGATCAGCAATATCTGGATCGACGACATGCCGGATGACGCAGCTACCATCACACCAGAACAGTCAACCGACGACCCCACACCGTCGATATATTACCACTACCAACAACAGATGTCGGCCGTGCTAGGCGACATCCAAGACGAGTGTTTCGGCATCCTGCCCACCACAACCTCATACGTCACGTACGAGAAGGTGCTACACCTCGACAAGACCCTCCTAGCATGGGCCTCCAACCTACCCCCCTACTTCCGCCTAGCAAACCCAGACACCGCAATGGACGCCGACCGACCCTTCCTCTCCTGGCAGCGCATGTACCTGCACTCCTCCTACCACTTCGCCCGCATCACCCTGCACCGAACCTACGTGCTCCTGGAATCCCTCACGGACCGTTTCTCATACTCCCGCCACGCCTGCATCTCCTCCGCCTGCGCCGACCTCCGCCTCAAACTAAATTTCCGCCCCAAGAACATGGCCGAGCGCCTCATGGCCGGCATCGGCATGCACGGCCTCTTCAACAGCGCGCTGATACTCGGGATCATCGCAGTCAAAGACCCAGCTGGATCGAAGGGCATCGTCGAAGACCTGGCCGCTTTCTGCGAAAAGCAGCGGGGCGATTCGTGGGTGAATGAATTCTCGCTCGCCGAGATCAAGGTTGTTGAGCTCTGTATCGCCAGTTCGAGGCGGTCGAGTCGTGACGGCAATCCGAACACAACGGCTAGAAGGCGGGAAACGACGTGTGCTGGAAGGGATGCTGGTTCTGGAGCTGATGTCTCGACCAACGAATCGTCTACTTCTGGCCAGGTCGCCGATCCGACGACTTGGCCGCCGCCGCCGCCTGCTCCTCCTGGCGGATCGCATCATGTCGAAGCGACTGGGGGCTGGTTTGGCGATCATGAAAGCTGGCTGGACAATTGGTTCGGGCCTATGCGCAATTTCCCGGATCCGATCGATTTTCAGTTTTGGGAGGATCTGGTCGGGTCGTTGGAGGCTACTTGAGAAGCATGCAAGGCTAGACCATTGAGCCAAAGATGAGCAAGGGTTGCGGCGTTTCTAATGGCAGAATGAAGAATGACAGGCAAGTGGTCGACTAGAAATAGCGGAGAACCACTATCACGCACGTGTGAGACGATCGTACGTTTATGATCCGACAGGTGCAAGGCTAAGTGGTCTGTCTGGGATTTCGGGTACGATACTTAGACACGTAGGCGAACACAACGGACGTGTATTCACGATTGTAGTCGGAAGAGCTGAAAGTTCAAAGCCGTTGGAAAGGACATTCCCCTAAAGCGCGTGGCTCTGCAGCGGTACTCTCCGTGGGTACGAGCGAGCATCCAAGGAGAGGGAGACTACTAAGGTACCTGTAGTTTCCAGTGTGGTATTGCTGGAGGTTGATTCCGGGGAGTCTCCAGACAACAAAGTGATTTGGTAGGTGGCGAGGTCGTGGAGCCGAAGGATCGCCAAGCACTTCGAAAAATGCGAGCGGCTCTATGCGACTCACGTTTTGAGCAATACGCACTGGGACCGGTGATTGTTCATTGGCCGCAAGAGGAAGAGAGACTGAAGGCGGTGCAGCCGGCGACCTTCTTACGATGATACATAGCATCAACTCAGAATCAACTTGTCTTCCATTACTCGAGGAAGTCAAGGCTGATATGTCATTAGCAGACATTCGAATGTCGTTTGCGTCCTGATTCGAACGAATTTGCCATGGTCGTAGTTGAGACAGGAACGAGGGCGGAGTCCTCATCATAATGGTTGATGTGAAAAGGTTACACATGGCATCGAGTCAAGATGCAAGCGAGTGCGTTCAATGCCGCAATGCGAATACGTTCAGGGATCGTGTTGCCAGCAATTGAACATCTTCCAAAAACCTAAGTACGCTTCCAGTCTCCAGCGTAGGACACTGGACTCGCCGCGAGCGAATACTACAGCCTCTTGTGCATCTTGCCTCACATCGTCGGCGTGCTCTAATATAGTCGTGGAGAAATCAGCGAACACAACGTCGGTACCTTGGCCGGTCTGGCTCCAATGTCGTTCGTCTTCGCGCAGATGTGACCCGGCCCGATCAGGGTCAGTATCCAGCGCCTTCGGCTGCCTGGTAGCTTGCGCGGCTGGCATTGACAGCCGCGCACCCACTCAGGGACTTCTAATTGTTGGCTGCTGTGCCATCGGGATCGTCGACTATGTGTAGATCACAACATGCGCTCACAGGAAGAGATTGGCCAGGGCTGTGGTCTCAGCGGTCGTACGCGTAATTTTGTCTCCGCCATTCTTCTTGCAGTCTACACCACAACCCTCAACAACCGACTGAACGTCACAACTTCAGCGAGAGTGTACGCCGTCGCGACTGATTTGAAGTTGCCAGCAAGTCCTTTGGCTGCTCTGCGTCACGCGCTGCAAGATAAGGCTGGGTATGATGCTGTGCCGGGCATTGCCGACGCCATTCAGGCGGCAGTCCAGGAGCCTTACCGGTTGGCGTCCCGAGACGAAGCTAAAACTGTCTTCCCCGTGTCGTTGGCGTTCTCCGGTACTGCTCTGATCTTGTCGTTCTTCACGACGAACAAGGATGAAAGTACTGCGGATTACGTGGCGGCTGGTATGCATGGCAAAGGGCAGCCAAAGGGATTTGCAGGCGAGAAGATTGTATGGAACGAGAGTGGATAGGTGTCTCGGAGGCCACGTTGGCGGAGAGTTGTGACCATTGGATGGTGACTACTGCTATACAGCTTCGTAGTTCGGAGGTGGGAGAGGGATGGCGAAATGATGGATTGATAAGGCGTCCCAACCAACCAACGTGGCGTACGTCAAGGGTCAAGGCGTGCCAAGTCATCTACGTCAGTCTTCTTCTTCCGCTTCTTCTTCTTCAATGATAGTCCTGGGTTGGTGGTGCTAGATTGCAGCACTTTTAAACGTTTCGTGTACCAGTCTTCAAGGGTCCCTCGGGCTGGTCGAACATGCTCAAGACTCACGCCAAGCGGTGCAAACATAGCGTTTCCTCGGCTTGTCGTGTTTCCATATCACTGAGAAGTCCAAGCGTGTCCGGATAAGAGGTCTGCCGATCATGATAGATGCTCAATGCATGTTCCAGAACAGAGGAAAAGCTGACGAAAGTCAAGGCCTTGGCGTGAACAGTCGCAGTCGCAGGTGATAGGCAGGGCGAAAGGAAGATTGACCATGTTGAGAGGCAGGGAGTGGTCGACAGCGTGCTGGAACCGTGAAAATCACGCGTTTCGGATGACGGCAGGCCCCTTCGGCCCGTGTAGATCTTGAAGGCGGCGTTGCTGCGGTGCTTTTCCTCGACCAACACCTGCTCGCTATTTGACAACATGCTTCCAACGACTGCGAACTCAATACCGGTGCTCACCAGCTCCAGCGCTGGTTGAGCGATGATCTCTTGATACTGGCGTGACCATCAACACTCCGGTCCTCGATACACGCCTCCATAAGGCGCACTACGTGGCTTCCGCGGCTGGTATCTGCCCCGAGTACAGATCACGTCTGTCATGTCCTGCAATCACATGGTGTCTGGTCGCTTTGGCCAACGTCCTCGGCCTCGGAGTCAGTATCAGAGTGGATGAGATGGTTTTACGCGTAGAGGCTGTGTTGGCTGTCCCCCACAGGGATCTGTCATGGCCAATACTCAATAGCATCATGAGCCCGCCAGCTCGCATTATTGTCACAGACAGCACTACCGCTCAGTCTATCACGCTCCCTGTCTCTGCACACTCCTTGTCAGTTTCCCTGCTCGAAACATCGTCTTCTTCTTCACAACGTCTTGGTTTTGACAACCAAACCGACGGCTCGTCACGAACCAGCTGTCAATATGGCACAACCCGAAACCATTGAGCTGCCTCCCCCAGTCGCCAAGATAGACGACCTTGCCGATAGAGAGCGGTCCGCTTGTCAATCGCCCAAAGCACCGCCATCACGATGTTCAACTTCTAGCAACTCGCAAGCATTCACCATCAAGCCCAAGCCCGGTGCCTTGCGGGTATTTTTCTCGCAGGATGTAGCCACCGACTGGTGGTTGGAATTGCAATTACTATTCGGTGATTGGTCCCGTCTACACTGATATGGTGGAAAAGCTGACAGCGAGGTAGTACGTCGCCCTCGTCTTCGATGTATACTTCCTTGGCCGGACCCAATGTGCAAGAGCCGTCTACTAGATTGACAGCCTTCGTCTCACGGCACCACACACTTTTCGTTGGCCCATACTAACCCAACTCCGCATAGATGACTGTGATCTCGGGCATACTGGACTCGATTACGTTCACCACCTACAGCGTCTTCACCACCAAGCAAACGGGTACGTTCGTTGCATGCATTCTCGTCCAGGAAAGTCCGCTGAAGATATCAAAAAAGGCAATTTCCTCTTCATCGCGATCTACGTGTTCAGCAAAGAGGCCCTGGCCCACAGGGTCGAACAGACGATCGCCGTGTCGATCAGCTGGTATGTGGAATGACAGTCTCGAACGGGAAACACGGCTAACGTTAAGTGTGCAGCTTCATCATTGGAAGTCTCGTGTTCGGACAGCTTGCGCATCGCGTTCGAACGCGGAAGCGAGGCTGGCTGATCCTGACGACATTCATACAAGCGATGTTCGTCCTCATCGTTGCACTCGTCGCACGCTCTAGCGAGGACCCCCGGAAACGAACAGGTCCCAGGGCACTCGCAATCGTAGGCTTGCTGTCCTTTGCCCAAGCCGGACAGGTCAGCCTTGCCATTGGAGTCGGCCTCGCGGAGCTCAACACAACCATGATCACCGGAGCAGTCGTAAGCAATCTCCCCTGCATTCACCGGTTCCCCATCCTGCATAACTCATGCTAACTGATACGCCCAGATCTCCACCCTTGGAGACCCACGCCTCCTCCGCTGGTCGAACCACGCCCGAGACCGTCGCATCTTGTTCATCGTCTTCTACGTCGCCGGCTGTTTCGCTGGCAGTGCGCTCAACACATACGACATGGTTTGGACGTTCTTCCTCGCTTTCGGCATGAAGATGTTCGCTTGCTCGACTTTCCTCTTCACGCCGGGTATGGTCATGGATCTGGAGGCGCAAGATAGTGCGGGGACACGCATGCCGGTGTCGCATATTCTGTGGGGGGAGTGAATGATCACTGTTCTTGAGCGCAGCGACATGTCGGTTGCGCCAGATTACAACGACGACGACGACGACGACGACACGACAGCCCCATCGATGTCGTTTACTAGGAAGGCTTCAGCCACCTGACCATCCCCACCTCAGACTTCGATCACCTAGGACCCTACAGAAGGAGTCAAGTCCATTGCCAGACCTCACGTTCCCTGTGTCTTGGTAAGCATCGCTCCAACGCATCCCATCGCCATCACGCTCTGAGCTCAGTAGCACCTTCCAAACGCCTCCGAGAATTCACCTGCGTTCCACCAAAGGGCCCGCCGGCGACAACAATCTCGATCGTCCGCGGGTGCTAGGGACAGCCAACGATAAGGCTGATCGAAACTCTATGTATATTGGCACAAACGCCATCCATCAGATCGACGTATATCGTCGCAGCTCGGAGCTACACTTCTTGGAAACTCCGTGTGAAACTACCAGCAGCATCTCGGGGCTTACTCCATGCTTGGTCGGTTGCTCGGGAGCTTCACTCAAACCGTACGGCAGCGTCGTAGAGAAATGTGGCAGAATGGGGACTGAAGGTCGTTGTTCTGGAAGTTTTTGTTCGTATCGATCGTGATGAACGGTGTTGGAGTCTGTGTTCCAGATTTATGGGAATTATCATCCGTGGAGAAAATGTCAGCGACAGACAGTCAAGTAGGATAGGTAGCGAATTCTCACTCTTTTCCGCGCTACGCTCGATGGTTAAGGAATCGGATTAAGTGTCGACTCTGCGAGCCTTTTTAGACACAACAGTCTATGGCCTAGCTATGTGTAGTTGTTGAAACTGGGTTCTCGGCAGGATGACGGAAGGATGCGGCATCGGAGCTTGTCTAAAAAGAAAGTATGATCAATCTGTATTGGCTTTTGCTTTTGGTCGGCGCCATGTAAATAGGGTTGTCGTTCCACTCTTTACATCTACATACGTCCTCACGACCTTCCAGAAGTACCAATAGATCTGAAATCGCACTGGTATGATTATATACCATTCACTACGATTTTCACTGACTCGATCAAAGCGTTTCTTTCATCTAATATTGCCACTCGATGACCAGGCAATAGGGGTAGGGTTAGGGTCGTGTCAAAAGTCGCGGAGAACTTGTGGCCAGCTTCAAGATCAAGGACCTCAATGCCACGCGCTCCGATGGACAACCAAGAAACGAACACCTGAGAAACTCCAATGGCCATATAATCTCGGCATAATACTGCAAACAACATACTACAGTCAAGGGAATACGCCCGGCGAAGGCTCTATTCCGATCGAAGCTTCCCTTTGGGCCCCCTTCCACCAAACTTTACAGAAGCTCTCGACCAGTAGCGAGCATCACAGCGTGAAGAATACCGACTCGCTATGCTGAGATAGCAAGCACCTGCATAAACAACCGCATAGAAATGCCACCTCACACTCCAGCATCGCATCGGCCTCGCCGGAAAAGAAAAGCCTCCCAACTCGTCTCCGCCAGCAGCAACGGCACAGTTTTGCTAGACGCCCCTACCCAACGCGAGAAGCCCGCATTCCCTCTCGCGGCATTCTTCTGGCCCATCAAAGGAACGCCAGTCTCGCAATGGGTCATCCTGTCTCTCATATTGATGGCGGTCGGCCTCTTCCGCTGGGTCACTGGCTTTTGGCAGTACTCGGGCTACCAAATGCCCCCAATGCATGGCGACTTTGAAGCCCAAAGGCATTGGATGGAGCTTACTGTACATCTTCCCGTCACGCATTGGTACTATCACGACCTGCAGTGGTGGGGCCTGGACTACCCTCCCCTCACTGCGTATCACTCTTGGATCCTTGGAATGATCGGAACGTACATCCAACCGGACTGGTTCGCGCTGTACCTCAGTCGGAGGAGTGACGACCCAGGACTCAAAGTGTTCATGCGTGCGACAGTCATCCTGAGCGAGTTTGCCATTTTTATTCCGGCAGCTGTACTTTGCATCAGGCAACTGGCTCGCCTGCACAACATCAATACGTGGGAGTCGGCAATCGCTCTGACTGCACTTCTCATGCAGCCCGCCACGATCTTGATCGACCACGGACACTTCCAATACAACACGGTCATGCTCGGCTTCCAACTCGCCTCGATCGCGTCTTTACTCGCCGGACGGCGCCTCTGGAGCTGCGTCTTCTTCGTCTGCGCGCTCGGCTTCAAACAAATGGCCCTCTTCTACGCCCCTGCCGTCGCCGCCTACCTCGCCGGATCATGCCTCTTCCCTCGCATCCACATTGCCCGCTTCATCGGCATGGCAATCATCACCCTCGCATCATTCGCAGCACTCTTCCTCCCCCTCCTACTCGGCACCGCCTTCGACGTCTACCGCTCCATCCCGCTCCCCATCGACGCCCAAGACCCCCCACTCCTAGCCGCCCTCCCCTTCCAAATCCCCACCTCAGCCTGGTACCGACCCTACCTCGTCCAACTCCTACAAGCAACGCACCGCATCTTCCCCTTCGCCCGCGGCCTCTTCGAAGACAAAGTCGCCAACATCTGGTGCGCAGTCCACGCCTCGGGAATCCACAAACTAACAGCCTACGACTCCACCACCCTCTCCCGCGCCTCCCTCCTCCTCACCCTAGCAGCAATCACTCCACCCTGCGCAGTCCTCTTCTTCAAACCCCACAAACACCTCATCCCACTCGCCTTTTCCGCCACAGCCTGGGCCTTCTTCCTCTGCGGCTTCCAAGTGCACGAGAAGAACGTCCTGCTCCCGCTGCTGCCCATGACGCTCCTCCTGGCGAGCGCCGAAGGCATGAAACCCGCCGTCCGCGCCTGGGTCGGGTACGCCAATACCCTGGCGTGCTTCACGCTGTTCCCGCTGCTGGCGCGCGATGGGTTGCGGATCCCCTACGCCGTTCTCACCCTGTTGTGGGCGTACCTGCTCGCTCTGCCGCCGTTTTCGCTCGCTGCTTACGTGCCTTCTGCGGGTGAGGGCGGGCCGCATTGGACGAGTAAGGTTTTGCATCTGGGGACGTATGCTGCGATGTTGGGATGGCATGGGGTGGTGGCTTTTAGGGAGCCGCCGGCGAATATGCCGGATTTGTGGGTTGTGGGGAATGTGGTGGTTGGGGCTGCTGGGTTTGGGTGTTGTTATTTGTGGTGTTTGTGGAGGCTTGTTGGGGATGGTGGGTATGGTGATGATGTGGAGAGGAAGGCGAGGTTGGTGGAGAGGAAGAGGCAGTGATTGATTGACGTTGTTGTTGTCGGCTTGGAAAGGAAGAAGGTAAGAGGGGACATTGTTGTGTCGCAACTTGCATTGCAGTTTGCTTTTCTGCGAAATGCATAGGCAGCCTGGCGTCTCGAAAGCGGTGAGTGGTAGAGAGAGAGAGAGGTGATTCTTCTTCTTCTTCATCTTCTTCTTGCGTATAGCGTAGCTTGCAGATGTACTATCACAAACCATCTTCACGCCAAACGCTTCCGTTCCTCGAAATACCAATTGTAATATACATTCGCTCCGTATCCCTCATCAACAGCAGTTGTACAGTATGTATCCCCATGGCAAATAAAAGAAACAAAAAGAAAAACGCCTCATCTCCATGCCTACAGTATCATACACACCCGCCTCCACCTAGGTATCCTCCTCTCCTCCCTCCCCCATCAGTCTCCCCATCATCCCCATCATATCCTTTCCATCATATCCTCACCATCATATCCTCCCAACCATCCAATCATCCCATCCCATCCCCCATCTCCCTCCCCCTTCAAGTCCAACTCTTCCTCCCCATCAAGCCAAACCAAGCCAAAATCAAGCCATCTCAAACCCAAACCCCCTCATACAATCCCGATACTTGCCCACCAAATCACCGCACGCGGCCTGCGGGTCTGCCGCCGTGGAGAACAGCATGCACTCGTCGCGCGCGGCTTTTTCGTCCTTGCACACGCAGCAGGGCTTGACTTTGGGGGCGCCGTCGGGGCCGGGGGGTTTGTTGGAGGTGGCGAGGTTGTTGATTTGGGAGGTTGTTGTGGGGACGTTTGTGTTTGCTGGGAGGGGGGGTTAGGGGTTTTGTGTGGTTGGTGGGTTGATGGGGGTGGTTGATGGGGTGTGCGTACTGGTTGATGATGCTGGGGCGGACATTTTTGGTGAATTGTGGTTGGTTCTGGAGAGTTGGTTCGGTGGGTATGGTTGAGTGTATGTGAACTGGTTTTCTTATGGTGGTGGAAACAGCGATGGTAGTTGGTATAGGTAGGTACTTGCAGACGAATGGAGGCGAAATGCGACAAGACAATCACGTCAATCGACTTCCACGCAAGATCGGCGCTTGATTATCCAAGCAACAGTCTGGAAGAAGCCGAATCGAAGCCTTCCGCCTTCCATCCTTCGATTCCCTGCATGAGCCGAGGGTTGCAAGGGCCGTTCCGCAGAGCCTCCTCAGGGATTGTTTTGGGCTCAAGATTCATCAATTCGTGCCCCGCCAGGAAGAGTCAAGACAAGAAACACGAAACACACCACTTTTGCCCTGCCGTGCCCTCCCGTGCAACAACACCAACCTAACTCTCTCACAACCACAGCAACACATACCGCCGCTACCATGGCTGACGCAAAAGTCTTCTCCTTGCGTGGCCGCGCCCTCAAACTCAACACGGCCGAAGATCTCGTCCCTCACATCCAGCCCCTGCTCGACAACGCCGACATCGAAGAGGTAGTCCTCGAAGGCAACACCCTCGGCGTCTCAGCCTGCGAACGCTTCGCCGAGATCCTCGCCACAAAGGCCAACCTCAAGCACGCCAACCTCGCCGACATCTTCACCGGCCGCCTGCTGGCCGAGATCCCCCCTGCGCTCGACGCCCTGCTTACGGCCCTGCTCAAGTGCGAGAAGCTGCACACGATCAACCTGAACGACAACGCTTTCGGCCTCAACACCGTCGAGCCCCTCCGCCCTTTCCTCAGCAAGCACGTCCCTCTCCGCCACCTCTACCTCAACAACAACGGCCTCGGCCCCGCCGCCGGCACCCTCGTCGCCGAGGCCCTGGAGCAGCTCGCCGCTCGCAAAGACGAAGCCCGCGCGCAAGGCAACGATGTCCCACACCTCGAGACCGTCGTCTGCGGCCGCAACAGGCTCGAGACCGGCAGCATGGCGGCGTGGGCCAAAGCATACACGGCCAACAAGCACGTGCGCACGGTCAAGATGGTGCAGAACGGCATCCGGCAGGAAGGCATCGCAGCCCTGCTGCAGCACGGCCTGAGCAACTGCGCGGACTTGCGAGTTGTAGATCTGCAGGACAACACCTTCACCGCGCTGGCGAGCAAGACCCTAGGCAACGTGCTGCCCTCGTCCTGGCCTGCACTCGTCGAGCTCGCGGTCGGCGACTGCCTGCTCTCCGCCCGCGGAGGGATTGTCCTCGGCCAGGCCCTGGCGCAGGGCAAGAACGGGAACATCGAGATCCTCCGTCTGCAGTACAACGAGATCGACGCCCGTGGCGTCAAAGCACTCGTCGACGCCGCGACGTCGACTACCGCGCTCCCGCGCCTGCGCCGCGTCGAGCTGAACGGCAACAAATTCTCCGAAGAGGACCCCAACATCGAGAAACTGTCCGAGCTGCTTTCGGCCCGCAAGGAGGAGAAGGCGAGCGAGTACCCTGAGGTTGACGAGGACGACGAGGACGCATGGGGTGTTGACGAGCTGGACGAGCTTGAGGACGAGGACTCTGATGATGAGGGCAGCGATGGCGCAGCAGCAGCGGACGAGGAGGAGGAAGCCGAGGAAGAGAAGATTGTCAAAGACGCCGACGCAGCCGAGCAGCAGCCCGTCAACCAGGTCAAGGACAGCGAGATTGACGATCTCGCTGCTGCTCTGGGCAAGACTGGGCTGTAGTAGACGCAGGATGGTGTGTGGTGGTGGGTGGATTTGAATCGTGTTGAATTCGTCGACAAAAGCGTCATTGCGATGCATGCATGCGAGTGCTTTGATGGAGCACGCATATTTTTTTTTTCTTGTTGTGGCGTTGCATGGGTGGATGGGAGCTGGGAGCTGCATGTGGCCTATTCTATTGGGCGAGGCGGCGTGGCATGAAAGGGATGGGAATTATTGATGTTAACGAGATACCAAAAACGCACTATTACCGCCGACTTGGCAGATTGTTTTCGAATAGTCTGGCCAGCGAGCGAGGGGACTGGATGCCATAGACGGATGGACGGACGGAGATAATCAGGTTAGTAGTTAGGACTGAAGAGTGAGAAAGAGGCATAGAGCCATTAGGTGTTGCTCTCGATAGAAGTGTCGCGATTCTTTTTCTGTCTCTGTCTTTTCTGTCTCTCTCTCTATGATTATGTATATGTGTACGTTTGACAAGAAATGTGTCCCGTTCTTGCTTTCTGGGATTACTGTACTGTAGGGTAAGCAGTGACAAGATAGGAATTTCACTTTACAATCCCACCACCTCCTCCCCTTCTTGAGTACTAGTAGGTACTCCAACAAACCGAATCCCATCCCAACCCACCAAAAGAAAAGAAAAGAGAATCCCACACCCCCCACCACCTATCT
>Ga0265797_10005373_pt1 | contig 18711 bp, 26 predicted proteins | sample P2T30metagenome_FD_192433 | JGI IMG/M metagenome (GOLD analysis project Ga0265797, IMG submission 192433) | Plant litter microbial communities from East Loma Ridge, Irvine, California - P2 T30 | ecosystem: Environmental > Terrestrial > Plant litter > Unclassified | place: USA: California... | reverse complement strand
CAAGCGATTACGATAATACAGCCGTTCGCGCCCTAGTCTGGAAACAAGACCTTCGCATCATCCCCCTCACAGCAGGAATCTACCTCCTCTGCTTCCTCGACAGATCCAACATCGGCAATGCCAAAACCCTCAATGCCAACGCCGGAGAATCCCTCCTGCAAGAAGCCAACATGACAAACTACCAATACACCATTGCGCTCATGGTCTTCCTTGTCGCGTACGCCGTGTTCGAAGTCCCCAGCAACTACTTCCTGAAGAAATTGAAACCCAGTCGCTGGATTGCTTTTCTCATGTTTGGCTGGGGCGCGTGCACCATTGGACTTGGGGGCGCGAACAACTACGCGACTGTTACGGCTGTGCGGTTCTTGCTAGGCATGTTTGAGGCGGGATTGTTTCCGGGGTTGGTGTACTATTTGACGTTTTGGTATCGTGCGCAAGAGAGGAGTATGCGTGTCGCTATCATCCTGGCGAGCGCGACGCTCGCCGGTGCGTTTGGTGGTGCGATTGCGTATGGCGTTGGGCATATGAAGCAGGTCCAGGGTCTTTCTGCATGGAGGTGAGTCTTGATGCATAGCACGCATGTGAGGGCGATACTGACTTCTTTCAAGGTGGCTATTCATCCTCGAAGGCATTCCTTCCTGCGTCTCATCAGTAGCCGTCTGGCTTTTTTTGCCCGACTATCCTGAGGAAGCCTCTTGGTTATCAACATCCGAACGTGAGCTAGCAGTCGCGCGGCTCGAGAAAGAAGGATCAAAGGGTGATGCGCCGTCGTTGAACTGGGAAACCGCAAAGGCAACCCTACTTGATGGTCGACTTTGGGTGCATTACATCATCTACTTCGGGATCTCGGCGCCGTTCAGCTCGCTTTCGCTCTTCACTCCCACTATCACTGCAGGTCTTGGCTACGAGAACCTTCAGGCACAGCTCATGACAGTGCCACCTTACGCCGTCGCATACGTGGTTTCCATCGTCACAGCTTGTTCATCGGACTACTTCAACGCCCGCGCATTACACTCCGCTGTCCTGGCTACTATTGGCGCAATCGGCTTTCTGGCATCGGCCCTCCTTCCAGCTGAATCCTTCCATGCGCGCTATGGATGTTTGATCGTTGCAGCCAGTGGAGCTTTCTCTTGTATTCCACCACTGCTGGGTTGGTTAAGCAACAACATGCACAGCACCGCTGCTGCAGGATTGGCCATCGCATTAAATGTCTCCTGGGGTGCTCCAGGTCAAATTGTAGGTGTTTGGATCTACAAGGCGAACGAGAAAGAGCGAGGATATCCTACTGGCCATTGGACGAACTTTGGAATGTTGGTTATGGTCGCTGTCGGCTGTGTTGGGTTGAGGTTTTACTACCAGTGGCGAAACAAGAGATTGCAACGCTTGGGACCGGATGCGACGGGAATGGACAGAGAGTTCAGTTATTGAAGATACTATATCATTTGGCAGAGGCTAGGAGCCTACACGTAGCGAGGCATGCCGAATCAGCACGCCTGATACCCACCTTAACTAGCTATGGGTTTTATGCATGCGACTCAACGCGCTCAACACCATTCTGCTTCTCATACTGCATCGCAGTCTCCGTCAAAGCAGGCTTCAGTGAGTCCGCTGCTTCGCGCGTGAACTTGCGTGCAGAAACCTTGTGCTCAAACATGAGATCGAGCTCAGAGTAGGTGAAGCCCTTCGCCTCGGGAAGACGGAAGTATCCCCAAAGGATGAACAGTAGCGCAATGCCAGCCCAGAAGAAGCCACCCTTGGCGCCCCAGTTCCAGTCGTTCTTGCCAACCATCTTTGGCATGATAGTGTTTGTAACGAATACGATGGAGTTGTAGGAAGCACGAGAGAGTGCGACGGTCTTGACACGGAGGCGCGAGGATGGAATTTCGGCGGCGAGAGAGTAGCAGATGGGTCCGAGAGAGAGCTGATTGTGTTAGCTTTGGTCTAGTGGCTTAGGGAATACAAAAACTTACCTGGAAGCAGAAGATCATCAGAATGATCAAAACACCTCCAGCAAGACTGGCGCTCTTGTTGGTCGGTGGTGCAAGGCCGATGAAACCGACGATCATAAGAATGATGAAGATGGCAGTCAATCCAACGAGGTAGATAGGTCGTCGACCAAAGCGTGTCATTATCCACCAGGCAATGAAGCATCCAACAAGACCCAAGCAGTCTTGACCAATGGTAAGATGGAAAGAGTCGTCTTGGCTAAGTCCAACTCCTTGCATGAATTGTGTTCTGGCAAAGTCAGTATAGTCGCTACGTCGGTCAGTCGTGGAGAAACTTACCCAAAGCCCATGAAGGGGACACCGCAAAGAGCTTGAGTGATGAAAGCCATGGCTGAGACCTCGGTGCGGTGTAGATCGCTTCCTCGGAACAAATGCCAGTAGTTGGTTCCAGAGCCGACTTGCTTCTCGTACTGGTCTGTCACAACCATCATCTCCACGTGCGCATCAAGATCGAACTCGATGCCCTCAGTGGGGGTTGTGATTGCGCGAATAGCTTGTTTGGCCTCGTCGATGCGACCTTGTCGGACCAGCCACCATGGCGATTCTGGTGCAAGGAAGGTAGCTGCGATGATGGGAATGGGCCAGATCCACTGGAGAGCAAAAGGAACGCGGTAGCCCCACTGAGTGGTGTTCTGCATGAGTCCAGTCAGAATGCCGGTGGACAAAAGACCGCCGATGACCCAGCACATGTTGATCCACGAGGTCATGTATCCTCTGAGGTGCATAGGGCAGAGATCCGCAGCATACGAGATCGCAAGTGTTTGGAAAACACCCCATGGAAGACCCTGGATGATACCTCCGACAAGGAACATCTCCAATCCTGTGGAGAAGAACGGGATGAAGATGGCAGCTGTCATGAACAGCATGCTGGCAATCATGGTCTTCTTGTATCCGATCCATTCAGTGATGTAGCCGTTGATGATGAGACCGAGAATGCATCCAACCTATGCGTGTGTCAGAGTCTGTTCAGTCGACGTCCTCATTGAGAGTCTAAGTACCTGAGTTCCATTCAGGATGATGGTTTGCCACCTCGCAGACACAAGCTTGTTGCCATCCGCATCGACTTCATCGCCGAACCTGTTACGGAAGGGCTGGAAGGCGAAGAATTTGTTCATGAGACTGGTATCGTATCCCTCCATCACAACGCAAAGCGAAATGACGAAAGAAAAGACGATGGCCTTCCACCAGAACCTCAAGGACTGTCGGACGGACATGTTGTGCTCATTGTTGATAGCCGCGTTGGTGTCGTCTCCGGTGTTGTGTCCTTGTGTCGAGGTGACCCTTTCGGCAGCCACATGGCCAGTAGTCTTCTCTACTGAAGCCATATTGAATTGAGTCCAGAGTGTGCCCGGTATCAAAGATGGGTCTTCGATGTTGATGGGTTGAGAAGATGCAGGTCAACCACATGTACGGATCTGCGGTCTAAATAGTCCCCAGCGCTGTGGTATGCATGCCTGACAGACGAACCCATTACAGGAGTCAAATGGCTAGCCCGAGAGATTGGGAGGCTAAGCCCCGGTAATGACCGAAATGGGGCAAGACCACGGTGACTTGCGGGGAAGGAGACTCGTAACAAGAGTGCCCATGGGGAGACGAGGCGTCAAGTGCGCAAATGAAGCCAATCAGAACGCTGACGAGGTTTGCCCAGGCACCAGATCGCGAGAGGATTTCAAGAAAGCTTTCCTCGAAGTTTTCCGCCGCTAACATCGTCACTTGGCGGACCCGTCCCGGCTCTAGTGTTGCAAAGAAAGCCAGGGCCCAGAAGTAGGACTTGCAGCAACCCTTCTCTTCTCATTATACGCTATAACATAAGATACAAGTTCTCATAAGACGACGGAAGTAACGTAATGCTCTGAGTAGGACAAAATGCTCGATTGAGCCTACCAGAGTGTTTTTGTTGTTGTTTCGTGAGAACTGCCCGCTGTCAGCCCGAGCGTGTTTCCAACTTCCGATGCCACGCTAGCCGAGGCAATGTGTCTGCACGAGCCAAGCAGACCCGCTTTCTGACCCCGACTTGAGCTTTCCACATGAGTTTTCCACGTTCCATTCACGTTCCATCCACTTCATCCCCAGGTTCTTGCGCAAGGCCGACAAGCTATGCGCAAACCATCCGCCTGCCAAGCGTGCCGGTAAGCATCTCGCACGTTGTCAGTGGAGGTGAGCGACCGCTAATTCGGTTGGAAGTACCCGACGCCGAAAATGCATCTACCCAACAGGCGGGCTCGCAACGGCATGCGAGTATTGCTTGTCACATGGCCTGCAGTGTCTCCAAGGCCCGCCAGAAGGAGGCTACTATGCCAAACGCCGGGCCAGACTTCAAGAACTGAGTCGGGTACATCGCGCTCTCCCAGACCAAGCGGAAGCACTGCCAAATCAAGGTCATGGCGATCTGCCACCGACAGCTTTGAGGCAGGCGCTGGTGGAGCTATACTTCGACTACATTCACGACCAGTTTCATTCCATGTATCACAAGGCGTCGTTCATGGACGATGTCGCAAACAACCGGGTACCGTCTATCGTGCTTTTCGCGATATGTGCGCTATCTGCCAGGTTCTCTACCGACAGCTTCTTCGACGGAACTGATCCGAGAGAAAGAGGCGAGGTCTACCGCAAGGCAAGCGAGAGGTTGTTCAACATGCGCGACCTCACACCTACCACAATTCAAGCATGCGTTTTGCTGGGAGCATACGCTGCCGCGGGTGGTGAGACTGATGTCGAAAACATGTACTACAGCATGGGTGGACGACTTTGTCTGGCCCTCGATCTACCGAATCGACCCGTCACGAGTCTGGTAGAACGCGAAGTCAACATCAGAACTTGGTGGACACTGTGCATGGTAGACGTTTGGTCATCTACTGCAGTGAGACTACCGCGAATCATGCCGTTTGACACTGCTGTGCCTCTTCCAATCGATGAGATACCGTTCTCTATGATGAACGACGGGGCTATCAGCGATCAAACGCATGGCATCACCTCACCTCTTCTCGCGGAGATGATCAAGCTCAATCGGATTCTGGCGAGGATCATCGACTTCAATCGACTGTGCGTGTCAGAACACCTTGAAGGCCTACCGCTTGAGAAAGGGATACGCGAACTATCCCGCGATCTCGATATTTGGCTGGAGGAAGTTCCGCATCATATGCGTGACACGCCAGCGAACCTAACAGCCTTCGCGTCGCGTGGCCTTGGGCGCATGTTTGTAGCTGTATATCTCGGCTACTACCACTACGGATTGCTCCTGAACTATCAATTCTTGTCGTCTTCCATCGAAGCATCACCCGATTCCGGAAGATATGCTGATGCTTGCAAGCAACATGCCGCCCGTCTCTGCGCCCTCGTCTACCGCTCACAGTCAACACCGGGAAGCGAAGTCCTGTATCCGGCGGTTTCACATATCCTCGTCGTAGCTTCCACCGTTCAAATCCACACCTTACTCTTTTCTGGTGATGAAAGCCAGATACGCATCTCAAAGACCAGATTGGAACGCAACTTCGAGATACTCCTGCGGTTGAAGACCTATTGGCCGAGTGTCGACGGTGCAATGAGTCGTCTTCGGGCGTTTCACCAGACCTGTCTCCGAAGCAAAGAGACCAGCTTTGTACTTGATCGGTGGCTGTTGCGCTTCCTGGTCCAATTTGCCCCTCATATGGAGCTCGAGCCAAGGGATAACGACCCCGAGTACGAAGCGTTGCTCGCATTGAGCAGGCAATCCCCATTGTCGTGCTATTCAGGCCTGTCCATGTGATCATACGCGACCGAGACTCTTAGCAGCACGCTGGGAATCCTGGAGAACGAGGACGGCAGCGAAGTGGTTCATTACGGCTCAAGCTGGTGGAGCCGAAATTAGCGTCGCGAAACTTACGAGCTTTCCTGGAGTGTGGAGCCCCAAGAGAGCCAGGGCTTGGCGACAGGGTCCGTCGCTCACGATTGCGGTCCACTCGAAGTAGTACACACGTGTAAAGCTGTTTAAGAGTCTGAATTGTGCTTCTTTGCTCGAAGCAAGAATCATCTTCGCACTCCGGTCATGGCTCTATCACGCAGCACCATTTTCGTGGTCACGACGCTGCTGGGCAGCGCGACAGCGATCAACAATGGCCTCGCTACTACCCCTCCAATGGGCTGGGTAAGACATTCGTATTCTATTCTTGAATTGTCATTAACAAGATCAGAACAACTGGAACGCTTTTGGATGCGACGTCTCCGAAGACCTACTCCTTACAACCTCCGCACAGATTGTGAGCTTAGGCTTGCGAGACTTGGGTTACAACTATGTTGTACTGGACGACTGTTGGCAGAACCCAAAGGGTCGAGACAAGAAGGGAAAGCTTCAACCGGCTCTCGACAAATTCCCCAACGGTCTGAAATCTATCTCAGACCATCTGCATGGCCAAGATTTCAAGTTTGGCATGTACAGCAGTGCTGGTGAAATGACATGTGCGAGATTTGGTAAGCTGGATCGTGCAATTCCGCATCTTGCAACAAACTGATATCAAATAGAGGGATCATTAGATCATGAAGTCGACGATGCAGAGAGTTTCGCAAGCTGGGGTGTCGATATGTTGAAGTACGACAGCTGCTACCACATGGGTCGTGTTGGCACACCTTCAGTGTCATTCAACCGCTTCAAGGTCATGTCGGATGCTCTGAAGGCCACTGGAAGGAACATCCTTCTTAATCTGTGCAACTGGGGAGAGGATCTTGTCCACACAGTAAGCATCACATGATAAAATAACTCAACGATGTTCAGTCACTTACCATGTACAGTGGGGTATGAGCATCTCAAACAGCTGGCGTATCACGGGCGATATCTACGACTCTTTCTCTCGCCCTGATGATCTCTGCGGATGCAACACTGTATCTCCAGGCGACGTAAACTGCGTTGCACCAGGCACACATTGCTCAGTCCTCTTCATTCTCAACAAAGTCGCTCCCTTTGCTGATCGCAGCATCCCCGGTGGGTGGAGTGATCTGGACATGCTCGAGGTCGGTCAAGGCGGTATGACCGACGAAGAGTACAAAGCACACTTCGCTCTCTGGGCCGCAATCAAGTCTCCTCTCTTCCTCGGAAACGACCTGCGCAACATGCCAGCTTCCGCTCTTACCATCATCAACAACCCAGCCATTATTGCGCTGAGCCAAGATCCCCATGGACGTAGCGTAACGCGCGTGCGAAGGGACACGGAAGGTGTAGCGAAAGACGAGTGGGGGATGGGCGAGACGCACGTGTGGGCAGGCCACCTACAGAACGGCGATGAAGTCGTGATCTTGCTCAACGCTGGTGGCGAAGACATGGAGATGAGCGTCTCCCTCGCTGAGATCTTCATCCCATACGGACCCGGTGGATCAGCCCCACACGTAAAGTACGACTGGGCGATCCACGATCTCTGGGCTCATCGCATGCCCGATGCGACAGCGGAAGAGCTCCTCGCAGCGGCGTCTCACACCGAGCGAGAATCGATCCTGTCAAAGGCCAATTGGTACAACGCCACCGAGACCCCTTACGCCAAGGGTCTCGTTCAGGAGGATCCGCGACTATTTGGCGAGAAGATCGGCGTTGTTGAGGCTGGTGGTAGGCTCAAGGCAGACGTCAAGAGTCACGCTGCTCGCGTCTTCCGACTACGAAGAATCGCGCCAGAGGACGATCAGTTCGAGGCGAAGAGTATTGCTAGAGAAGACGGTAACGAGAGGGATGAATTGTAATGTTGAGGCGATTCGTAAGGTAGATTCGGTGGGTCAAGAGATAGCTCACCTTGATGGAAAACAGAAAGGGACATAAATTCTTAGACTTGCGATACTTCTCATTCGCAATAAATCGTGTGAATTGTGGAAGGTGTGGATGGCTCGTTATCTCCAGGTCATCACAGTACCATGGAATGGAGTGGATAGAACCAGAGTATGGACTTCTGGACTTTTCGAATATATAGCGATCTCGCTCTTCCTCCCTCCTACACATATTCACCCTTATACAGGCTGTCTCTGTGTTCTTTATCACACACACAGCAATCAAATCTACACCAGACGCAGCCATGACCAAGAACGCAAAGGTCATATTCCCGGCTAAAGCCACATCCGCAACCCAGACGACATCATGGGAATGGTCAGCTCCATACTTCGTTAAGCGAGCGCAGGAAGTTCAGGCCAGATTAGATCTCCAACGGCAGACTATGAATGATCTTCAGGGCCAGTATAAGAACCTCCAGAACCAGAATAGGAACCTTCAGGACCAGAAGAAGGATCAGAAGAAGAATCACGAACGCGAGTTACACACGTGCACCGGAACGTTTATTGTCGTTTTGCTCACCTTCGCCGCCTTCATGATATGTGGTTTTCTGCCATCTTCATCGCCCGAACATTGTTCATCTGCGCTAGAAGCGAAAGCAGTACAGATGACGGCCACGCCTACTACGGTCACAGTCACGCTACCGATAGCCACGCCTACTACGGTCACAGTCACGCTGCCTATCGCAATCAACGCCGTGCCGACAATCGAGGCCGCATCAGCGATCAAAGCTACCTCATCAACCGAGGCGGCACAACCAACTAAGCCGGTAAGCTTTGGTCTACAACCACTCTCCCTAAAAACCGCCCTAGCATGCTAATGTCTCAAATAGTTCTGGAAAACCTTGACCCACGAGCAGATAATGTCTGTCATCCGCGACTATGATAAGATTCAAGGCCGATATCGAGACAACCAGAAGGCTTGGCAACGAGAACAAGATACGAAGCGGAAGGCCAACATGCAAAAAATGATCGCGCAGTGGGCGAAGAACATGGCAGAGAAAAGACGACGCGAAGAGGAAGCCCAAGAACAGGGCCGGAAACAATTGTGACGTCAGCGATGATGCTCTACACATCGAGGGTGAGTGCGTTGAAAACACCATTCCCGAGACACACTCGGTAGATTGTCGATTGAGAACTCTATGCAAAGCAGCGCAAACCCATAGATTGACTTCTTCTAAGCGCTAGTGGTCGTGCTTCTGGACCGGTCTTGAGACCTTTTAGAGAACAGGGCCTCGCGCCGCAATGACATCGTCGGATAACGAGCTAGGCGCCTACAGAGAAGCTAACGCTCCGCATTCTGTATTGCAGCAAATAGATATGAGTATACGTAATCTTCTACTCTGTCGAACTGCGTTGCTATGAATACTTCGGTTTAGGCCCTACTAAGGCTCCCACCTCATGCTTACAGTGTCGTATGCCTCAGAGCAATTCCTACACTTGCCCAGCTTACAAGGCACTTCACTTCACAGTCCGCACGAAGCAACTCCCCGCTGGAAGCACCAGACCAACAGCACCATGAATACTCTTCTGGGAGAGGTACTCTACTACCCCAGCCCCGTAAAGCGACCGACGATACATCGTGCTTGTGAGCATAATACATATTTTCCGCCTTGTGTACTATTCCTCCTATTATCTTTTGTAGCATTGTGAGACCTCTATCTTTAGAATGTTAGTAGGCTACGCATCTACTACTATTTAGCATATTATATTGTATCATACTTTCTGTTTATTCGCTCCATCATCTTCACTATAAACACTCTTCCCCCCTCCCCACCTACTACCTTAACCCTATCAGCTACCCAGCTCTCCCCCTACAACACATAGATAATATCAATAAGCGCGAACCAACAAGAGCCGCTAATCTCTACGCCGCAGAGATTACAGAGAACGTTCGCAGTGCCACCTACTAGAAGAACGCCATCAAGCTCACAAGGGCAGAGTACTTTTAGATAAGCCCCTTAAACTAGAACACAACCCTTAACGTAAGCCGCAACAACAGCAGATCCAAAGACAAGAAAGCTGTTGTGAAGATGGCGGACACGATGCAGACAAACTAGCACGGCCTTTCCACCTGGGAAAGTCCTTCATCAAGGGTGGAACCGCATGGCACTACACAGAGGCCCATATCAATAACCCGTATTGTATAGAAACAACCTTGGAATGGTTAAACTTGGTAACCGAAATGAGAAGATATCCCAACAGATGGGAAACTCCAAGAGCGGCATGTGCTTACGAGCGAGTGCTTGGAGACCAGATTAACAACATTAAAGTCCCGAAGGAACTCTTTGTAGTTGATAGGTAACGAAGCGACATGCCCAGAAAGACCCCGTTCACTACAGCACTACCATTGACAGCCTCCGCCAGGCAGACGTTAGAAAGCTCGAGCACATGATCAAAACGATCATCGACACTACTGCTTCTAGCTAAATCAGGGAGTCTTATTGATCACAGGAATACATCGAGGGCGGGACATGTTGACGGCAGACAACTACCAAGTATATGCTGGCAACCCGGTTTGCATGGTCCAGATGCCGACATTACAGCGATTCAATGAGACATCAGCGCAGTTTGCATCTCGCCAAACTCTCCAAAAAGCGTACAAGAAAGCTATCCAAATCTACATAGGACACACAAGCTTAGGAGCAGCAGCAGATCTAGCAGAAGCCGAAGCTAAGCTCGAGAACGCAATAGAGAGGAGGATGCGACATAGACAGAGCTTTAAGCGGCTAGAGACCGTATAGAAAACCTCTAAGCCTATCAACGACAGTAGTTCCCGCAGCCTTGTCGAAGCAGAACAACTAGAGCTATACTATGCGCAGATAAGTCCCCACGCGAAGTTCGCTTGTTAGAACGCGAGGTAGAGCTAGGACGTCTGCATGTCCTTACTCTTAGGTCGGGAGCAGTAGCAGAGCTTAAAAATGCCGAAGCAGAACTGGGAACTGCAGCGCTCAAAGACTAAGTGACTTAGGTCAAACTGCAAAATCCTAAAGGACTAAGCCAAACACTACTACAATATTTGGATTACGACGTTCCTCTTACCATGTACCGCAAGAGATTCCTCTAGCTCGCAGAACTCACATTCTAGTACATCTTTAAGCCTCTAAATGCGATAGCTGTATGCGAGAGCGCCGTCACTACGTCCGTCATTCGCGGATCCATCGAGTTCCCCGAGAACACGGGAATAGCATATGCGGAGTTCAAGCGTACTAATGCTAAGTTGTATCCTCCGTATAATGGCTGGGAAGGGAATAGGCCTCGCTGGTGGGAGAGATGGGGAGGGAGGATGGTTTTGAGGATGGCGCGGGTACTGCGACAGCGCCATGATGCGCAACATGTACCACATCAGAACTCTTTACCTGAAGGCCTCGTGGCTCAGCACTTCCTGTTCCCCGAAGAATTACTACCGCATGCACGCATTATTCCAAGGTAGTAATGATACGCTACACATGAGACGCGACAGCGGACATAAAGACGCATCTACAGCTCATATTAGACGTAGTTATGTAGAAGAGAGTAGAAGTAGACAAAGAAGTCAAGACCGCCCTTTGCATTCATTCCTGCACTGAGCCTCTTACCAGGAAGCGTCACACGATGGAGAAGTCCACCGCAGCATGTCACCGCCTCCCGAGCGGCAGCGGAACGTGCATCCGCACCTATCGGTATTGTCATGAAGTGTAGAAAACGCGCGTTCCCTGCATGTTGCTAATGTCATACTCGTGTTACATAAATGCTTCGGGGACATCGTGATGACACTCATAGCTCACTTCGATAACCAAGTATCCTTTCGCGATGATCCAGTTGACATACTCAAATACTTGCTCTTCTGCGGGCATAGTATCCGGCCGGTCCATCTCGTCGTAATGAGACATCGCATTATCCAACGTCATTTGGAACATGTCTCCATCTTGTAAGTCTCGGAGGCTTTCTCTTCGGGGGATAGGTATTCCGAACTGACAGAATTTGGCGTGTTCATCCCAGCCGGCACGTATGTCATCAACTCTTTTCCACCATTTGCTTCTTGTTGGCTCTGCTCGAGGCCCAGGACACCGCACTGAACACCTCTGCCCAAAGAAACAGCAAGTATGCTCGCCACCCAGAAAATTGAACAGTTGGATTCGGGTGAAATCGTACACGTATTGCGTCTTCAGAGGCTGAGGTGGTCGGACGTTTTCGAGCCACTTGCGCACACAGCGTTTGGTCAGACCAATGCGACTTATTCTAGTCTCAGACATGAACTTGACAGGTGTACAGCCTGTGGGTGAGCATACGCATGTGCAATCGTCGTGAGGTATACCCAGCTCTTTTTGGACTGCTTCCATGTAATACTCCTGTGTGGGTACCGCATCGATATCGTGCTTGAAGACAGCTCCAGGGTATTGCAGTCGCTTGGCGTAGAAATGGAGAGCAGTTAGTCGTGCAACTTCATGCTCTGATCGCATCGGGATTCCTCTTTCTGTAAACCAATCTACCATCGCAAAATTGGCCATGAACCAACTCTGGAGAAATGGCGTCACGCCGCAGTCGTCGGGCGTGTCGATGTCGCGAAACCCAGCATTCCAAAACAAGTCTGCTGTTGCAGGTTCTAATTTAATCATACCGTGCATGTCCGAGAAGTTATAGAAGCTCTCCCCGTCAATCTCAAGGGCCTCAGGGACATCGATCCCATTTGATAAAAGGGCCTCAATGATAGACGGTGCCTTTTGTTCGTGAACTTTCCCAGGCGTTAGGTTGAGCTTGAAGAACAGGGTTGGCGGCAAACGCGAGCTGGCTAATTCAACAAGCCGTTTATGGCGGTCAATGAGCGCTGGGACAAGCAGATCGAGTATCTGTGATCTTTGCGGACCTTCCAAGTCTAACGCGTGTTGTAATAAGCTGTCATCGTGCGAAGGCGTGAAAAGCCCACAATCTGCACCAATTAAGCATCTTACGGAGTCAGTAAGGCCTAGGGCCACGGCTAGGTGTATAGGCCGCCGACCGAAGGTGTCCGCGGGATTGACGTTCACACCCCTCTCCACGAGCAGTTTAAGTCCAGTTGGCCATAGGACAGAGAAATGAACCGGGGCTAAGCCATTCACCGGAGATTTACGGTTCAAAATGGATAGCTTAGCCTTTTGGACCAGGCGCCGAAAGTGTCCCTCATTGCGTTGCAGGATCACTGGCACAATCTCACCAAGACTTAAAACTGGGAAATTTTAGTGATACTACTGCCTCTAATGGAGGGAAACGCACTGTCAATCTGATCTTCGAACAAAGACAGCTGCTGAGCCTCTTTGGGGAACCCGCGAGATCGATAGCTTGGAACCAAATTGGGCACGTAGGCTCTCGTGGAGTGACCTCCAGCATGTTTAACTCGTTCAAGAATGTCGATAAATAGCGGTCTCTTGTTGCCATGTCCGAAAAGATCCTGCGCGATCGTGTCTGCAAGCTGGTCAAATGTGGTGCCCTGGCAGGCTCCTTGGTATTCGAGGCTGTCGTCGCGCGTCGGAATCCTCAAAACGTTCGGGTCAGCCCCCATGTCCAATAGGAACTGAACGAGGACAGCGTATTCATCGCCAGCCCAGGATATGATGGGAGGAAAGGCGGTACATAGCCATATGATCTTCTATAGAGCGTGTCAACTCGACGTTGCTCGCGCCGCGCGCATCGGGCAACATACGTTTAGGAGAGTATTCCCATTGCTATCGGTGTCTAGCACAGAGGCTTCTCTGTCATCGAAAAACTGTTTTAGGGTGGCTTGGAGCTGAGGAATAAGTAAGTGGTGCTGCCCGCTCCTATATAGTTCCTCTTTAGCTTTCTCAATGGCACGAAATGCAGGTGATGTATTCGCGTCAACGAGCCTACTTGTACCTATCACGATTGGACTGATCGAGAAAGGGTTCATGGTCGACCAGTTCCGTACTCGGGTGCCCACGTCGATCGTGTGAGACACAAGCCAGGACGGAGGAACAAGTTGCATGGTGACCTCGAGGCTCTGTTCTGAGATGTGGTAGTCTGGACAATATGAGAAGTGTTGTGTTCGGAACGTTCGGGTGAACCGAAGTATCGATAGTGGCTGCCATCGACGTGCAGTGTTGACAGTACGACATCTGCATCTTTGGGGTCTACGACCATGGATTGCCATGCCTTGTCGTAATTCTTGGCTTACTTGGGAGTCGACATACACGTTGTCCATAACGTAGCCACTGCCTCCATGCGGACTGTGTTTGCTTGGGCTCACAGTCAACTTCTCCATCGCCGCAATAATCTGCTGTGTATTCGTCAAGGTCATCTCCGTGACCTGTCGACTTGATCTCCGTGCTGTTATATCCGCATCGTATCCTGCCAGGAGGCGTTGAGTGTCTTGTAAGATGCGTTCTGTTCTCGTGGAAGTGATCGCTAGGTTCTGGTCGATATGTTCGACGCAAGGAACCAGTTGTGCTGTACTCGTTGCAATCTTGTTCGACGTGCTGTCTACTGTCTTAAGGAGAGTCAAGGTCTCGCTAGCATCAAGCTGCGTCTGGTCTGTAGTCGCCGCGATACTTGATGCGACCTTGCTGTATGCTAGTCAGTACAGTGGTATTCTCCAAGCCAGGCAACCAGCTTCTCCATTTATCAATGCCCTACTCACAGATTCGCTGCTTCCAACCATAAAGAGAGGATGCTCTTCTTCTGTTCGAGTCGATCGCATGTGCTTGCTACTTCCTCCTTCTTACGGACAGAACAAATAGCATCCCAGCCTCGTTGCAGCACTGAATCGTTCTTGTGAGCGAGCAATGCTTCCAGTGTCTTGCAGAGCTCCTCAGCAAGGTCTAGATACTCGAGTAGAGGCGTGTCAAACTTGGAGGATGAAACTGTCGTTGCAAAGCCAGACAAATGGTGATTACGTATATGCTGGGCGATCTCGATTTGCTGACGTAGGTCGGTTTGAAGCTGAGCAAAACGACGCGGTACATTGCGCACGTCCGAGCAGAAGCGTTCGAGGCAGGATGAAAGGCGCAAAGCTACGTCCACGAACTGGACAACGGCGGCGACGGTGCCTACCACCTCCGCCATCTGAGGTATTGTAATGAGAAAGATGAGTGCCAGCAGTGGGGAATAGGCTCATATGTATTGGCACGGCTGACGAAGCCTATCTTGAGCGAATAGAATGCGTGCATGATCATGTACATGGTGTTGGCGAGGCTGAGCTTCAGCCTTGTAACCAGATTGATGAAGGCGATGAATTCAGGTCAGGGTCTCGCCGTGAGCCACGTGTCAAGCACGGGTGATTCAGAGATGCCGGGCCGTACATGGCACTTGCTGTAGATTGTTCACATTTTGATGGTGAAAGTAAAAGTGAAGGGAGGCGTGGATGAGATGGATGGCAGCTGCTGGACCCTGACGCTAGTAATCATCCACGGTTAGCGCCACATTCATCGGAATCGCCTTCCGAGAAGGCGCGGCGACAATCGTAAGCTCTTGGTAGCCTAACCGCCTTCTCGAGGCTTCTGATGCTTGCTCAGCTTCGTTATCACACACTATCGCCTCCGTGTCAGCTCTCTAGCATCTTCTTCACTCAGCCTTCTGAACATATATCATTCCCATATCCATCACAACCATGGCAGCCAACGAATCAAGCTACACCGAGATGAAGGGCGACTTGGAAGCAATCGGGGCGCATTGCCAGATGGAATACTGCAATGTACTAGACTTCCTGCCATTCCGCTGTGAGAGCTGTCACGGGTAGGTACCCAACTCCCTCCAGGCTACGCGTCCCGCGCGTACCTACACACCATACACCACCATACTAACACCCACGCCCAGGAAATTCTGCCTCGACCACCGCACCGAATACGCACACAAATGCCCCAAAGAAGGCGAATGGGCGCGTCAAAAAGCCAAAAACGCCCAAAACATCACGCCATCCGCCCCCAAACCCAGCGTCTACAACCACGACTCACAATGCGCCGACCCCTCCTGCAAGACCTTCATAGACACCGCGCGCGCCCAAGGCGTCCACTGCCCCCGCTGTAACAGACGATACTGTCTCAAACACCGCTTCGAAGAAGACCACGCCTGCTCCACCCTAACGCCCCTTGGCGCGCGCCCCCAGAACTACGTCCAAGCACGCACGCAAACCGCTCTCACTCGGCTAAAAGCATGGGCGGAACAAAAGAAGAAAGATGACGAGAAACGGCGTTCTTCATCCAAGAAAACAGGCGGTTTCCTCGGCCTAGGCAAATCCTCCTCCTCGACAGCATCATCCGCCCAAGCCGAACTCAACGCCCTCAAACGCGTCGCAAAAGGCGAAGCCAGCATCCCCGCCGAAAAACGCATTTACCTACACGTCGAAGCCTCGGCTGATACAACCAAAGCGAAATACCCCACGGGGAAATTCTTCTACAATAAAGAGTGGACAGTCGGGCGCGTGTTGGATATGGCGGCCAAGGCGCTGCAGGTGCAGAATGTGAACAATCGGGGTGGGGGCGAGGAGGAGAAGTTACGGGTTTTCCATGTGGAAGGGGGGCGGTTGCTCAAGTTTAGTGAGAAGATTGGGGAGCCGTGTCAGAATGGGAATATGATTGTGCTGTTGAGGGGGGTGGGGAGTGGGGAGGCGCCGGATTTGATTGATTTGTAGGTGGAAGGGGGGAATTAGGAGTGAGCAGTTGGGGGTAGAGAGACCATTGCATGGCGTGGCGTTTCGCGGTTGTGTTTATAGCGCTGGAGATACCCTGATGCCTATGTGGCATGATTGAATGAATCGAAGTATGAGCAACCATATATCCGACGACGTTAGTGGAGATTTTGAACAAACATATGTCAAGAGCCTACATATCTCATCGAAGGCGTGACTCAGTATGTCAACTTCCCTTTAGCAAGGAACAGTACGCCCGGCCTGACCACTCATGACCATAGACGTAAGCTTGATACGATCATTATATTTAGATTTATCCTTATTCGGTACTGATACAGCACTAAGTAGGCGTCGAGCACTTCGAACGCCGGTGCCATCTCCCATCGCATGTATATGCAGAACCCCAATGTAAACGCCAATGCCAACGCTATATCGCATGAACCATGCCCTTGGTATATAACCACTGCCCTCTCTGCTTGTGTGCTTGACCATGTCGCGCCATACGACCAGCACACGTCGGTGTGGTATGCTTCTGACCTTCCTGGACGCGTCTCAGTCTCCGCGGCGGAGGTGTATCGTTCGTATCCGTAATGTGGGTTGTGCCGTCGTGGTGCGACGAGTGCTACTCTTTCTGGATCGAATCTCGCTTGACGTATTTGTCGCAGCATGCATCCGCCTCTTTACATCATTCTTCGTCCATTCAGTCGTCCTCGTGCTCCTTATTACTGCACTTCAACCCATGTATCTTTGTCCCCCAACCAACACTCCCGAGGTTATTCGCGCCATCGGAAATAGTGAGAAACTGATCCAGGTTTTCGTCGCCGCTGCAGTCATAATTGCTGGCATACTGTCAGTTCCCCATCATTAACCTCGACGCCAACCACCAACAATAAACGTACTCATAAAACCGACAGCTCCAGTAGTCATCCCTGTCCAACACAGCCTGGACATCGTGCCCGCCTACTAAGATACTTTGCACGCGCCCATCGATGCTGTAACCTTGTGTTAGCCTTTCTCCTTCAATCATACGCGAGAGCGACAGGTGTGCGCAACATACAGATTATTATCCAGCGACAGACACTGATTATTATACGCGTCGACACTGACTTCGCTGAGGAACGACGGCGCAGCAAAAAGCTGCACTTTGATCTTTGTGCCGCTGATGGTGTCGTCGGCTAGTACTGTGCCTGTGCAAGCCAGCAGTACTACGGATGCGGAAACGAGGCGGCTACTGGGCTTCATATCGGCGGCATGCGCTGCGTCCGAGGCGTCGCGCGAGGAGTCGTGCGTTTTCGTGGGTAATAGGCGCGAAGTACAGGGCACAGTGGACGGGGGTAAAGCGTTCGTGACGGCGTCAAGGGCAGGCGTGCGACCAGCGATGAGGAAAGGATGAAGTCGGTGGTGGATGACGGCGGGTGTGTGGGTCGGGGGTCAGGTGGGCGATGTGGTTGGGCGGAGTGGGAGGGATGCACCGCCTCCTCATTGCCGTTATGACCGCACGGACGTTTGCGACGGGGATCGTGACTGCCAATCTCCCTATAACCTCTGCATAGCTTGTCTTCACGATGCGGCAATGCGAATGCGCGATACATGTCGTCTCGGTGCTAGATAGACTGCGAGCTTGTGCGATTAGACGGTGCGTATATGGCTAAAGTGTTGATCAGAAGTAATGTGTGTATTCAGATGATCTAACTATCATAGAGGTACGGGTGTTTATATACACGCTAGAAGAGAGAGGGAGTGAATGAATCACGTGACAGGAGTTGTAGCCTAACCAACATAAAGGCCGCGTGTGCTACATGGCTAGCCCTCGAGTCCGCTGCTCGACTTGACGTCACATGCTATTCCATAACAATATTGCGCCTACATGGCTGGGACGACTTAGGGCCCGGTCATGTTCACTAAGAAGAGACCGAGGGTCTAGGGGCTATGACTTCGATGTCCTTATCGCGTACTATTTATCGCGAGAACTACAACGCGGTAAATGTGCAGACATGTCGCAGAGCATTCTATTCTGAAAATGCGGTTCCGACTTTCTCGGTACGGTTATTTCTCGAGGGATTGGAGCAGGGACCTGACCGGAAGGTGTTCGCTGTGAAGACAGTAGACAAGTAGTCATTACTATCATTTCATTCTATCTTTATGCAGCCTAAAGGACGATCAGAATTACTGACACACCAAATCAAAACACATTCCTCGTACTGGTGACCTCGAAATCTGTAGTCACCATCACATTATCTTTCCCATCTTGCAAGCGTGACCCATCAGTGGTTCCATTTGGTGTAAGGCTAGCCTTTCGGTCCAGAAAAGTCAACTCCATTTCATCGTCCA
>Ga0265797_10005372_pt1 | contig 18715 bp, 15 predicted proteins | sample P2T30metagenome_FD_192433 | JGI IMG/M metagenome (GOLD analysis project Ga0265797, IMG submission 192433) | Plant litter microbial communities from East Loma Ridge, Irvine, California - P2 T30 | ecosystem: Environmental > Terrestrial > Plant litter > Unclassified | place: USA: California... | reverse complement strand
AGGACACCGTTGTCACTCGCAAGATGCTTGCAAAAACCCCCGTCATCACTCATCGTGCAGCCGAGTGCATCATCGACTTCTGCCCCGATCTGCTCTGGCGCGACATCCTCCTCCGCATTCTCAGCGAGTCGAGCTTCAGCAACAAGCAGATTCGTGAGCGTGCCTGTCTGAACGGCTCGTGGTCAGACAGGGCTACTATCGCCAAGCGTCTCGGCGCCGCCCTCGGCAAGGACACAAACCCGCCGCGTGGCGAGGGCAAAGAAGCTGCTCTGGACTGGTGCGAGACCAACAGGGACGACTTCGACAACTACCAGGCCTTCTTCGGCAAGCGCCCCGCGGCTCGTCGTACTGCGCAGGGCCGTAAGAAGCGCCTTGCAAACGCCAAGCCTGGAGAGAGCGAGGGAGACGACAAGTCACCGAGCAAGGATGGTGAGGGTAGCGCTGAAAAGAAGAAGCCTTCGGCCATGGCAGTGGATGGTGCCGCTACGGATGAGAGCGCCAGGGAGGAGACTGAGGACGACGACGATGCGGTTTCCCTGCAAGACTCGGACGACCTCGACGCAATGTCGGACTGATGTTGGTCAGACCACGAGGCTGAGTGGGTGGCACTGATTGATGGGAAGAATTGTTGTTGTTGCTGAGATCGAAAGATCTTGGGCTGGTTTGACCGGACATCTTTTCGCTTTCATGGTGCATGGACATACAGGAGGAGATCATGTGTTGATGGAGCTTTTACGACCTGCGCTGCTTTTTCTTGTTGCCCCGATCTTTCTTTGGTGCTGTCTTTTGATTTTGCTTTGCTTTGGTACGGTGTCGATGTCACTTTGGTGTTACTTGGACGGTTGGTAGGCACGATACCCCAAAAAGTTGTTTTCATTACACGCGTTTGGCATTTTGTTACCTTGTTACCCCTTGTACTGATACCCAGCAAGGCATTGCCATCTCAAATTCGTGTCGGTTGGGGGTAGTGCCATATTGGGCGGAAAGTTGGGAGAGGCAATATACACATGGTATGTATGGTCCCAGTCGACAAATCACTGCATGCTTCAGCTGACTTCTACACAAAACTCTAGCGGTCTGTTGAAGAATGATATCACGAGCGCCACCGTGCATGAAGACATGTTTGCCTGGAAGGAGCCATTTCTGCTCCTGCCAACTTCCCGGAATCGTCACTGCTGACAACGAGGACTTCGTTTCACGCCTTTACCCTCGCCAAAACTCACAATGACAACATCCTCGGCGCCGGTCGCGATAATACATTCATAGCGCCTACAGTCATTTGACTTGATGTCCCGATCGCTGCTACGCCATCGTTAATCTGGTCATTACTCCATGAACACCATCTTTGCGAACCAGCATGTCATCGCCGCCAGTCTCGCAGACTGATAAGCCCACAGAAGACGAACCCGAACAAGATTCGCCGGCTTCCTCCCTACCTGCGACCATCGTTTCAATAGAAGAGCAAGATGATACCCAGAGCGGAGGAATGTCCCTCTTGACTTCGGGCTTTAGTGTCACAGGAAACGAAGCTCAAGATGATCGAAAACCAGTTCCAGAAGATGCCATCGTCCAATCAACAGAAGTACCATACGACGCACCGATACCTCTGGTCGCACCGCTACCCCCTCCGGATCAAGAAGTCAGGACACCGACCCAAACAAGCGCTTCCGAGGAGAAGAACCCCATACAGCGCGACACACGGCCAGAACTCATACGAATGGGGAGGCCCCCAGAATCTAGTCTTGGGCAGTGGCTGTACGTCCCTCTGAGCATGACACACTCAACTGCGCGTGTACCGTCAGCTATGGCGCACCGGGCACACACACCCTCCCCGGAGATCGCAAACGAGCGTGCGAGAACGCCTACACCTGACCAGACGGCTGTACTGTTCGACAAAAATCCATCGCACGGCATGTCGACTTACAGCTCGGAGCCACCAGAGCTGATGGAGCTCAATCCCGAAGATTATGAAGACTCGAAAATCTTGGAGTTCGCGTGGGCAAGACCGATGGCGCCCAATTGGCGCATTGACGTAAATTGTCCACCACGACAGGGAGATACTTGGAGTACCGCCGTGGCTATCCAAAAGGGCAAATAGCAATTGCCCGATGGGACACTTGCCGTCAACCCAACCCACACGCAAGGAAAATGGGCGAGAGCGTCTGCTGAGGCGATGATTGTTGTGGCGCCGCCCGGGGAGACCTGGGATGCGGATGGCAATGAAGAAGCATTGGTCAGGAATCCGCATGGGGTTGCGACATATTCGATGCGTGATATCAAGGTGGTCAAACCGAAGCGGAGGCCAGAGCCAGAGCCGCAACCAAAGGTAGAATCGCAGCCAGAGCCAGAGCCAGAACCCCAGCCAAAGCCAGAGCCGCAGCCAGAGCCAAGGCCAAAGAAGAAGCACAAGAGGTTCACCTCGCCTGCGCCTGATATCGGTAATGATGGTGTCAAGGCTTACCAAGAAAAACTTGAGGGTCTCTTGGACGATGCTCCACCGGAAGCAAGAGCCTCGATGGGATCTTCTCAGTCGGAACAGAACCCAGAGACAGGTGACGACTACATCCCGACGGCACGCGAGTTGGCAAGAGTAATCGCAGTGCCAAAACGACCATCACCACTCTCTCAGGTCCAAAACGCCGAGTCTGACGTCTCAACAACCGCATCGTCTAGCCCGCCTCACTCGCCGAGACTGGAACCGAGTACCGCCTCAAACATAAAACAACGCACACCCGAAGGAAGACGGCGTTACATGGAGTGGATCAGCAACCAGCCACCCTGCCTCCCACGCGCTGGCGACAGAGGGCTAGAAATTGTCTACCGCGCGCCGCCGCAAAAAAGACAAGAAACGCCGAAACAAATGATTCAGGCACCGGACCAGACACCCCAAGCCTGTCGAGAGCGAATATGGAGATGGAAGGATTTCGTCAGAAGATACCACGTGATTAGAAACCGCCCAACATCACGCGAGCTGGCACAAGTGATCGTGGTGCCAAAAGATCCCTCGCCACTCTCTCAAGTCCACAACGCCGATTCCGACGACTCAACAACCCCGACGTCCAGCCCGCCTCACTCGCCAAGACTGAGGTCAACTCCAAACACCGTCGTGAACAACTCCTTCCGCTCCTTCGACGAAACGCTACGCCTCATGGACGACCTCGACGATAAGCCAGCCCGCGACCGATGCCTCCCACGTCCCCGCGACCCAGAACTAAAGCTCGTCTACCGCGCGCCCCCGGAAAAAGAAGTGAAGATAATCGGCTGGCAACTCTCAAACGGAATGCGCGACGTCTGCTACCTCATCCAGCTCGTCGGCTCCCCCAGCGCCCCGCTCTAGAAACGCGCATCAACCCTGCTGGGCCCGAAATGGGACGACCGCATCCAGAAATTCATCTTCGACTTGTCGGAAGAGGAAGAGATAGCCTTCTGGGACCGGTTCTGCTGGAAACACCCGCGGCCGCACGGCACTTGGAGCCCAAAGGTCTGGGGCTCCGAGCTCATCGCGAACCGGTATTTCAGTTTCCTCGTCAGCGATTCGACGCTCGTGACGGATTCGGCTGCGGATTTCCGGCCGAAGAAGGTTTATGGGTTCGATATGGGGCCTGAGTGGAATCAGGCGTTGGCCTGGTATTGGGGGATGAGAGACAATGTCCAGGGCGTGAAGAAGACTTCGGAGTCGTTGAAGAGGACTTTGCCGTTGCCTGAGCGGTATCCTGGTCCGGATCCGTTGATTGAGTACTACGACTCTAAGCGAAATGTGAAGGATGATAGACAGCCCGAGCCGAAGAAGAAGCTGAAAATCTTGCTTCCGCCGCCTCCGACGAGACCCAAGCGGCGGAGACGACCTGGGGATCCTGGTCCTCTAGTCCCGATTTCGATGGAGTTCAGGAGGAATGCCCCTTCGCTTCCGCCTTCAGCTAGCACTTCGGGCGGGAACATGTCTTCGCAGCCGCTTGAGTCCGAAGCTCTTGCTACCGCTAAGGCTCTGTATAGAGAAGCGACTAAAAATTTGCAGGACCGCCAGCTCTCGGCCGAAGATAAGGATGCTCTCGCTGCCGCCCAGACTCTGTACAGAGCAGCGAACAGATCTGTGCCGGACGGCTCGCTCTCGGACCAAGAAGAGCTTAATAGTGATGATGAGGGCTGGTATAGCAGCGATGAAGATGCCGAAAACAGCGACGAAAGTGAAGATGACGTTGAATTGCGTCGTGCGATGGTGCGAAGCTTGTTAGATCTACCGGATCCCGAGCAGCGAAGAGACAGCGGTGGCAATGTTGTTGACGATGGCGGCGTCGGTCCTGCGCCGAAGGCGGAGAAAGAAGAGGACCAGAAGCCCTACATCGACATACCCATGTACCGTCCTCCGGGGAATTCGATGCCACCACCGCCACCGCGGCGACCATCTTCGTCATCATCTGCGAGAGATAACGGTAGTGGCGGCGGTCCTGCCGGGAAGGGCAAGGGAAAAGAAAGAGAATCCTCCTCCTATTCTTCGCCGGGAATCAACAACCTCCCTTATCCGACTTTGACTTCTCCCGAGGGTCAAACGCTTTCAATGATCCCGCCATCTTCGCCGCGGCCGGCCTCTTTGATGCTGCCGCCGCCGCCTCGATCGCCGCGGTCGTCCTCTTCACAACTACCACAGCCTCCTCCATCGCCGCGACCTTCCTCCTCAATGCTCCCACCTCCATCGCCGCGGCCGGCCTCTTCGACACTACCGCCGCCGCCTCCCGCTCCTCGGCAAGCAACAGCACAACTACCGCCTCCCTCTCCAAGACCGGCACCGCTTCCATTACCGCCGGTAGTACCCGAACGAAAGAGGAAGTTTCGCGTTATCGATCTTGACGCGGATCCGGATCTCGATGAGGATGATGATTATGACAGTGAGGAGGATGCGGATCACGAGATCGAGGACGTCGTAATGGAGGACCGGGACGACGACGACGCGATGGAGATCGATGACGAAAACTTGCCATAAACCGTTTGGAAAGGGTTTGCACTTTCTTTTTGTGTTGAGGTTTTTTTTTGGTTTTGGTTTTGGGCAGGCAGGTATGTAGTAAGTAATTGAGCTACTAACAGCAAGTGAAAGGAGAGAAACAATAGTAGGGATCTTTGCCGACAAGATGCATTGTATCCACTATGTCGCACGTATCTCTCACAACCACAATGTCTTTCGCCCGCACCTATAAACATAGGTAGCGCAACCTCTGATAGCCAGCAAGACTACAGTACCGACCAATCATCCTCACCTCGCAAAATCCACCACAATCCCCTTGACAAGCTCCGGGCCCAAACAAGCAGCAAACTCGGCTATCACGCCCTTGACGCTCCCGGAATCCAACTCGTTGCCGTCCTCCCACGTGACGATGTCGACGGTCCGGTGGATGCCGCCTTTGCCGAGAGAGATCCGGACGTCGTCGAGGTCTACGCTCTCTTGCAGCTGTTGCAGGGAGAGGGTGCCGGGCATGCCGAGTTCGAGGAGGGAGAGGTGGGAGTTTGCTGCTTCGGCTGGGATGGGGAATTTGGGTGGTGGGTAGAGGGAAGGGGAGGCGTCGGTGGCTTCGGTGGTCGAGGTGGTGGGAGTAGGATCGGGGTGTTGTGTGCTGGGTTGACTTTCGGCAGGGTCTGCTGCTTCTCCTCCTCCACTACGTTCCCGACTCATGCTAACCCACTTCCTCTTGTCCATCAGACGACTCATGTTCTCGTCGAGCGGGCTCCATTCGAAGGATTCAAAGTCGAGAACATGCTGCGGTTTGTAGGTGCCCTTGTACCGCATCTTCAGGCAGCTGTGGATGTAGTAGCCCATGTAGTAGTACTCGTACCCGCCCTCGAGAGCTAGAGCGGCCTCTCGCAGCGCGCTCAGCTTGCCGAGACTCCACTTTTCGAAGTCGCGGTGGTAGAGGAAGTACACACCGCTGACGCCGTGGGGTAGGAGGTCGAGGACTGACATTGCGATCAAGCGGCCGTCGAGCCGGTAGCAGTGGTGGTAGCTTCCGAGCTTTTTGCCGGATGGTTCTGTTCTGCGCTCTAAAGGGGAGCCGCAGAGGAAGCGCTTGAAGCCGGTGGGGGTGATTTCCGAGGGACCTTCGTTGTGGACGTTTTGTTGGTAGTCGTGGAAGAGTTCGTACTTTTCCTGGGTGAAAGTATCGGGCTCGAGGGTGGCTGTGAAGGTGTGATCGGGCGCTGGATCGACGTCGGCGAAGACATTCGACTCTTCACTTTCGTACACTACGGTGGTGAGGTCGAAGGTGTTGGTGTTGCGCTTTTTTCCGCTGAATATGGAAGTCAGTGGTCTGATGAGATCAGCAATGGTGAGTTCGCGTCTTACCCTTTATCCTTTGGGTGCTTCGCACTTGCTTGTTTGATGTACTTGTCCCCGAGTACGAATCGATTCCATCGATAAAGAGATTGCCGTTGGTCGCGGCTGGCCTGGAACTCAGAAGCAGGTAATCTGAGATGTCAGCGATGGGAAGAATTATTGACGGGTCCTTGGTCTACTCACCTGATGGTGTAATGCGGACAGCATGAACGTGAGGCGTCTGGTAAATAACACAGAGTGCCTGACCTGTATTTTGATTCAGCAATAGTCAAACAGATTGGATGCAATCAATCAAAGATGATTAGAAGAACAATCGAGACCAACCTTCTCCATCCGCGATCCATCAGCATCTGATAATGCTCGGGAGCGAGGGCTTTCGACAAGGCATAGTAAGAGGCGCCTTCTGAAAGTTAGACATTGGACTCGGAAAACGTGATGGTATGTGAATTGGCTGTGCAAGGCCATCGTCCATGAATTCATGCCATATTGGGCAGATGAATTGATAATGGAAGGTATGCTGGCGATGAACAAAGCGTCACGAGGTCAACGCACGGGAATCGGGAGTTCGCCGACCTGAGTCTTCTGCTTTGCAATAGCCGCAGTCGCCTGATTGGTACCCTGATAACAGCAAGCATTTGCATTAGCCGAGTTCATTGTTGTTGTTGTTGTCATTATTCATGGACAGGTGTGTGTTGTTGTCGGGCAGCATGCTCGATTGCTCGCTTCATCGGAGGCAGATGTACAAGGAAGGAGAGCACGTGCTGCATCGGGCGAGTGCTATTGGACTTACCTATGGGGGTCATGAGAGAGAGGGGCATGGCTCGGTGCTGCATGATTGACAATGCAGAGTGGGCGGTGTTGGGGGAGATCGAAGACGGCGAAATGCGGGTGCAGGTGCAGATGCAGACGTGGTGGGATGAGTTGAGCTTTGTGTAGTACAGAAAGAGTAGGTGGCGTGTATGCCTGGAATATAAGATATAGGTGAGATATGTTTGTTTCTATCTCGCAGTGCATTAGTGCCTGGATGCCTCAGTTCGAGCGGTAGATATGTGTGAGGATGATTAAAAATAAGGATGCATCCTCATGCATGCAGAGAGGACGCAGGCAGAAGATCGACAACAACAGCAGCAGAAATGCCCCGCGCAAACGCGAGCTTGGCCTCAACCTCGACTCGACATGGGCATGATTCACGCCACTAGCTATTCCGCCCTTTGTGCGTGTAGGCATTGCCATGGTTAGCGCAAGTAGCAGGTGCAGGTAAGGTCAGTACTAGTAGTCTCATCTCTGGTAACTTCTGTTGGCCGAGGGCGGGAACAAGGGAAGGGAACGAGGGAACAAGGGAGGGAAGGGAAGCCCCAGATCCGGGCCATTTTAATCTTCCCACCGCCGACCGACTGCTACCACCCTCGCACCACCACCACCCGAACCTCCCTCTTCCTCTCTTCCCACTATGCAGCACACCCAAACACCAAGGCTCCCTCACAGCCTCCGTCTCCAGACTCTCGCGCGGGACTGAAGCCCTCCAGTCCACGACTCGCCGAAACAACCGAACTTCACTTCCTCCGCCGTCGTCAAACCTGCCCACGTGCCTACGATTTTACGACCTGAATCCTCTCGCTAATTCCCTTTGAGAGGCTCTCTGGCTTTATCATCACATTGGATCCGCTCTCCTCTGCGATCCAAAGGCCAGCTAACGACGAGACGACTTCCCTTTTTGTTTCCGACCAACAAACAAACAACAAACATCGACAACCCTTTCTTTCCGCCCGTCCGTTAGACGTCCACACAAACACCATGGCGCAAGAGCAACAAAAACAACCCGAGAGGTCCATGCACGCCCGAGTCGGCCGGGACAAGCAGAGGTACATAAAGAACCGAATAACATCTACCTCCCATCGCAACGAAACTAACACCAACCTCCAAGATACGGCCCCCAAGGCGAGCGCCTCGTAGCCGGCATCGTCCCCCTCTCCGCCGACCGCACCCAAGTCCTCCTAATCCAATCCTCCTCGCGCAAAGGCTGGGTCCTCCCAAAGGGCGGCTGGGAAGCCGACGAAAGCGAAGTCGAAGCCGCCACCCGCGAAGCCTGGGAAGAAGCCGGGATCCACGTCACGATCGAGCGCGACCTCGGCATCATCGAAGAGCAGCGCAGCGAATCTCAGATCAAAAAATATGGGGAGAGCGCTCCGAGGGCCGCTTACAAGTTCTTTGATGGGCTGGTGCACAAGGAGGAGGATGTTTGGCCGGAGAGTCATAAGCGGATTCGGTGCTGGATGGGGTATGGCAAGGCGAGGGAGAGTTTGCTGAACAGGCCGGAGTTGTTGGAGGCGCTGGAGAGGAGTGGTGTTAAGCGGAATTAGACTGGACGGGAGAGAGAGAGCGCGACGATGAGGCAGAGGAGACCTGAAAGGTCCTCTGCTGCTGCTGCACGCAATCGGCTTTCCTTGTTTGTTCGAAGGTCTCAAGCATCATCTCGAAAGTTTGGGTGGAGACAGTTATAGCATACTTAAAGGGGGAAAAGCGTTCGCTACTGTCTGCTCTACCAAATGGGCGGCGACATTTTGATGATTTTTTTCGGCTTGATAACAAAAAAGCGAGCATTGGAATCGAACCGAGTTGAAACGAGGACTGGCAGCGAAATAGGAGCTGCCCTTGCCTATTCGTTCTCTCATGCTTCGCTCCACCGATTTCTTGCGTTCCAAGACGACGAACGACACTCTCGATTTGGTGGGAGATCGCGAGAACCGTCTTTCAATGGAGACGATAACTAGTTCATTCACAACGAAGACTAATGAAAAGGGACTCGGCAAAACTGGCATCCGCGATCTGCGCTCTATGGGTGCCTAATTCGTTCTATCTTCCTAGCGAAATGCCGACAAAATCGAGTTTCCAACTTACAAGGGAGAACGATATACAAGAATGGAAACAAGAACCAAACGCCCCAAATAAACATGCCTGGAAGTTGAAGATACAAAAACAAGGGCTCCGACTGAATGGCAATGGCGACATCTGCGCTCTCTGGGTTGGGTATCTAATGTTATTTCTAATCTGCTAGCGAAAAATGCCGGCAACTTTCGACATTCAACATGAATGAATCGGAAAAACGAAAAAGAGGAACACTAATCAATCGATCGATCCCTTCAGCAAATCATCTTCCTCTTCCTCGACTGACTAAAACGTCAAGTGACAGTCCACCCCCCATCCTCCCTCCCACAACTCCCATGCCTTTCATCCGCCCAAGCTCCAACCTTCTCCGGCAGCCATCCGGCCGAAACACTCTCGCCTTCCTCTGCGGGTCTCCCGACTCTCGCCTCCTGCGAGAACCAACACCCCATGTCCGAGAGCGAGTACTGAACGCACTCTCTCGCCTCCTCGCACATCGCTTTACACTCTTCCAGCGAGCTGCCTTGTGTCCCGGCTCTTAAGTCGGGGGACAAGTTCGTCCAGTTTGCGCGTTCGGGCCTGCTGGTGATTTGTGGTTGGATGTACTGCTGAAAGACGTCGCGGTGGTGGAGGCTATCGCGGGAGACCGGAAGTGTTGAGCCTCCGGAAGAACGTTGTCGATCTTGCATCGTCTCCCGCAGCCAATCCTGCTCAAAGGCGAAGAGGGAGGTGATTTCCGCGGGCGAGAGGTGGTGGTAAGAGATGGCAGGGGCGCACCAGAGGCTGAGGCGGTTGGCTTTGGCCTCGGTGAAGTCCATCGTGTTCGGATTCCCGCCCTGGATCATCGGCCAGGTCCAGGTCAGCGGCGTACCAGACTCGGCCAGCGCTTTGCCCAGAATGCAATCGCCCGCCCAGTGCGCCGAAGTCAGGGCGTGCCAGTCTGCGGAGTTCTCCTTGTAGAGTTGCGCAACGCGCTTGAGCGCCGGGTTCGAGATGACGAAACTTGAGCCGCCGTGCGCGAAGATGTCCTTGTCGATCTGCACCTCGCTGCCGTAGTAAAGCGGCTCGCGCGGATCGAGGCGTTTCAACCAGTCCAGCAGATTCGACCACATCAAGTAGGTGTCCGGCTCGACGAAGACGTACCACTGCATGTCCGGGTGCAGTTCGAGCGTGCGCGCCGCCATGGGCAGGAACTTCCACTTGTCGAGCCGCCAGCCTTCGTTGTCGACTTTGCCGGTCGCGCCGCTCTCGCGGCTGACGGCGCCGCTGAGTTCGGAGGAGTCGAGCGCTTCGCGGCCGTGGGCGCGCAGTCTGCGCCAGAGCTCAAAGTCCGGGTGCGAGTGTTTGAAGTCTTCGTCGATGTCGGAGAGGACGTCGTGGACTTTGTGGCCTTGGAAGTCTTCGGCGTAGTCGGAGAGGATGAGGGTGTTGGGGTAGCATCTGAAGGTTGTGGAGAGGTGGGCGGGGAGTTTGTCGCTGATTTCGGTGGCGCCGGTGCGCATTACTACTAGGACGTCTTGGCCGCCTTGAAGCTTTTGGCAGGGGAGGTCTTCATCTTCATTCGGCGTTGGGGGTGTGGTTGCGGCCGTGGATGTGGCCGTGGCCGTGGCCGTGATTGTAGTTTGTTCTGTGATGTTGGTTGTTGTGGTCGATTCCTTCGAGAGATTTGTTGGGATCTTCCAGTTCCCTAGTGATGGGTATGTGTAGCAGAGGTGTACGGCTAGAAGGAGGGTCATTCCAACAACCATCAAGACGATGGCCTTGGACGCCGCCCGCGGCGTCCTGCTCGACGTCAAGCCTTGCATGTTGGAGAGGTGAGATGGGGAATCGGAAAAAAGTAAGAGAGGTCGTCCGTCAAGGGCTTGTGGGCTGCTGTTGGCAGATTCAATCGTCCATGCGAATGAACGAGATGATCACGTAAGGAGTGAGGTCGGTCTAGAAAGACTCGGGACTGGAAACCGGGAATGGAAAGAGAGTGGATGTGGTGTTGAACACGAAAGAAACAGCACCCGACAAGAACAATGAAAGGTAGAGAGAGAGGAAACGAGAAGTCATCTCGCCGTTACAGGCGAATCAGTCCTACCATGTCGGCCACACGTGCCCTGATCATCGACCAGACCAGGATGCACAAGGTCAGGTTGATCTAGGTGATCTCCAAAGGGGTTCCTCTTGTGCATGGGCAGTATAAAGAGTGGGCTTCCTTCCTGGGATGTTCGAAGCTGACTCGGCGAAACTGTGGGCGATGATGTTTCGCCTACGTGGTCGAGATTGTTGCGTGTTGCGATCTGCGGCGAAGTGGAAGAAGCTTACGACGCGACCGATCAGCCCTGCGAGTTTTGCGGAGCTTAACTCCGTTTGGCGAATGCTTGGAGTCGGATGCAATGCAAGTCATTTCGCTTGAAGGATGCGATGCTCCTCTTGGAAGTGATCTTGACCGATGTTTGATCCTTCAGCACAGCTTTCCTGTACTGTAATCTTTCCGCGAGCTCCGTTTGTCGCGCTCGTTTGAGTCCTTGCAGCTCATGGAAGGGCGTGAACAACAAGCACTCTGCACGCGTGCTCCTTGCAGATTAGCCACAAGCAGAACGTGTCTCACCTCAGTATCCGCTCTTGTAACGTCTCGGAAATGGTCACGGTCGCGGATATCTGAGACGTTGGGTAGATGCCCTCTGTGTTCCAGGCGTGACTTCAGAGACGTGAGACAAACTTGACGACAAAAAGGCAAGCGTTCCCGTGGTCCAGGGTCAGGGTTGGGGTAAACTCAATTGACGATATCGTTGCGATACTTCCGTTCACCACGAAGAAATGGTTCATATCTATTGATATCTAACATTTTTCTGCTACAGTTCACCCTTGCTGGTATGTACGTACTTGTCGTGGTTTCCATGGCATCACTACAGGCGAAATCACTCGACTTCATGCTCGAATCCACTCGTTGCCAATTTATCCACCTACCCAACATACATGCTTACGCACTGCACTCAATGCCAACGTTCCAGTGTACCTTTCAAAATTTAGACAGATCCACCCAAAGGTAGCTACGACTATGTGGTATATCAATGGTAACATCAAACCTTATGTATATATTGGGATCTTCACGACGGCAAGCTACCAAAGTACATCAACAAAAGATGCCGCTACAACGCAGCCTCGGTACGCTCAAACAGCAACGACAGCTGCTGGAAACAAATATCGATCGCAGATACAGAGTTGATGGTACCACTGTGCTTACTTTGTGGAGTCTGGAGTATCGTTCCACTTCCACAAAATCACACCATACAAACTGTGAATGGAAGAATCGAAGATGTAGGAACAACGGAAGCTGAGAACACCGTCATGCTTGCGACGGGTAGACGGCTCATCATGCGGCTGGCTGCATAGTTTTGATGATCCGCGGGATGCCGATGGGCAAAGTTGGTTTTAACTGGGCGCTGGGCACTGGTAATTGGGCTGGGCAGAAGGCGTGGAAAGTGGAAAGAGGCTTGCATGTCACGCTGTCACGGAGCTGACTGATGACTGAAGGGCTGTACTACATTATTATTCTCCATCTCACACGCATGCAGCTTTCCTTCCCTCTACCACACAGTATCTAGCAAACATCTTCCTGTCCACGCGTCATCGGCCTATCATTGCAATCTCGTGCTGGCCATAGCACCGCCGTAGCCTCCTCACACCCCCAAACGACCCCATCTCTCCGCGGAATAGCCCGCCAGCAGCTCACCACGGTTCGCCACAGAAATGCCGTCAGTGTTTTGGACTTCCACGAGGCGCTGGAAAGCAAAGTACTGGGTACTCTTCGCCGCTCTCCTTTACGCTTCATATTGTTTCGTGCGAGGCATGCCGCTCCTCAGCTCAAACCTGCCGCCCTACACCGGCAAGCATGATGTAGGCACCATCGACCTCGAGGTGCCTGTCGATCCGCCGCGCCGCGTCGGCGAAACCATCAACATCGAGACTGGAGAGCCGGCTTTCCAGGTCGACACCGTGCTCTTCTCTATCTTCTATCCCTCAGTGAATGGCTCGCAAAGCAACAAGGAGAAGCATCTCTGGGTGCCAAAGCCCATTGCGCTTCACGCCGAGGGATATGCTCGCTTCGCCCACATGAACAATTGGCTCACCAACAATGTCTTCGCCCTCGGACTCTGGACTCTGGTCGGTGGCACTACAGTTCCCGCAGAGGTGGATGTAAGGCTGGCGGGCACAGCAAAGTCATCTCACAGTTATGGCGACTCTGCGTCAATGCCTACGGACGACTACGGCCTGCCGGAATTCCCTGTAATTGTCTTCTCACACGGTATGGCTTCTGCAAGAACCAGCTACACCCAGTACTGTGGCGAATTGGCGTCACGAGGCAACATTGTCATTGCGATTGAGCACAGAGATGGCAGCGGACCAGGCTCTCTGCTCTTGCACAATGGCACTGCCAATGCCATCTTCCACATGACCGCCGACAGCCTATCGCCCAAACCGGACACGCCCAAGCTCAAGGAATTGCAGCTTGCCATGAGGCAGATTGAGGTTGAAGAGGCCGTCAACGTCCTACGAAGGATCAACAACGGCGAGGGATCTGCTGTCTTCAGGTCAAACCCCCGCAAAGAAGGCGAGGTCCTCCCCGACTGGCAACACCGCCTTAACATGGACCGTATCGCCATTGCCGGCCACTCCTACGGCGCAACTCTCGCACTGCAAGCATTGAAGGGCGCACCATCCGAAGCATTGCCATTCAAGGGCGGCATCATTCTCGACCCCGGCAAGTCTTCGGGTCCGCTAAACCACGACATCAACGTCCCTATCATGGTCATCCACTCCCAATCCTGGTCAGCAAAGCACTCGATCTTCCAAGGCCGCCCTCACTTCGACGTCGTAAAGGAGCTAGTAGAAGGCGTGATGAAACGCAAAAAGTTCGCCTGGTTTTTGACCTCCAAGGGAACGACCCACCCAAGTGTCACCGACGCGCCACTGATTGAGCCCACACTGCTCTCCTGGACGACGGGCTCCACCATCAACGCCCACGAGGGTGTGAACCAGTACGTCAAAGTCAGCGAGACTTTCATGCAATACCTGGGCGACGGGCACAGGAAGGGAGTGCTCAAGGAGGAAGTCAGCCACCCGGCGTACGATGAGCAGACACGGCAGATCCCCAACCCGGACATTGCGAAGTTCTGGCAGGTGCACGTGTCGCCGAGCACATTCTGCGCTTTCCCGGGTTTGTGTGGAATTCAGGAGGACGATCGCCGTCGCGCAGTGGAATACACTGCTTGATGATTTATGATTTTGTATGATCAGCGCTATGGTATTTGGGTTACGAGTGGGCTGTTCCAGGAAGCTTGCTCTCAGGGGGGTTGAGCGAGGCGTATGGAAATGGCTGTGCCATGCTTTACTTTATTCAGACATTGTACCTCAAAGCTCATAGTGTTTTCCACTATTTCATCTGCCCTTGATATCAATTCGCTGTATATATCCCGTCAATAAGTGAATACGCCAACATGCAGGCAGCTATGCCAAGCTGAGACGAAGCTCTCCCCAGCCACATGCATCTCGCGCCGATCGCATGCGACCATCCTCCTCTCAACACAGACATCTTACAACAAAGCCACACAAGCACAACAAAGAAAGAGCCCTACAAACACCGAACCCCGATCTACACACAACCAAGCCCTCCCGAAAGTACCACATCCGCCAGCGGTATCCGATCATTCACACCCATAGCCAAATACGAAACCCCAACATCACCAACCACCGAACACCACCAACCAAGAAAGCCGCAACAATGGTCAACCCCCCCAAAATCCCCCTCTCAACCACCTCCAGCACCTCCACCAACCCGCAACACGCCCGCGACCTCCAAGACCAAATCACCCTCGCGCTGCTCGCCAACGGCGGCATCGCGCGCATCCAGACCGCCCTGCGCCAGCGCCTCGACGAGGCCGGCTGGAGCGAGAACTTGCGCGAGTACGTCACGCAGCTGTTCCGGTCGGGCGAGTGCTCGACTTACTTTGAGGCGATGGAGAAGGTTAAGAGTCGGGTTAGGTTGGAGGGGAGGGATGAGGATGAGAATGCGGGTGTTGATGGGGGCGCGGATCTGGTTGTGCCGGTTGCTGCTGCTGAGGGGGGAGTGGAGGCTGTTAGGAGGGAGTTGGAAGGTGTTTGTGAGATGAGGAGGAAGGAGGGTTGAGGGTGTTGGGGGAGGTTTTGGGTTCAATTGAGAGAGAAAGAGACGGACTTTCATGATGTTATGAATTATGGGATTGGGAATCTGGATTGGGACTGTCGCATAGGCTGCGCGCCCAACAAGCGTCTGCACGCATTTGATCACGAGTGTCTTGTCGGCAGGCGTACAAATGGCTGGAGCGAAAAGCGAAGGTGTCACAAACGACAGGACATACGCATCTCTACCTACTGCTGTGCGACGCCAACGACTTGCGCTTGGGCTCCGAACAACCCGACACCGAGCAGTCGCAGCATACCTACACGGAGTAATCGGCAAAGCAAAGTCACGTCAGGTAAACTCTCTCCTGCGCAGACTCAGGAGATCCTGACGCAGAGAGCCTGTGCAACTCTTAGAAGCACCACGAGAACACTCGCCAACTCGCAGGACGGCTACACAGTCCAGACGCTGGTATGACACCAGAAAGGACGTACCAAGCGACAGAAGGATCGGAAAGAGATGGAGATCAAGGGAAACCGGAGAGCTTTTGATGGAGGGAAGGAAACGCTGTTTGAGTGGATAGCCTGGAATATGAAAGCATGTTGCGGTAAATCGCCGACAGATTAACAAGTCAAAATACACCAAACAACCACTCAAGCTGTGAAGTATTGGTATGATTGAACCCGGGACCTGAGACTTCGATATAATCAAACCCAGGACCTGGACAATCTACTAGCGTCGGATCTTTTGTGGCCAATCATAGGCTCTGAGATAGTTGCGAACGAACAACCTCCATGGTCTGTTGTTCTCTTGCTTGACGATTGTCAAATTGCAGCTGTCACCAATAACTTTCCGGGCCCACAGTATGCCCTTTCTTACAGTATGCGTTGCCGACAACGAGAATGATCGGGACGCTTCGGCGTCCTCCAAAGCCGTGGCTCGTCACTTACTCCGGCAAGGCTTGAAGTGTTGGTGGCAATCTTTTCACGTCCGATATTGCTCATGCATACCATTGAACCAACCATTGACCAACATTGAGTTTGGTATCATGTCCTTCACGTCAGTAATTCAATCGAATGACGCTACATGCAACCATCTGGTCTGCAAACCCTGCTCCGGCTGAGGAAAAATCGGTTGACCTGCGGAGCTTCGGAGTGTCGGCGTAGACTAAATTCGACCACTCCGATCCGATCTCCTTCGTCCAAGGGCGCGACCTCAGAAGTGGACTCGAACAATCCTTTACCAGAATCTTCCTCATCCTTGGTATGGAAAAGAATGGAGTGGATACGCCGGAGTGACAATCGGCGTGATGCAGAGGCAGACATTCTCTCAACGCCGATGAGTCGAAGATGTTCGTCTCTGGACGTATAAGGCCCGGCTTCGCAGCCATTTGCTATCAATATGTAGGACTCATCAATCATACTCTTTACGCGCAAAAGAATCTGTTAGCGATCTTCACGCAATGGCACCGACCGCTCCATCTGGAGCCTACCTCGGAACTGGCCGACACACCGATGCATTCTCAACCTCACATCTCGACGACATCCCCGTTCTAGAAAAAGCCCACAGTGATCTCCCACCCCGAGACGACGATCTCTCCATCCCCGACGGAGGCCATGGCTGGGTCGTTCTGGCCGGTTGTACGGTGGTGTGCTGGTGGTCCATCGGCACAGCACAATCCTACGGGATCCTCCAGGCCGCTCTGCTCCAGGAAAATGTTTCGACCTCGACAACCCTCATGTTCGTTGGCAGCATGTCCGTCGGCATTGTGTGCGCTTTTGCGATCCTGTATGCGAAGATCATGCGAACTCTCGGGACTCGGTGGACGGCTATGCTGGGAATCCTGCTTATGAGTTTGAGTGGCGCGATCAGCAGTGTCGTCTATGAGAACATTGGTGCGCTTTTTGCGACTTATGGTGTTTTGATGGGGCTTGGGATGGGTCTTACTTTCACTGTAAGCCAGGAACGCCGGATCTACATCACTCCGGGAAACTGACAATCTTTCATAGACGGTCGCCGTCGCTCCGACGCAGTACTTCCTCCGCAGGCGTGGACTGGCCAACGGTATCGTCCTTGCTGGAGGCGGTGCAGGCGGTGCCGTTGTGAGCATTGCCCTAAACGCCATCATCCATCGCCTGGGAATCGCCTGGGCATTCCGCATCCACTGTCTCCTCGTGGCTTGCACCGGATTGCCCGCCGCTTTCGTGATCCAGGAGAGAGTGCCTTACAAGCCTTGCGGCCTCGTCGACTGGTGAGTGATGAACGTTCACCCTACCAACAAACAGACTACTGACAGAAATCTCCAGGACCCTCTTCCGCAACAAGACCTTCGTTCTCCTCTTCTTCGCCGGCGCCCTAGGAATCTTCCCCATCTTCGTGCCACCCTACTGCATGCCGACATTCGCAGAATCCATCGGCATCTCCTCCAGCACCGGAGCCGGGCTCGTCGCGGCTTTCAACGCAGCTTCCGCCGTCGGTCGCATTTCGTCCGGATTCCTAAGCGACAAGATTGGCTCTCTGAATGTCGCCTTGATGTCCATGTCACTACTTGGAACGACCATGTTCCTCATCTGGCCCTTCGCCAGTACTCTCGGCGTGCTGATTCTCTTCGTGCTCGTAGCGGGCGTTGCGGTCGGTGGGTTCTTCTCGATGATGCCGACAGTCGTGGGCCACATTTTCGGTTCTGCGAACATGAGTGTTACCATGGGCATGATTCTGACGAGCTGGACCTTTGGGTATCTGCTGGTACGTCGAGGCACTCTTTACAACATCTTGAAGGTCTTCTCACTGACCTTAATAAATAGGGATCCCCCATCGCAGGCTACATCTTGGAAGCCAGTGGAGGAGCGAATCATGGCATTGCTCCTTACAGGCCCGCGATGTACTTTGCCGGCTCTCTGTCCCTCGCTTCGGCGAGTCTGATTGCTATTGTTAGACTGCGGAGACAAAGGGAACTTTCCGTCAAGTCTTGATGCGCGCCACGAAAGCGATGATTTTCGCACCGAATGGGATACGAATATTTAATGTATAATGTTATTGATGAGATGAACAAAAGATTCGAGACTGAGTTGTACGACCTTCCTAACCAACCCCCGGTACCGAGTCGAGTCGGGTCTTGTCGGACTCAACGACACGAAGCGATACAGGATTTGGACAATGCTCCCCAATCTCGAAGGCTCGGACAACCTTGTCAAACCACATATTAAACGAGACGGAACGACCGGCGATCGAACCGGATAAGTTCCATACGATGAAGCTCGCTGCCTCCAAGCCAGTCCTAACCAGCGCCGTATCAGGCCTCAGCAGAGTGAGTTTCTGAGGGAAATAGATCAATGCCAATCAGCATGCATTTTGATCGACAATTC
>Ga0265797_10005370_pt1 | contig 18719 bp, 10 predicted proteins | sample P2T30metagenome_FD_192433 | JGI IMG/M metagenome (GOLD analysis project Ga0265797, IMG submission 192433) | Plant litter microbial communities from East Loma Ridge, Irvine, California - P2 T30 | ecosystem: Environmental > Terrestrial > Plant litter > Unclassified | place: USA: California... | reverse complement strand
TTAGCATCGCTTACACCCATCACATTGCACAACAGCCACCTACCGCATCGCCGCCTCAAAGCTTAACCTTCTCCTACGGCCCGACTATCCTTAACGCCCCGAGAAAGCCCACCATAATCATATGGCGCACTAAGCGCCAACCCACCTTGCCGAAATGCGTGTATTTGTCGTCTCATGAGTTTGGGGCAACGGTCATCACGATCTCGGGGTCCGTGTAGCACGTGAATGCACGCAAACGTGCTGTATTGCAGGTCAAACATGGATTGCATCGTTTCAAACATGACAACCGCTCACAGCAGCAAGCTGTACCAATACTTCTTCCACTCCTTCTCATTCCTGTAGCATTGCAGGCGAAACGATAGTTACGCAAAGTGCCGTTTTGTCGAAATTGTTCATGTCGATTGCTGTGCGGTAGTCACAAGTCCGACGTCCTTCACGGCTGATCATCGTCTTGCTTTGTTGGCCCGAGATTCAAACATCGAATGAGGCTCACCTCCTTTAGATAGCAGTTCAATCGCGCTTTGTTACACACAAGCGTCCTATCATTGATTCACACACCACAGCAAACCAGTTACGTGGCAACATGCAGCGCTCAATCGAAGAGTTGTTCACAATGACCAGAAATTCGAGCATGGAATCAACCCCCAAACCCTGACCCTGTGTTTTACTCGCTGGTGACGTCCAAAATTGTTCCGCCTTATCTCGAGTTCAGACCACGTTGGTTTAAGTAATAAGCTCCAATTGATTTTCTCTTGTTTGCTGCGTTCTCTTAACCACTCTACACGAAGAGAAACAAAAAAGCAAAAAACAAACAAAAAGTCGACGTTGGCAGGACTCGAACCTGCGCCCCCGAAGGGATTTGATGTCTGAAGGTATGAATGACCATTCGAGTCAAACGCAGTAACCACTTTGCTACAACGCCAGAGTATCAGTTCTGAACCCCAAGGGATCCAGGTACTGATGACGTAACTCTAGTTTCTGCTTATATAAAACTTTTATTGCATCCAGGTTTCACCGAACATTTCGAGCTCTCGCTTTACGGACGGAGAAGAATAGGCATGCGCGACGGTGAGCAGTGAATCATGTATGAGACCAAGACAAAATCGCACTTCTCCTCTTAGCTGTTACATTATACGCATTCTATCGTCCCTCCACGTGACTCCACCTTCGACCTTCCCATCCTTTCCATAACGAAAACATATCTCCCAGACAAAGAAAAAACCACCATGCTTCGCATAATATACAAACCAAGCCATGAAAAAAGTTGAGTGTGTGTACTCCATCAATCATTTCGCAAAGAAACGTCTACGCACTCGGTCCTCCGCCTCTCATGCGCTTCTCGTCGCCACTCGGGCCACCGTCGTTGCCTCTCTTCTGACCTTGACCACCGGGTCCAGCCGGACCTCCCCTACCTCCACGACCAGCGCCGCCGCGGCCAATGAAGCTTCCACCACCTCTGGGCAGACCACCGCCGAATTGGCCTCCGCGACCAGCGCCCGCGGCACCTTGGATGCTGAGTCCGGGACCACCTCTGCCGATACCACTGGGTCCGCCGCGTGGGAGACGTGATCCTCCAGGAGCGGGGATGCCGCTGCTGATGCCACGAAGAGCGGCTGGGCCGGTGCCGAACGCTGGCTTGTTCTCTCCTGCCTGAGCCTGACCGCCGACGTTGGGAGTGAATGCGGGTGCATTAGGGTTTGGTGGTGTTCCGGCACCACCTTGGGGAGCACCAGGACGACCAAGTTGCTGCTGCATACCAGGAGTGTTGAAAGACTGCGCACCCTGGCTCGGCTGGCCGAAGGACGGTTGACCGAAGCTGGAGGCATTCGGCGCCTGCGCACCCTGCATTCCACCGGCAGGAGTACTGGGCTGTCCGAAGGAACCGGGAGTAGAAGCGTCGGGAGCGCCGAATCTTGCCTGTCGAGCTTGTAGTTTCGATTGTTCGTCTCCTTGGTTGAGCTGTGGTTGAGCAATACCTGCAGATGCTTGCACTGGTGCTGGTGATGCAACAGCCGCAGGCTTCGGTGTCGCAGGTGCGGCTTTGGGCACAGGTTTCGCGGTCTTAGCAACCTCCCAGACCTCAGCCACAGCCTTCTCAGGAGTCTCTGTAGCAGCTTTGCTGACGACTGCGATCTTGGCCTGGGCCATATCACGCTGGCTGATCTGAACTTTGGCTTTCTTCTCAGCGTTTTCGATAGCTTGCTTGACAGCTGCCTCTTTCTCCTTCTGTGCGTTCTCGAGCTTGGTCTTCAACTCCTCAATCTCTGCTGTGTTGGTTTCAGGAGCATTAGAGTCGCCTCCAGCAAGACTGGCGATTGCAGCGCGTGCAGATTCAAGCTCTGAGGTGAGGCGAGAGATCTCAGCGTCCTTTTCGGCAATCTTCTGGTTCAAAGGCTCGGTCTCTTTGGTGGTAGACTTCTTGACGTTGTTGGTGAAGATAGCGCGAAGACGAGCGTTCGTTTTAAGGAGTTCCATGGCTTGTTCGTCGGTGATGTCAGGCAAGCCACTGGTCTGGGACTGTCCAGTAGAAGCAGTCTCGGCCTTGACACTTCCTTGCTCCTTGGCCTGAGCTTGTTGGACAGCAGCACTGCCTTCCTTGCTCAAACGATCAAGTTCAGCCTGGTGACCCTTCTTGAGCTCCTCAATAGTGCTTGCTTGTTCGTCCTTGAGCTTCTGGACCTCAACCTCGTGCTCCGAGACAAGCTGTTGACGGATTTCGGCAGTGAGCTCCTCACGCATCTTCTCACGCCCATCCTTGAGTTGGCGGACCAAGCCGGCTTTCATGTTCTGAATCTTCTTCTCACAAGCTTCTTCGACCTGCTTGACAGAAAGCTGATGCTGAGCTTCCATCTCACCGCGCAAACGCTCAACTTCCTCCGACACCTGATCGGCGACAGACTTCTCGCCGGCAGCAGGCTCCGCGTTGACCATGGCTGAATCGCCTTGAGCATTGGACAAAGCCTCTGCACGTAGAGCTTCCACTTCCTGTTGTGTGGTAGCGAGCTCCTGGCGCAACTTCTCAAGTGCTTGTGTGTCGGCTCCAGATTCAGTGATTTCGCCTTCATCCTGGCCGCCAGTGCTGACGTTGGCTCTCGCAGTCTCAAGTTCGGATTGCAAGTTCGCGACCTGCGTCTCCAGCTCTTGCACACGAGTCTGGAGAGTCTGCGTTTCAGTGGCCAAAGAATCAGCGCGACTGGCGTGTTGGCCTGCCTGTGCCTCTGCTTCGGCGATGCGAGCATGAAGTTGGGCGTGCTCCTCGTTGCCTTCACCGATTTCACCTTCCTCTTCTCCGGTCTTCTGGGTAGCTTGAGCAGCTTGAGCAGCCTCGGCCTGTGCGACAGCCTCATCTCGGGACGCCCGGGTTTGTTCGAGATCGGTCTTCGCAGCCTCGAGTTCACCCGTCAGCCTAGTCTGTTCGGCTTGCAGAGTCTCGATCGTTGCCTTGCTTTCCAATAGACGCGAGTTCTGTTTGCGATTCTGCTCTTTCGCTTGCTCCTTGAACTTTTCCAGACGGTCGGTCAGACCCTTTGACGCCTCCTCCCGTGCAGTGGTGAGTCGTGCCTCGAATCCTTCGACTTCCTCCTTGAGAGGAAGCTGTTCGGCCTCCAAGCGCTCCTTCTCTTCCTTCAAAGCCTCAAGTTGCTTCTTCATCTCCTCGAGCTCTGCCGGATCGACGCGGTCATACTTGGAGATAATATTTTGTGTTCTCTCGCGCCAGTGATCACGGTCATTCTGCAACAGCTTCATCTCGCCATCCTTGCTCTCAAGCTCACCTTCGAGTTCACCCACGCGGCTCTTGAGAGGGTCCAGCTCTGACACGAGACGCTCGATTTCTTGGCTCTTCTCCTCAAGCTTTTCGCGTGCCTGGCGTGCTTCGTTGCGAAGCGTAGTCGAGCTTTCGCGATACAAGTTGAGTTCGTTGATGGTCTGCATGAGTTTGTTTGTGCTGCCTTCGCTCGCGGTACGGTCGGAGGCTTGTCTGCGTTCTTCGGCAAGCTTCTGACGGACGTCATCGAGCTGACCGTTTGCATAGTCAAGTTGCTGCTGCAGACGCTTCGACTCTTGAATTGAGAGCTCGTACTGCACGTCCACAATCTCCTTCTCGCGGCGCAAATACTTGATGACTTCATGCAAGTTTCCAGCATCACCAGTTGGCGGAGGTGAACCAGCGCTCTCATCCTCGTTAGTGGTCTGCACATGACGACCTTCGCGCAAGGTCTTGAGCTCAGAGGAGAATGCTTCCATCTGCTGGTGCAGGAGCTTGTTCTGCTCGTCAACATCCCGTCTCCGGGTCTTCAGATCGTCCAGTTCACGTTCGAAGCTTTCCTTTTGCTCCGCCCAGCTCTCCTCCGCCTGCTCAAGGCTTGCCTTGGACGCCTCAGCCTCAGCTCGGACGCCAGCAACCTCTGTGCGCAATTCATTGTACTCGCCGCGCACAGTCTGCAAGCTTTTGGCCGCCTCCGCGTGCTTGAGAAGCTCGTCTTCGTAAGACTGCTGCGCTTGCTGAGCGATTTCGGCCTGTGCTTTGAGGTCTTCCTGGTAGAGCTTCTTCTCCTCTGCGTACCTCTCAGCATCGTCGCGTAGGCGCACGAGCTCAGCATCAGATGCAGCTTTCTGTTCATTGAGTTTGCGTGTAGAGTCGTCGTGCGCTGTGCGTAGCTCGGAAAGCTCGTTGTTGCTGGTGGAAAGCTCCTCAACGAGGTCCTCGATCCGCTGCTCAAGCTCCTTAATGCGCGCCTCCTTCTCAGCGGCAACACGGTCAGTTTCTTCCCTGAACTGCTCACTTGTCTCGCTGAACTCAGTGAGCTGGTCTTCGACTTGCTGCGCGATGGACTTGTATTGCTCGACCTGTTCTCTTGCGCTGTCCAATTCAGACTTGGCATGTTCGAGCTCGCGCTTGAGATCAGACACCTCGATCGCCAGGCGCTGCTCAGTGGAGAGATCGTCCTCGCTGTTGGGTTGATCGTTCTCGTTGTCTGCACGTGGAGTAGGTCTTGGTTGCAATACAGTGACCTTCTCCTCAGCGGCGCGGAGCTCAATCTTCATCTCGTCAACTCTGCCTTGTAGCTGATCACGGGTGGTCTTCGCAGCAACAAGCTCTTCCTTGGTGTTACTCAGCGACTCGCGAAGGTCGTCGATGCGAGTACGGCTCTGGTTTTCCTCGTACTCACGTCGGAGTGCTGCCTTGCGGCTCTCCTCGATCTCGGATTCGAGCTTCTTCTTTGATTCGCTCAATTCGGTTTCGAGAGTCTCAACGCGACCTTGCATGCGACGCCTTGACTCTGACTCAGCGAGTTCACGCTCATTCTGCAGGTTCTGCAAATCAGAGACGAGCTTGTTGAGTCTGCTCCTTTCGTCAAGCAAGTTCTTGTTGTCCTCGGTCAACCTGCTTTCGATTCGCTTCCAGAGCTCCTTCTCTGCTTTGCCGTTCGCGTTCTCATGTCTCAGACTGTCAGCCAGCGAACGAGCTTCGACAAGTTCCTCGGCAACCTGCTGAGTGCGAAGATCCTGTCTGGCAGCATTTTCAGAAAGACTCTGCTTTTGCTTCTGCAGCTCGCCGTTCTCGCTCTTGAGCGCGTTGTAGTTGGACTGCAACATTTCGTAGCGCTCGCTTGCAAGCGTCAAGTGTGATTGTGCACGGGCGATCTCAGCTTGGAGGTTGCCCTTTTCGCGAGCGAGAGCGTCCACCTGATCCTTGAGCAAGCGGCGGTCGGTCGTAGATTCGGTGCGGAACTGGTCGAAGAAGGTCTGTTGCTCCTTCAGTAGCTTGTTGAGGTCCTCGACATCCTTCGACCTTGGCGTAGGCGGCTCCATTCCGCCGTTGCGTTGGGGTGTTGAAGGCATGACGCTCTGACCGAACATGGCTTGCATGTCGGCGTCAGGCTGTAAAGTGCCACGATGTTGCAACATACGGCGGAACATATCGCGCTCCTTCACATAGCTGCTGATTTGTGCAGCGGTGGCCTCGAGCTCGTCCTTGTAACGTCCGACCTGCTGTCTCAGTTCCTCAACTTCAGCTGCGTCGGCAGCAGACTGTCTAGCCTGCTCGCGAGCCTCCTCGCCTTCCATCTTCTCACCAAGTTCACGTGTCAAACGAAGAAGCTGTGCGTTTTGCGTCTGCAAGTCGGAGACATCACGGAAAATGACAAGGCGCTCAGAGATGAGACGTCCTGTGCTGCTAAGCTCATCGAGTGCATCGTCTTCCATTTCTCCACGAGCGGCGCGCTCAATCGCATATCGCTCGTGCGCAGACATCTCACCGAGACCCTGCTCCTTACTCTGCGCCTCGACAAGTAGAATCTTGATTTGAGTTGACAGATCAGTGAGCTGCTGACGAAGAATACTATGTTCGCGAGCAGCGGCAGTGGCCTCGCCTTGCCAGCGCTGCGCCTCCTTGACAGCAGCCTCACGGTGCTTGTCAGACTCTTCAAGATGTTGGCTGTATTCAAGCACCTCAGCGGCTAGGCGATCTTGCTCTTGACGCATCTCTCCCAATTCAGGTGCACGGGTCTCGAACTCTTGAATCAGCTCATCAAGAGCATCCTGGAGTTTGCTGCATCTGCGCTCTTCTGCAGTCAAAAGCTCCTTGGTCTCGACGTACTGGCTGTAAAGCTGCGTGTGGGAAAGGTTGCGGGCAATCTTTGAAGCCGAGCCGGGCATGGCAGGTGAGCCAAATCTGCCCGGTGTTGAGGGTTCGAAGGCTCCATTGCGTGCTGGGGTGCCTGGCACGGAAGGACGCGGTTGCTGTTCGAGTCGCTCGACCTCCAACTCAAGATCTGCGATTCTCTGTTCTGCTTGCTCCTTGTCGGAGCGTTCAGTCTCAATCTCGGCTTGCAGTTTACCGATTTCGTCCGCAGCATCGTCCTTGATCTGGTCCACCTGCTCCTGAACCTCCTTCAGGCGGGCTTTGTGGGTGGATGCATTTTGCGCTTGAAGATCAGCAAGCCTCTTCGTGCTGTCGACCTGGGTGCGAAAGTCTTGCTCTTTCTTTGCAAAATCGTCCAGTAGTGTTGCGTTCCGAGCGAAAGCGTCGTCTGCCTTGGACTGCAATTCTTCCAGTCTCTGCCTCAGACTCGTCTCAGTCCGTTGGAGCGCCTCAACCGTGGCATTGCTCTCTTCAAGCTCACGCTGCAGTTCTGAGATTCGAGCGTTCCTCTCCTTCCTGAACTTCGCGTGTTCTTGACCTCTTGTCTGGAGTTCGTTGCTGTGCCATTCATTGTTGCGCTTCAGAAGGTCGATCTCTTGCTGCAACGATTGCTCCTTGAACTTCTGAGTTGATGCTGCGTTTTCTAGTGACTGGTTGCGTTCCTCCAGTTGTCCAACCTCCTTGCGCAAGGCCAAAAGTTTGGTGTGCTGCTCAGAGAGCTCATCGGCAAGGCGGTCCTTCTCGGCCGACTTGCTTTCCACCAAGGCCAGCGCGTCGCGATTGGATGCCTCAAGAGTTTCAATTCTCTGTTTGAGGGTCGAAACCTCTGCCCCAGAAGTGGAAGCTGAGCTCTTCAATTGGTCGAGCTCGGCGGCCAGAGCTTCACGTGCGCCTTCCGCATCATTCAGCTTTGTCCGGAGCTCCTCAATTTCTTTTGCATGCTTAGTGGCGATGGCCTTCTGCGCTTTCACCTTGGTGTCGGAGGTGCGAACGGTGTTTTCGAGCTCCACGTCGACTCGGAGCTTTTCTGCCTTGACGTCGTCGTACTCGTGCGCCTTTGAAGACACAGAGGCCAAGAATTGGTTCACAAGCTCGGCGGTGGGAGCATCCAGAAGGGTTTGTATTTCATCCTCGGGCAGTTCGAATGCGGTCGCCAGGTAAGGCACGTCGATGGCGGCCGGGCTGGCAGCTTTCGCGCGCGTCCTCATCGTTCAGGTGTGTGCTGTGTTGTTGTGTCGCTTACACCATTGCTGAAGGGAGGATCAGGTGACTCGCGTCCAGAGAGCGGGTGTGTCGAAGGTATGAAGAGAAATGAAGGAGCGAGCGAGTGCTTTGTTCGGTGGTGGCAGGCACTTTGGCAGTAGCTGCTGCTGCTTTGGGACGACGACGCTGAAGCGAATCGCCGGACGCGACTTCCAGAGAGAACAAACACGGGAAGCGGGAGCGGGAGCGGCGGCGCGGGGAGATCGTCTGTGCGCGCTGCCAGGCTGAAGTTACGCTTTTGGCTTGTGAAAGGCAGGCAGCGCAGGCCAGCACTCACTACTTACGCCGGCGCATCGTCGTCGTCACTTCACCCTGCGACAATTCACTCAGCCCATCTCTTATCACACGTGCACACGCTCTCTCTCTTCACTATCACAGCACGCTATTGACTGAGCACCGACCCCTCCTTTGTGGCCTCAGGAAAGCAACTTTCGTCTGCGACTGGAACGCCTCACTCCACCTCCAACCGCTGCTACTCCCACCCAGAGCTCTTTGTTGAACCTTCTGGGCATTCACTTCCTCGACATTCCACCCCACTCTCGCCCATACATCACCGCTTCCAAGCGAAACACCGCCACCATGTCTCTCGCCGCGAGCTTGGCCAAGTTCAAGAGTGAGATGTCCGAGTCGGCAGCTCGCAACGCCTCCTCTGCCCGTCCTGCTGGTCCTGTTCCAGCGCGCACTTCTACACCACAACCGGGCAACAAGCGTCCGCGCGACTCTCCCGCAACTACAGCACCCATGGCTCCGGCAGTCGAAAACAGGACTGGTACCAGTGCTGGCGCCGAGATCATGACCCACATGGTCTACGCTGTACAGCATCTCAAGGAAAAGTTCCCGGTCGCCATCACGCTTCCCGACATCCTCACCTACTTGTCGCTCCCGAGTGATCTTCAGAAGCATGCGCCACTCATCAGACGTGCCCTGGTAGGCCATGACCGCATTGCCCTTGTGCCCAAGCACGAGGCGCCCAACGGGAAGGAGAGCTTCCGCTACAACCCCATCCACCCAGTCACCAACGCCGAGGAGATGAAGTCGTACCTCGCCTCTCTGCCTACTGCTGCTGGAATCCCCGTGCGAGAGCTGAAGGATGGCTGGCCTACATGCGTGCCAGAGCTAGAGAGTCTTGCCGCAAAGCACGAAGTCCTGCTGCTTCGCCAGAAGAAGGACAATGCTCCCAAGACCGTCTACCCCGACTCGGCCACTTTCTACGTGCACATGGACGACGACTTCGTGGATTTCTGGAGCAAGTGTAAACTACCTGCATCCGAGGCCGAACTAAGGACGGAGCTCGAGAAGGCAAACCTCACGCCTACCAGTCAAGTGAAGGAGATCAAGAAGGGCAACATTCACAAGAAGGAGAAGAAGAAGGTGAACCGTCGCGGTGGCAAGACAACCAACTTGCACATGATGGGTATCTTGAGGGACTACAAGAAGTGAGCCGAAAGGTGCACCAGTCGTGGAGAGCTGGACGGCTGTGTGGATCGGCGTGTGTGAGTACATTCCCGTCAAAGATTGGCCTTGGTGGCGGGATTCATCTTTGGTTTAGCGAGGAGTTTTGGGGCATCTTTACGGACAAAAAAACCATCATGTCGGTTTCTACGAGGCTATGCCTTGGTTGAAGTTGATGGTCATGATTACTTCAGCATTTGGTCTGAACGGCCTACTTTTAAAAGGGCTTCTGCATGCGTGTATTCATAAATCAGAAAACAAGTTCGACGTTTCTTTCGACGTTTCTGGTTAGTTTATTGATTCCCGTCACCAAACACCGGCGGCTGAATTTGTTTTTCATGCTCGTACACTTTCACGAGCAAACTGCGTTCATTATGGCTGTTAATCTACGGCCAGCCGTTCGAAATCGCTGAACTAATAAAATAGGCGTTCCTCCCATCTTTATTTGGAAAACTTTCTACTTCTTCTGGCGGTCGGGGAAAGCATTGTACTTCTTCAACACTCTCTCGAAACCGTCCATGCCAGCCTTGAGCGTCTCGAGCTGTAGCGATATTGTCAGTATAAAGTGTTTTGCAACGGCGAAAGGAAAGAAATTCATCGTTGTTGTCTGACGAGAAGTATACAAAAACATACCTTGGGACCGTAGCTCACGCGCACAAAGTGGTGGCAAGGGCTGTCGAACAAGTCCCTACGCTTGCTGGGGTTCAAATCGAAGAAGATACCCGGCACGACGATGACCTTCTCCTTCAAGCAGGCCTGGAAGAAGTTGAGCCCGTCGTTGATGCCCTCCGGCAGCTTGCCAAGGTTCAGCCAGATGTAGAATGTAGAGTCCGGCGTGTAGTCGAGCTCGAAGCCCATGTCGCTCAGACGGCCGAGGACGTAGTCGCGCTTGTCGCGGAAGTGAGTTTGCAGGGCCTTCATCTCGTTGCGCACTTTGGTCGGCTCGAGCATGGGCACGGCGGCTTCTTGGAAGGGCACGTTGGTGCCGCCGTCGAGGTAGCTGCCGCAGGAGCCAATGGCTTTGATGAACTCCTTGGGGCCGACGATCCACGCGACGCGCCAGCCTGGGAGGCGGAAACGCTTGGTCAGGCCGTCGATGATGAGGACGTCATCCTCGTCTACGTCGTCGATATTGTCTGCTGCCGAGACGACGGTGCCATCGCAGTCTGATGTGTAGTTGTAGCCGCCGTAGAACTCGTCCATGATCAGTGTGGCGCGATCGCGGCAGATGTCCTGGACCTTTGCGAGCTCGGGGTTGGTGAGAGTGCGGCCAGTGGGGTTGCGCGGGTTGGAGGTCAGAATCACACTGGTGCCACGGGCGATTTCGGCGGCGATGTTCTCTGCGTGAATGTGGTAGCCGTCCTCTCTAAGGAGCGGAATGGGAATTGCAGCAAAGTTCTTAAACAAGCCCAACATCTCATTGTACGCGGTGTAGTCCGGAATGAAGAATCCCAAGTAAGCGTTGCCGAGCACGGCAGCGATACGGATCAGACCCGCACGGCCACCAGGGACGATGCAGACGTTCTCCCAGGTGTACTGGCTCGCTTTTCCCTTGCGGTGGTGCTCGTTGTAGAGGTTGGCAACGGCGTCTCTGAGCGGCTTGATACCTGCTGTCGGGCCGTACTCTCGTCCGGTCATGGTGATATCGATGTGAGTAGGACGATCGAAGCAGCCTTTGATGTCGTCGTCGACCTCAGGCGCTCCCTGGCCCAAGTTCGCCCAAGATGAGGGATCCTCAAGGTAACCATGCTCGTAGGCTCGCTCAGTGGTCCAGACTACACCAGTGCTGGCGCGAGAGGGGTCGAGACCGGCATGGGGCTTGTGACCCTCATGGGCAGTACGGAACTGCCTGTGCATGGAAGAGCGGATCTCTTGGGGGTTGTCTCGTCAGCCTCTACTTCAGCGTGCAATATCATCTTGAGACATGTTTGTTGTACATGACCATACAAGACGACTATCGAAGCCGAATAACATCAAAGGTTCCGTAGAAGTCAGATTGGACAATATGAAGCTCATGTCTGTCGTCCGCCACCATTGCTGTTCCATTGGTCGTGCAAAACTTTTCGTCTAATGCTAGATTCTCGTCTCTGACTTTCCAAAAATAATGAAAAATCGAACATACCATTCTTAGAGGGCTCCTTTGAGCTCGAGAATCGTCTCTCTTTGGGCGATTTGGGCGGCGGAGCGTATCCGTCCTGCGGGTTGTCCGTGGAGGTGGACTGTACAGTCGCCATGGTTGATTCTTCCGATCGGCGATGAGACAGCCTGTATACTTGAGAAACCGAAGATACCACTTATTGGGAGAGAGCAAGGCGTGGCCGATCTCGCAGTCGACGAAGAGAGGTTCGATTTTTCTTGGCGGGGTCAAGCTCGACGCTGGTGACGCCGGTCACACGACGATGATGCTGACGGAGAAAGCTGATTCGGCAGGTGCGAATCTGATTTCTTGGGTCGAAGTGATATCGATTAATATGTAGTCAGTAACAGCCTGTGGCAATTCAAACCTGCGAAGCATGATTCCAGCTTTTGCCGGCGGCGAGACTTTTATAAGCGATCGGTCATCTGAAGAAGCGATGTGAATAAACGCAAGGTTGGTTGGGCCGCGTCAACCGTATGACGTGCGTGGATTCGCACTACCGTACTGGGGTGGCAGAAACAGCATACCTGACCGCCACATGGATCCAGTCACAGCGAGCGATGCCAGACCGTGTCGGGGACAATGAGGGATATTTGATGCCGTTGCGACCGAGCAATTTGCTTGTACTTGACCGTCGCTGGCGTGCAGCGTACTGCACTTCTCCAGGGGCCGTTCAGTTGTGGCCGTGGGAAGTCGGAGATGAGGTCCAAGCTACCTTGATGAAATAATCTTGCAGGCAATCGAGATGCTACACGATGCAATACCAGATTGGGAAAATGCTCATCATCTGTTGTGTGTCGTGAAGGCCTCATCCTACAAGGAAGTGAGGTGCGGTTGACAATAGACTTCCCAAAGGCCCAAACGACATGTCAAAGTGTTTTGATAAGCAAAAGAGGTACAGAGAAGGACGTGGAGTCTCACTTCAAGATTACAAGAAGCCAATCATGGAAAGGGCGCCCGGCATATCATTGCCGAAGACCCAGGTAGGTAGGCGCAGGGCACCTCGGCGCCCAGAGACAGTCACCTAAATCATGCGGATCTGCACGAGGGTTCACGTGAAGCTGCGCCATGCCCGTATCTCAGTCTAAGAATCCTTACGAGCCTTAGATGCTTGGTCTGACCTCATCGTGTCTGGTACGTTCCCCCTCTGTCCCACAACTCCTCGTCGATCATTGTGCTTGGCTAACTTGCGGATCGATCGTCCGCCCTAACAACTTCGGTGCCCGGCATGACAAGCAACAGTTATAGCACAATGTTGCTACTACACAGCCCTACCTGAGCCGACTCAGCCCTGCTGGCGAGCAAGTAGGAAGCTCGGCATAGGAGCTTGGCCTTATCACATCTCACTATATATGATCGGGTTGACAGCAAGAACTTAATTCTGTGTTATACCCAACAACACTCCCGGTCAAAATGAACTTGAAATCTCAAATCAAATCACCGGTTTCCAACATGGCTTCCCACTACAACATACTGGAAAAACCTGTTGGCATCTGCCAAGAGCACATTAGCACCGAACCGACAACTCTTCGAATGAAACAAAACAGCTCGAAATTATCGTCAACAACCGGCTACACAATCACAGACGCCACAGGCAACTCCGTACTCTACACATCAGACAAGAAGTCCTCTGGCTGGGACTCCTGTCGATCGATATATGATTCGATCGGGGTTCGACTCTTCGATCTAGACCACAGCCGGCAGTTCTGGAGCATTAAATTACCAGACCAGGAAGGCGATCCTGTGGCTACCATTTTCCGCCGCTGCTACAACGATGCGGATTACATTGGCATACGCTTCGTCGACTCTGCGAGCGGCAGAGATGTAACACTTTCAGTCCGCGCGAAGTTTACTGTTAAGAAAGACGACAAGTGCGCCACGAGCAAGGACGTATGTGTCTACGTCGACGACACGTTGGTGATACAGACGAAGATGGTGAACAGGTACACTTCGCGTGTTCCGTTCAAGACCAACGAATGGGAGGTGTTTGTTGCGCAAGGAATGGACCTTTCATTGGTATGTCATCACCAGACACTTACGAATTCAATCGTAGTTGGGTGCTAATTCTTGCAGGCCTCAGCGATCGCGATGTATTTCGCAATCATACTTTGTGAGAAGCCAGTGGTGACCAAGACCGAGGCGGTACTCAGTGTACTGCTGCCTGGAGGTATGGCAGGAGGTGGAATGGTGATGGTGGGAGCGCCTGGTGGTGGTGGCGGCGGAGGAGGTGGCGGAGATGGAGGAGGTGGAGGAGGAGGCGGCAGTTGCTAATCTTTTCGCTTGTGTTTGTCTATATTGACACCTCTTCAATTGATACAAGTTCTGTGATATCCGAAAGGAGCTGCATTGGACCAAATGACCGTTTTGGTAGTGAGACCAGTAGATCATGGATCTCGCTCAAACTGTGTCTCTTGTTCCCAACACATCAAAGCATGAGGCTATATCCTCGGTGCAGTAGAGACTAGGTCGTGGAGAAATCATGGAATGCTTCCCGGTCTTGTCATTTGCAGGCAAGTTATACGCAGGCTTCATCCAGCTTGTGAACACCGAATCAGCCCTTAAATCATGCATCCGTGAAAGGAAAATCACATTACGTTGTCCAGGATTCGACACAATTGGGATCCAGACAAAAGAACAAAAGAACAATCAGGAATGTGGTCAATATGGGGGTCGAACCCACGGCCTTGGCGTTATTAGCACCACGCTCTAACCAACTGAGCTAATCGACCTGATAATCATGTGACTGATACCTACAGTGATGGGTTTGTCGAACAAGAAAGCAAACAAGGACTGTCAATAACGAACTTGCGACCGAGAGCAAGACGCGCGATCTATCAGCATTCAATGGCTGCAGGATAAAGTGTCAGAATAGTACGAGAGTCATCATTACCACGCTTCACGCTCTCCATCCTTGCACCAAGCCATGTAGCTTGTCAATCACCACAGGACCCCAAGCACCCATCTCCCTGTCAATCAACTGCGCGAAGAAAGCGATCGCCTCGTCTTCGCTAACATCAAGCTTGAATCTCTCTTCGACCTTCGTCACAGCTTGGTCGCCAAAGATAGCAAGGCCAGGAATGTTGGCGTCTTGCATGAGCGAGAACAAATTCAAGATGAGGGAAGAGCTGCGTCTGAGCGTAGTGTACGCAGTGAAGCAGTACTGTCGGAAAGCTTCAAACTGCGATTCACTGGAATTTGTCGATCCGCCCATGCCCTCGACCATTTCGCGAGAAAGCTTCATAAGCGGGGCCATTGGCTTGGGATCACGGCCAAGGATGTATCCGTAGTCGATATGCAAGAAGTGGCCATCGGGAGTAATGAGCAAGTTGTCCAGATGTCTGTCACCGACTCCAAGAAGGTAAGTGACCACGCAGTATCCAGCGACAGACTTGACATAATTGTCCATGGCCTCCTTGCGTACCCCAAGTGTGGATGGCGCGGATGTCGAGGCGGGGTTGTTGTATCTGAGGTAGCCCAGGATGGACCCTTTGTATTTGTTGCTGCCCAATATAGTCGAGACTGGTGTGCTGGGAATGAACTGTACGGCACCAGCTAAAGTCGAAGTGGCAAGGATGCGATATGGCGTCAGCTTGAGATCCAGGTTCTCCTTCAGCAAAAGTCGATCCATGAGCGCGATGATCTGGACCACAAGCTGATCCTGTCGCAAATCATCTCCGGTCTTGAATATGAGCGGATACTTCTCCCCAGACTCTGTCTTGAAATTAATGTACAGCGGCAGCAGGGTCGACTTGAACACATTGGCATCTTCGGGGAACACGCCCACGATCTGGACGCTCGGATCGAGTGGCAATGGTAGCGGCGAGTCCATGTGTACGAGCTCGTTCCTGGCATCAGCCAAGAACTTCTTGAGCTGTTCAACCTTCTTGGTTCGATCGGCTCTGGAGTTGACCACATCCTTACTGATCTTGCTCAGGACAGTGATGAATTCAGCTTGTCGCAAAAGCACCTTCCTTCGAGTTTGACCTGTCGCCGTACGCTCCAGTTCCTGCATGAAGTCGTAGCTTACGCGGGCAAAGAGCTTGCGATTTTGCTCGTCTTGCATCGGCGCTTCAATCTCGACCATGAGGTACCAGTAGAGGAAATTGCCCAGTTTGAAGTTCGCAGCAGATCGCGCAATGACGAAAGCAGCGAGTGAGGAGTCAGCTTCATGCTCGTCTCTCGACACAATAGGAGGCTCGAACTTGAGCGCCTGTACAAGCTGCAGCAAATAGAGTAGCAGTTCTTCGTCGTCTGCCTTTCGTAGTCTGTCGACGGCATATGTACGCATTTCTGGGTTCCTCACGCTCGGGCCCAGAAGCTCAAGTGCGTCGTCAACATCGATTTCGACCCACTTGGGCAGCAACGCAATCGCCTGTCGACTTTCGGCTTGCTCGTTCCAGTTGACAGACTTTGCTAGTTTCGTTAGAGCGCGTTTGTCCCGGGTAAGGTGGTGCCTGAACCGCCAGATCTCGTCTTTCTCTTTATCACTCAACTCTACCGTCGGCCCGTAAGACAGCACCTTGTTCAGGAAGTCGCGCATCTTAGGATTGGGCTTCAAGTCACGGTCCAGCGCATTACGCTGACCACGTATGAGGCGTCGATGCTTGGCTTCGGCAGGATTGTCAGCATAGCCGACTTCGGGATCGTAGACTTGGATGAGTCTGTTTGCTCTGCCGCCCTCATTGTCGCTGTTTCCAGTACCCTCGGAATTTATGCCTGGGCCGAGCTGGACCTCCGGTGGCGGCTTGAAGTTGACAGCGCCAGCTTGAGTGTGAGGAGGCTTAATGCTGCTTAGAGGCGGCGCGGGATATTCGTGGTCGGTGAAAACAATAGGATGGTCGAATCGAGGAAGCTCGATGTACAAGAAGAACGCTCCGTCGACGTGGTCTCGATCGCCCTCAGCGCAAAGCTGTCCTTGCTGGTTGTCCAAGGATTTACTCGCAGTAGTCTTTGGCTTTGTAGACTCTTTCACACTCTGCCTCTCCATCTTCTCGATTTGTCTGAAGACCATCTGATCCAGCCATTTGTTTTCCGTGATCTCGCCCATCTCATGTTGCTTCATAAGCCCAACCAGGCGCTCCAGCTCAGCCTCACGCCGAACCTGCTTTTCACTGACAACAACCGGCTCATCGGCTGTACCTCGCCGACCTCTTCTCTTTGGCTCTTGCCAGGGTGTTGTTGTGTCGGTAAAGCCATCCGCCGCTTTGTGTCTCCATATACGGCATTTCTGGCGTCCAGTGCGCAGCGTGGCGTCGTCATCGTAAAGATTTATGGTCGTGCCGCCAAAGGGAACGTGGTGACTGGTATCGCCGCCGTTCGGGTTCACTGGTGAGAGGTCCCAGAGAGTGATCGCCAGCTGAGTGTTGGCTGGAAGAGAGCTATAGTTGACCGGCAGGGTGAGCCACTGACTCCATACGCGACCATTCTTAAAGTGTTTGTACGGCGTCTGCGCGTGGACGGTGAGTGGCTTCGAATCGGCGAAAGGCTGGACGGTGATGTACAGCTCAGAATTAGAGCTGAGGTTGCTGCCGCGGTGTCGAAGGTCGGGGCGTCTCAGTAGAGTGGAGTATGCGAGAGGCTTCTCGTATCCTTCAAGGCGGTTGCTGCGAGATGTCAGTCGTGGTGTTTGCGGTATATTGGGCGGCGTTTGGGTGAACCCACACCTTTATCGCAACCGGCAGGGTCAGCTGCGACGAGCTGGCGAAGGTAAACGGCTCCATGTGCAGTCGGTCGTCACTCGCGCGGTCTCATGATGATAAGGAAATGTGCAGAAGTACGTGGGGTTGGTGTAGGCAGATTATCAAAGTGGAAGCAGGCAAGCAAGCAAGGTCAAGCTTGCTGCGATCAAATGATCAGCGCTCAAGGGTCAGCGTCACCGGCCCCATGGGGCATCCCACTTCAAGAAGGGCACCGGTCTCCAAACACACATTTGTAGAACCTCGCATGAACATATGGATTGCACGAATAAGATCGAGGCAGTATTGGTGGTTGCAACATATGTGGTGTGCTCATCATTGTGTCTCTGTGGACCATTGCGTAAAGTCATGCTCTATTGGATATCTCGAAACACCTTGCCATCAATCCCGGAACGCCTCGCTCAATGCTAAAATGCTTTCATCTCTTCAGCTAATACATCATCGCGCAAGATGCCACATCTCAATTGTACCAGCCTCTCGCGCCCATCTGAGTTTGCTGCTCAGTTTCGCGATGTGCGATCATGGGCTCACGATCCCCGTACGCGTCTACCAACGTCCGCCAAGTAGGATAGTCAAGCGAGAAAATCGCTTGATGTTTGCTGATGTTGTTCCTGCGTTGGTCTTCCAACGTTCGGGGCTCCGTCACACCTGAAAAACACAGTCAGTACAAGTTGACACAAATTCAAAGCGTTAACCGACTTACAAAGCGTTGGCAAACCGTCATCGTCGTCCTGCACGCCAAACTTCCCTTCTTTGATCAAGAAGCTGATGCGGAACAGATTCTCCACGGTCTGACCAAAGTCTTGAGGATCCAGAGCGTACTCGAGCAAGTTTGGACCACCCGTGTTGGTAATGCGATTCTTCCGAAGGACGGAACGGCCTTTCTCTGATTTGAGCTGCTCAAGGTCTGTGATGCCCGCACGCGATAATGCTGCGTCAGCGCGCTCACAATGCTTCAGCAAATCATCATGAAGACGGCCACAGACTGCCTTGAGGTCGTTCTCATTGGACAAGTTAAGGTCGTTGCTGGAAAGGTTCTCCGGTCGTGCCTCTCGCCCTGCATCTCTTGTCTGTCGCGCCCTCCGTTGCGTTTGTGTGCGCTGTTTCTTTTGTACGGAGAGAGGGCCGAGCAAGAAGCTTGGAACTGGCGGTCTTGAGTTGTATGGCACACATGCATGTCGCCCAAGTATCTCCCACTCCAGAGATCCGCCATTTGTGTCGCCCTCGCTCTCATCGTCACTCTCTTGTCGGCTTTCATTCCGCCTTCTGCGAGCAGGAGCGGGGTCTTCATCACCTTCCAAAGGACCTCCTCTTCGCATGAATGTGATGCATTTCGAGAGGAACTCGTCAACATCCACTCCTGTGCTTGTGTCACCTAAGACGAGCTGGTTCGCCTTGCGATATGCGACATCGGAAACGCTGACTAGCAAGCGAGAGTCGAGGGTAGCATCGTTTGTCTGTTTGATTCCGTTGAAAATGTCGTTGGCCTTCCTTACAGTTTCGGTGAGCCGCCCGTCGTTGGTTT
>Ga0265797_10005369_pt1 | contig 18723 bp, 16 predicted proteins | sample P2T30metagenome_FD_192433 | JGI IMG/M metagenome (GOLD analysis project Ga0265797, IMG submission 192433) | Plant litter microbial communities from East Loma Ridge, Irvine, California - P2 T30 | ecosystem: Environmental > Terrestrial > Plant litter > Unclassified | place: USA: California... | reverse complement strand
GGTCGCCTCCGGGGTGCGGCCGTGAGGCGGCCGGAGGGGTTCGACGAGTCCGCGCCGCCGCCCGACCAGGGCGACCCGACGCCTCCGCGCCGGCGCCGTGCGCCCCGCGGCGGGGAGCCGGCTGCCGACGCACCGTCCTCCGTGCCGGCAGCCCCCGGGTCGTCGACGCCGCGCGGTCCCGACGACGTCTCCACGGGGCCCGTGCCCACCGTCTCGCCCCTGGCTTCCGGCGCCGACCGCGTCCGGTCGCTCGCCGCGGGGACCGGCGAGAGGCTCGCCGGGCTGCGGACGTCCCTCGGTGCCCGCGGGGGAGCTCCCGACGCCGACCCCGATCGCCGACGATCCGTCGGCGCGTCGGCGCCGGACGCCCCCGAGGCCGAGGACCGGCCCCTGCCACGCGTCGGACCGGCACCGGTCGGTGCGGCCGCCGCTCGGGGACGAGCTCGGGAGGCCCGTCGGGCAGCACGCCGCGCCTCCGCCGACCGGAGGCGCGTGGAGCGCACCGAGGTGCGGCGCTTCACCCGGCGCACGCGGCACCGTCGGGCGGCCCTGGTGACCCTGGCCGGCCTGCTGGCGCTGCTCGTGGTGGCGGTCCTCGTGGCGGTCTTCTCGCCCCTGCTCGCCCTGCGGACCATCACGGTCGAGGGGGCGGACCGGGTGGACGCCGCGGAGGTGCAGGCCGCCCTCGACGACCAGCTGGGCACGCCGCTCGCCCTGCTCGACTTCGGCGAGGTGGAGCGCTCGCTCGAGGCGTTCCCGCTCATCGCCAGCTACGTGACCGAGACGGCGCCGCCCGACACCCTCGTGGTGCGGATCAGCGAGCGTCAGCCGGTGGCCGCCGTCCCCGCGGGGGACGGCGTCGACCTCGTCGACCCGGCGGGGGTCGTCGTGCAGCAGCTCGACGAGCGGCCCGAGGGCGTCCCCCTGGTCGACGTGGGTGCCGCGGAGCTCGACGGCCCGCTCTACCGCGCCGTCGCCGAGGTGCTGCTGGCGCTGCCGGTCGAGCTCCGTGCCACCGTCGACGCGGCGACGGCCACGACGCCCGACGACGTCACGCTGACGCTCGCCTCGGGCGAGCGCGTCGTCTGGGGCAGTGCGGACTCGTCGGTGCGCAAGGCGCAGGTCCTCGGCGGCCTCGTGGCCGACCAGGCGCGGCGCGACCCGGGTGCCAGCGTCGAGTACGACGTGTCGGCCCCCGACGCCGGCATCATCCGCACCAAGTGAGCGGATCGTTCCCGACACGCGGCACGGCGTGGTGCGCGCCGACCCGACGGGACCGTACGGTGGGGCGTGCAGCACTTGCATATGGAGCATCACCTTGACCTTGTAGTAGAGGTCGAAGGTTATAGCGGAGGCCTGACGACGTGACAACGAACCACAACTACCTAGCCGTGATCAAGGTCGTCGGCGTCGGCGGCGGCGGCGTGAACGCCGTGAACCGGATGATCGAGCTCGGTCTCCGGGGCGTGGAGTTCATCGCCATCAACACCGACGCGCAGGCCCTGCTGCTCAGCGACGCCGACGTCAAGCTCGACGTCGGCCGCGAGCTCACCCGCGGCCTCGGCGCCGGTGCGGACCCGGAGGTCGGCCGACGTGCCGCCGAGGACCACGCGGAAGAGATCGAGGAGGCCCTCGCGGGCGCCGACATGGTCTTCGTCACGGCGGGCGAGGGCGGCGGCACGGGAACCGGCGGCGCCCCCGTCGTCGCGCGCATCGCCAAGTCGATCGGCGCCCTCACCATCGGCGTCGTCACCAAGCCGTTCGGCTTCGAGGGCAAGCGCCGACAGGCGCAGGCCGAGGCGGGCGTCGCGGCGCTCAAGGACGAGGTCGACACCCTCATCGTCGTGCCCAACGACCGACTGCTCGAGATCAGCGAGCGCGGGATCAGCATGGTCGAGGCCTTCGGCACGGCCGACCAGGTCCTGCTCGCGGGCGTCCAGGGCATCACCGACCTCATCACCACGCCCGGTCTCATCAACCTCGACTTCGCCGACGTGAAGAGCGTCATGCAGGGCGCGGGCTCGGCCCTCATGGGCATCGGCTCGTCCCGCGGCGCCGACCGCGCCATCAAGGCGGCCGAGCTGGCCGTGGCCTCGCCGCTGCTCGAGGCGAGCATCGACGGTGCGCACGGCGTGCTGCTGTCGATCCAGGGCGGGTCGAACCTGGGCATCTTCGAGATCAACGACGCGGCCCGTCTCGTCCAGGAGGCCGTGCACCCCGAGGCCAACATCATCTTCGGTGCCGTCATCGACGACACCCTCGGCGACGAGGTGCGCGTCACCGTCATCGCCGCGGGCTTCGACGGGGGAGAGCCCCAGGCCAAGCAGAAGGACCGTCGCGCCAGCTACGTCGAGCACGACGCGCCGGCCGCCGCGGCGGGGGCCTCGCCCATCGCGGACAGCGGTGCGGGGTCCGAGGTGCCCTCGTGGCGCCGCCCGGAGGAGCCCGCGCAGCAGGCCGCCGACCCGGTCTTCGACGACGGCGACGACGACCTCGACGTCCCCGACTTCCTCAAGTGACGTCCGGCGGGCCCGGCCTCGGCGACCGTCTCGCGCTCGTCGCGGACCAGGTCGCCGGGGCCGCGTCCGCGGCCGGGCGTGACCCCTCGACGATCACCACGATCGTCGTCACGAAGTTCCATCCCGCGGCCCTCGTCCGCGAGCTGCACGGCCTGGGCGTCCGTGACGTCGGCGAGAACCGCCACCAGGAGGCGCAGGCCAAGTCCGCCGAGCTGGCCGACCTCGAGGGCCTCCGCTGGCACTTCGTCGGCCAGCTGCAGTCGAAGAAGGCCCGGCAGGCGCGGCGGTACGCCCACGCCGTGCACTCGCTCGACCGCGAGAGCGTCGTGAGGGCCATCGCCGACGACGCCGACGGCCTCGTCGTCGACGGCTTCGTCCAGGTGGCCCTCGACGACGACCCCGGGCGCGGCGGCGTGCCCGTCCCCGACGTCGAGCGCCTCGTCGAGCTCGTGCTCGCCTCCCCGGGACTGCGACTGCGCGGCGTCATGGCCGTGGCGCCGCTGGGCGAGCCGGCACGGGCCGCCTTCGCGCGACTCCGGGCGGTCTCGGACCGCGTGCGCGCCCTCGACCCCGGCGCGGACGCCATCTCGGCGGGCATGTCGCAGGACCACGCCGACGCCGTCGCCGAGGGGGCCACGCACCTGCGCATCGGCACCGCCGTCACCGGTCCGCGGCCTCCTGCTCCCTGACCCGGCGAGGCGCGAGGGCGCGACACGCCTCCGCCCGAGCGCCCCAATCACGCCATCCCGGCCCCGTCGTCGTTAACCTCGGGGCAGACGCGACACGACCGGAGGAACGAATGGCAAACCCGCTGCGCAAGACCATGGTCTACCTGGGCCTCGCCGACGAGGAGCTCGAGTACGACGACCAGCAGCGGGAGCCCGCCCGGCAGCAGTCCGCCCCGGCCCCCGCCGCCGCGCCCGCTCCCGTCGCCCCGGTGCACGCCGCCCCGGCCCCCGCACCCACCCCCACCCGCGCCCCCGTGACGCCCCTGCGTCGCGCCTCGACCCCGAAGAACACGGTGCCCTCCGACATGAACGAGATCCTCACGGTCCACCCGCGCGAGTACAAGGACGCCCAGGCCATCGCCGAGAGCTTCCGCGACGGCATCCCCGTCATCATCAACCTCTCGCAGATGACCGAGTCCGACGCCCGTCGACTCGTCGACTTCGCCAGCGGCCTCTCGCAGGGCCTCTACGGGAAGATCGAGCGCGTCACCGCCAAGGTGTTCCTGCTCTCGCCCGCCCACATCGCCGTGAGCGGTGAGCAGGCCGAGGTGGAGTCCGACATCGAGGCCTCGTTCTTCACGCAGTCCTGAGCGGGTCATGGTCGTCTCGCTGATCGCCACGATCGCCTACTGGGCGCTCCTGCTGTTCTTCCTCCTCATGTGGGCGCGCTTCGTCCTCGACCTCGCCCAGTCGTTCAGCCGCGGCTGGCGACCGCGCGGTCCCGTGCTCGTCCTCGCCGAGGTCGCCTACACGGTGACCGACCCGCCGATCCGCGCGGTCCGCAAGGTGCTGCCGCCGGTGCGCCTCGGGAGCGTCGCGCTCGACTTCGGGTGGAGCCTCATCATGCTCGCCGTCGTCGTGCTGATGAGCTTCGCGTCCGCGCTGCGCTTCGCCATGTAAGATCGTGGCGCTGGGCTCACAGCCCCCGCGTTCCTCTACCCGGAGGAAGCACCAGACCGATCCAACAGATGCACGAGGTGACGGCAATGGCTTTGACGCCTGAAGACGTAGTCAACAAGCGGTTCCAGCCGACCAAGTTCCGCGAGGGCTACGACCAGGACGAGGTCGACGACTTCCTCGACGAGGTGGTCGTCGAGCTGCGTCGGCTCAACCAGGAGAACGACGAGCTGCGCCAGCGCCTCGCCGGCGGCGACCAGGAGTCCGCCCCCGTCGCGAGCGTCCCTGCTCCCACGTCGGCCCCGGACTCCGTGCCGGCACCCGAGTCGGCGCCGACGCCGACCTCGGTGCAGGCGCCGGTCTCCCCGCCGGCCCCCGTCTCCGTCCCGGCCCCGGTCGAGGTCGAGCCGGCCCCCGAGCCGCAGTCCGCGCCCGTCGCCGCCGTCGTCGCGCCCGCCCCGGCCTACGCGGCCCCGGTCGACGAGACGGCCAGCACCAACAACCTCCTGCAGCTCGCCCGGCGCCTGCACGAGGAGCACGTCCGCGAAGGCGTCGAGAAGCGCGACGCGCTCATCGCCGAGGGTCGCAGCACCGCGGAGCGCCTCGTGTCCGAGGCCGAGGCCCGTCGTCGCGAGATCGTCACCGAGGCCGAGTCGCAGCAGCGTGAGATCGTGGCCGAGACCGAGCGCGTCAAGCGCGAGACGCTCGACCAGCTGAACGACGAGCGCACGACCCTCGAGCGCAAGATCGACGACCTGCGCTCGTTCGAGCGCGACTACCGCTCGAAGCTCAAGGGCTACATCGAGGGCCAGCTGCGCGAGCTCGACGGCGAGGCCGGCCAGACCGGTGGCTTCGCCCCGGCCAGCGCCCAGGGCTTCGGCGCCAGCTGACCCTGTGCCCCGTCCCACCTCCTCCGCGACGAAGGTCAGCGGCCGCGTCCTCGCGGTGCTGGCCTTCGTCGCTGTCGTGGCCTACGCGCTCGACCAGGTCTCGAAGTGGCTCGTCGTCGACAGGCTCGTCGAGGGCGAGACCGTCGACGTGCTCGGGCGCGTCCTGCAGTTCCAGTTCGTGAAGAACCCGGGAGCCGCCTTCTCCATGGCGAGCGGGTCCACCTGGATCTTCTCGATCGCCGCCAGCGCCGTGGTCGTCGCCATCGTCGTGTTCGCGCGCCGCATCCGGTCCGTCGCCTGGGCCGTGCTCTTCGGCATGCTGCTCGGCGGCACGCTCGGCAACCTCACCGACCGGCTGCTCCGGGAGCCGTCCTTCGGGCAGGGGCACGTCGTCGACTTCCTCTACCTGCCGTGGATCCTGCCGGCCATCTTCAACGTGGCCGACGTGTTCATCGTCTCGAGCATGTGCTTGCTCGTCCTCCTGACGCTCCTGGGCGTCGGTCTCGACGGCACGCGGACCCCCTCCCGCGACGCACCGGCGGGGACCGAGGCCTCCGACGACGCCGACGTGCCCGCGGCCCGGACCGACGGCGCATGACGGAGAACCGGGCCCTGCCCGTGCCCGACGGCCTCGCCGGCGAGCGCGTCGACGCCGCCCTGGCCAAGCTGCTCGGCTTCAGCCGCACGTTCGCCGCCGAGGTCGCCGCCGCCGGAGGGGTCACCCTCGACCACCGCCCCGTGGGCAAGTCCGACCGCCTCGAGGCGGGGGCCTGGCTCGACGTGACCTGGACGCCGCGCTCGGCGCCCGTCGTCGTCGCCGCGGCGGTCCCCGGACTGGGCATCGTGCACGACGACGACGACATCGTCGTGGTGGACAAGCCGGTCGGGGTCGCCGCCCACCCGTCGGTCGGCTGGACCGGGCCCACCGTGCTGGGCGGGCTCGCCGCCGCCGGCACCACCGTGGCCACGTCCGGCGCGGCCGAGCGGGCAGGGATCGTCCACCGGCTCGACGTCGGCACGAGCGGCCTCATGGTCGTCGCCAAGACGGAGCACGCCTACTCGGTCCTCAAGGACGCCTTCCGCGAGCGGACCGTCGAGAAGATCTACCACGCCGTCGTGCAGGGGCACCCGGACCCGCTCGCGGGCACGATCGACGCCCCCATCGGCCGCCACCCGTCCTCCGACTGGCGGTTCGCCGTCGTCGTCGACGGCAAGCCGAGCGTCACGCACTACGAGACCCTCGAGGCGTTCCCCTCGGCGTCGCTGCTCGAGGTCCACCTCGAGACCGGGCGCACGCACCAGATCCGCGTCCACATGGCCGCGCAGCGTCACCCCTGCGCCGGTGACGCGATGTACGGCGCCGACCCGCGGCTGTCGGCCACGCTCGGGCTCTCGCGCCAGTGGCTGCACGCGGTCCAGCTCGGGTTCCGGCACCCGGCGACGGGGGAGCAGGTCACGTTCCGGTCGAGCTACCCCGACGACCTGCAGCACGCGCTCGACGTCCTCGGCGGCGAGGCCGACGGCGGTCGCGGGTAGACTCGTCACCCATCGTCCGACCTCGTCCCGACGGAGACCACGTGGCCCAGAGCTCCGACTCGTTCGTCCACCTGCACGTGCACAGCGAGTACTCGATGCTCGACGGTGCGGCCAGGGTCAAGCCCCTCCTCACCGAGGCCGCGGCCCAGGGGATGCCGGCCGTGGCGGTCACCGACCACGGCAACGTGTTCGGTGCCTTCGACTTCTGGAAGAGCGCGAACGACGCGGGCGTCAAGCCGATCATCGGCACCGAGGCGTACATCACGCCCGGCACGCACCGCGGCGACAAGACGCGCGTGCGCTGGGGCGACGGCGGCCGCGACGACGTCTCGGGCGCGGGTGCCTACACGCACATGACGCTGCTCTCCGCGACGACGGCGGGCATGCACAACCTCTTCCGGCTGTCCTCCCGCGCCTCGCTCGAGGGGTACTACTTCAAGCCCCGCATGGACCGCGAGCTGCTGTCGCAGTACTCCGACGGCCTCATCGCCACGACCGGCTGCCCCTCCGGCGAGGTCCAGACGCGACTCCGGCTCGGCCAGTACGACGAGGCCGTCAAGGCCGCCGCCGACTTCCGCGACATCTTCGGCGCCGAGAACTACTTCGCCGAGATCATGGACCACGGCCTCGGCATCGAGCGTCGCATCATGGGCGACCTCCTGCGCCTCGCGAAGGACCTCGGGCTGCCCCTCGTCGCGACGAACGACCTGCACTACACGCACGAGCACGACGCGACCAGCCACGCCGCCCTGCTCTGCGTCCAGTCGGGCTCGACGCTCAACGACCCGAACCGGTTCAAGTTCGACGCCGACGAGTTCTACCTCAAGTCGGCCGCCCAGATGCGCCACCTGTTCCGCGACCACCCCGAGGCCTGCGACAACACGCTGCTCATCGCCGAGCGCTGCGACGTGCAGTTCGACACGGCCGCCAGCTACATGCCGCGCTACCCCGTGCCGGAGGGCGAGAACGAGGAGAGCTGGTTCGTCAAGGAGGTCGAGAAGGGCCTCGTCTACCGGTACCCCGACGGCGTCCCGGCCGACGTGCGCGAGCGCGCCGACTACGAGGTCGGCGTCATCGCGCAGATGGGGTTCCCGGGCTACTTCCTCGTGGTCGCCGACTTCATCAACTGGTCCAAGGACCACGGCATCCGCGTGGGGCCGGGCCGTGGTTCGGGTGCCGGCTCGATGGTCGCCTACGCGATGCGGATCACCGACCTCGACCCGATCCGCCACGGCCTCATCTTCGAGCGGTTCCTCAACCCCGACCGCGTGAGCATGCCCGACTTCGACGTCGACTTCGACGACCGTCGCCGTGGTGAGGTCATCAACTACGTGACGGCGAAGTACGGCGACGAGCGCGTGGCCCAGATCGTCACCTACGGCACCATCAAGGCCAAGCAGGCGCTCAAGGACAGCTCGCGCGTGCTGGGCTTCCCGTTCGGCATGGGCGAGAAGCTCACGAAGGCCATGCCGCCCGCCATCATGGGCAAGGACATCCCGCTCACCGGCATCTTCGACGCCGAGCACGCGCGCTACAAGGAGGCCGGCGACATCCGGGCCGTCGTGGAGGCCGACCCGGAGGCCCGCACCGTCTTCGACACGGCCCTCGGCCTCGAGGGGCTCAAGCGACAGTGGGGCGTGCACGCCGCCGGCGTCATCATGTCGAGCGACCCGCTCCTCGACATCATCCCCATCATGCGCCGGGAGCAGGACGGCCAGATCGTCACGCAGTTCGACTACCCCGCGTGCGAGTCGCTCGGCCTCATCAAGATGGACTTCCTGGGGCTCCGCAACCTCACGATCATCAACGACGCCCTCGACAACATCAAGACGAACCGCGGCTTCGAGCTCGTCCTCGAAGACCTGGAGCTCGACGACCGCGGCGCGTACGACCTGCTCTCCTCGGGCGACACCCTCGGGGTCTTCCAGCTCGACGGCGGGCCGATGCGAGGCCTCCTGCGCCTCATGAAGCCCGACAACTTCGAGGACATCTCGGCCGTCATCGCGCTCTACCGCCCGGGCCCCATGGGCGCGAACTCGCACACCAACTACGCGCTGCGCAAGAACGGCGCCCAGGAGATCACGCCGATCCACCCCGAGCTCGAGGAGCCCCTGCGCGAGGTGCTCGGCGGCACGTACGGCCTCATCATCTACCAGGAGCAGGTGATGAGCGTCGCGCAGAAGCTCGCGAACTTCACGCTCGGCCAGGCCGACATCCTCCGGCGCGCCATGGGCAAGAAGAAGAAGTCCGAGCTCGACAAGCAGTTCGCGGGCTTCTCGGCCGGCATGAAGGACAACGGCTACTCCGACGGTGCCGTGAAGGCCATCTGGGACATCCTGCTCCCGTTCTCGGACTACGCCTTCAACAAGGCCCACTCCGCGGCGTACGGCGTCGTGTCGTACTGGACCGCGTACCTCAAGGCGCACTACCCGGCCGAGTACATGGCGGCGCTGCTCACGAGCGTCGGCGACTCGCGCGACAAGCTCGGGCTCTACCTCAACGAGTGCCGGCGCATGGGCATCAAGGTGCTGCCGCCCGACGTCAACGAGTCGATCGGCTTCTTCGCGGCCGTGGGCGAGGACATCCGCTTCGGCATGGGCGCGGTGCGCAACGTCGGCTTCTCCGTCGTCGAGCACATCCGTGCCGCCCGCGAGAAGGAGGGGGCCTTCACCTCGTTCCACGACTTCCTGCGCAAGGTGCCGCTGCCCGTCGCCAACAAGCGCACGGTCGAGTCCCTCGTCAAGGCGGGCGCCTTCGACACCCTCGGCTCGACGCGTCGAGCGCTCGTCGAGATCCACGAGTCGGCCGTCGAGGCGGCGGTGAGCGAGAAGCGTGCCGAGGCCAACGGCCAGGTCGGCTTCGACTTCGACTCGCTGTGGGACGAGCCGCAGGCGGTGCAGCACGTCCCCGAGCGCCCGGAGTGGACCAAGAAGGACAAGCTCGCGTTCGAGCGCGACATGCTCGGGCTCTACGTGAGCGACCACCCGCTGGCCGGGCTCGAGCTGCCGCTGGCGAAGCACCGCAGCACGACGATCACCGACGTCCTCGCCAGCGACGCCTCGATCGACGGCGAGCAGGTGACCGTCGCGGGCCTCGTGACGAGCGTGCAGCACCGCGTGGCGCGCAACTCCGGCAACCCCTACGGCATCGTCACCGTCGAGGACTTCGGCGGCGAGATCAGCGCGATGTTCCTGGGCAAGACGTACCAGGAGTTCGGTCCGACCCTCGTGGGCGACTCGATCATCGTCCTCAAGGGGCGGGTGAGCGTGCGTGACGACGGCATGAACCTCCACGCCGTGAGCATGTTCCAGCCCGACCTGGGCGTCGGGGTCGACTCCGGGCCGCTCGTCCTGCAGATCCCCGAGCGGCGCGCCACGAGCGACGTCGTCACCGAGCTGGCCGCCGTGCTCGGTCGGCACCGGGGGCGCACCGAGGTGAGGCTCAGGCTCGTCAAGGGCGGGGTCGCGCGCAGCTTCGAGGTCCCCATGCCCGTCGACGTCACGGCCGACCTCTTCGGCGAGCTGAAGAGCCTGCTCGGTCCGGGCTGCCTGGTCTGAGCCGTCGGGGCGAGGGCGCGCCGTGCCCGTCCTCGCCCCAGGTCGGATCCGTGCCCCGCCCGGATAGGCTGGCCCGGCCATGATCCAGACCACAGACCTGCGCGGTCGCCGCCCCAGCCCGTCCGACCTCCTCGCCCTCGTGCCCAGGACCGCCGCCGACGTCTCCGCCGCCACCGCCTCGGCGGAGCAGCTCGTCACGGCCGTGCGGGAGCGCGGCCTCAGCGCCCTCGCCGACCAGGCGGAGCGGTTCGACGGCGTCCGGCCCACGACCTTCCGGGCCACGGCCGACGACCTCGCCCGAGCGGTGGACGCGCTCGACCCGCTCGTGCGGGACGCCCTCGTCGAGTCGATCGCCCGTGTGACCGCGGCGAGCCGCGCACAGGTGCCGGCACCCGCCGTGACCCGGCCCTCCGAGGGCGCGGTCGTCGAGCAGCGCTGGCAGCCGGTCGGCCGCGCCGGCGTGTACGTCCCCGGCGGCAAGGCCGTCTACCCGTCGAGCGTCGTCATGAACGTCGTGCCGGCCCAGGTCGCCGGTGTCCGCGAGATCGCGCTCGTGTCGCCCGCCCAGCGCGAGCACGGGGGAGCGGTGCACCCGGTCGTGCTCGGGGCGGCGGGACTCCTGGGCGTCGAGGAGGTCTACGCGATCGGCGGTGCGGGAGCGGTCGGTGCGCTCGCCTACGGCGTGCCCGAGCTCGGCCTCGAGCCGGTGCAGGTCATCACCGGTCCCGGCAACAACTTCGTCGCGGCGGCGAAGCAGCTCGTGCGGGGCCGCGTCGGCATCGACTCCGTGGCCGGGGCGACCGAGATCCTCGTCATCGCCGACGGGACCGCCGACGCCGTGCTCGTCGCGATGGACCTCATCAGCCAGGCCGAGCACGACGAGGACGCCGCGGCGGTGCTCGTCACCGACTCGGCCGGGCTCGTCGACGCCGTCCGCGCCGAGCTCGAGCGCCTGGTGCCGCGGACCCTCAGCGCGGAGCGCGTGCGCACCGCGCTCGGCGGCCGCCAGTCCGCCCTCGTGCTCGTCGACGACCTCGACCGGGCGGTCGACTTCAGCAACGCCTACGGTCCCGAGCACCTCGAGATCCAGACGGCCGACGACGAGGCCGTGCTCGCGGGCATCACCGACGCCGGGGCGGTGTTCGTGGGCCCGTCCACGCCGGTCAGCCTGGGGGACTACCTCGCGGGCTCGAACCACGTGCTCCCGACGAGCGGTCAGTCCCGGTTCTCCTCGGGACTCGGCGCGTACACGTTCCTCCGGCCGCAGCAGATCGTGCGGTACGAGCACGCCGCCCTCGCCGAGGTCTCGGAGCGGCTCGTGGCGCTCTCCCGGGCGGAGGGCCTCCCGGCCCACGGCGAGGCCGTGAGCGCCCGGCTCGAGCGTCCCTGACGGGCGGGGGCGGGCCCGACGCTCCGCTAGCCTGGCGGCACCATGTTCTGCCCTTTCTGCCGCCACCCGGACTCCCGCGTCGTCGACTCCCGCACGAGCGACGACGGCACCTCCATCCGTCGACGTCGCCAGTGCCCGAACTGCGGCCGCCGCTTCAGCACGACCGAGACCGCGAGCCTCAACGTCGTGAAGCGCAACGGGGTCCTCGAGTCCTTCAGCCGCGACAAGATCATCTCGGGCGTCCGCAAGGCGTGCCAGGGGAGGCCGGTCACCGACGGCGACCTGGCCGTCCTGGCGCAGAAGGTCGAGGAGTCGGTCCGCGCGAGCGGTGCGTCGCAGATCGAGGCCAACGACATCGGCCTCGCGATCCTGCCCCCGCTGCGCGAGCTCGACGAGGTGGCCTACCTGCGCTTCGCCAGCGTCTACCAGGCCTTCGACTCGCTCGACGACTTCGAGGCCGCGGTCCGCCAGCTGCGGGTGGAGCACGCGGACCGGCCCCGCACCCAGCGATCGGTCGACGAGTGAGGACCCCGTACCGCCTCCTGTTCGACACGGTCCTGCGTCGCCTCGACCCCGAGGACGCCCACCACCTCGCGTTCCGGGTCATCCGCGCCGTGCCGCGCCTCGGGCTCGGGCCGCTCGTGCGCAGGGCGACCGCCCCGCACCCCTCGCTCGCGGTCGACGCCCTGGGGCTGCGCTTCGACTCGCCGTTCGGCGTCGCGGCCGGCTTCGACAAGGACGCCCGGGGGATCGCCGGCCTGGGCGCGCTCGGCTTCGGCCACGTCGAGGTGGGCACGGTCACGGCCCTCGCGCAGCCGGGCAACGAGCGACCGAGGCTCTTCCGCCTCGTCGACGACCTCGCGGTCGTCAACCGGATGGGCTTCAACAACGCCGGCGCGGCGGCGGCGGCCCGTGCCGTGGCCGTCGCCCGCCGGTCCGACCGGAGGCCCGTCATCGGGGTCAACATCGGCAAGAGCCGGGTGGTCGACGTCGACGACGCCGTCGACGACTACCTCGTGAGCACGCGCCTGCTCGCGCCGGTCGCCGACTACCTCGCCGTGAACGTGTCGTCGCCGAACACCCCCGGCCTGCGGGGGCTGCAGGAGCTCGACCGGCTCGCCCCGCTGCTCACCGCCGTCCGTGACGCGGCCGGCACGACGCCCGTCCTCGTGAAGATCGCCCCCGACCTCACCGACGAGGGGGTCCGGCGCATCGCCGAGCTCGTGCTCGACCTCGACCTCGCCGGCGTGGTCGCCACCAACACGACGCTGTCCCGCTCGGGTCTGCGCACGCCGGACCCTCAGGTCGCCTCCGCCGGCGCGGGCGGCCTCTCCGGGGCCCCGCTCGCCGCGCGCTCGCTCGAGGTGCTGCGCCTCCTGCGCGAGGTCCTGCCGGCGGAGGTCTGCGTCGTGTCGGTCGGTGGCGTGACCTCGGCGTCCGACGTCGACGAGCGGCTCCGGGCCGGGGCGACGCTCGTCCAGGGGTACACGGGCTTCCTCTACGAGGGGCCCCTCTGGGCGCGCAAGGTCAACCGGGGCCTGGCGCGACTGCGCCGGCGCGCCGCCTCCTGACCCGCCCGGTCCGATGCCCGGCGCCGACCGGAGCCGCTCGCGACGAGAGCCCGCCGCCCCTGGGGGCGACGGGCTCTCGTCGTGGACGCGGTGGGCCTAGGCCGGGAACTGCCCGCGCTTGACCTGCGGCTTGGGGAGGCGCATGGGCTTCATCTGCAGCGCACGCATGGCGGCGTAGAAGCGGAGGCCCTTCTCGGGCATGCCGAAGCGCTCGGTGACCTTCTTCTGCACGCGCTGGCCGAGCAGGAGGCAGTCGGCGATGGCGAGGACGAAGAAGCCCCAGATGGCGATGAGGCTGATGCTCTGCACCGTCACGTTCGGGAAGAAGCTCAGCAGCACGATGACGAGCATCACGGGGATGAGCGCCTCGCCGACGCTGAAGCGGGCGTCGACGTGGTCGCGCACCCACTTGCGCTGCGGGCCCTTGTCGCGCGCCGGGAGGTACTTCTCCTCGCCGGCCGCGAGCCCGACGCGGGCACGGTCGCGCTGCTCGGCGAGGCGGGCGCGCTGCGCCTTCTGGGCCTCCTTGCCGGTCGCGACCAGGGGCCTCCTGTTCGCCTGCTCGCGCTCCCGGCGCGAGGGCGTGGGGCGCCCCTTGCCGATCGTCGTCGTCTCGGCGTCGGTGTCGACGTCGTTCGGTGTGTACGGTGCCTTGGCCACGGTCGTCCTCGGGTCGGTGCGAGTTCCTAAGATTACCTGCATGACCGACTCAGCACATCCCGTGGCCCCCCTCGACCCGGCGACTCGCAGCCGACTCGCGGAGGCCGTGCAGGACGGCTTCCCCCGCACGGTGGCCGACCTGTCGTCGCTCGTCCGCATCCCCTCGGTCTCGTGGGACGCCTTCGACCCCGCGCACGTGCGGACGAGCGCCGAGGCCGTCGCCGAGCTCGTCCGTTCGACGGGGCTCTTCGACGAGGTCCGCGTGAGCACCGCGCCCCTCGGCGACGAGGGCGCGCAGGGCCAGCCCGCCGTCCTCGCGACGCGGGCGGCGGCGCCGGGCAAGCCGACCGTGCTCCTCTACGCGCACCACGACGTGCAGCCCCCCGGGCCCGAGGACCGCTGGAGCACCGCCCCGTTCGAGCCCACCGTGCGCGGCGACCGCCTCTACGGCCGGGGTGCGTCCGACGACAAGGCCGGGGTGCTCTCGCACGTCGCGGCCCTCCGCGCGGTGCACGAGGTCCTGGGCGACGACCTCGGGGTGGGCGTCACCGTCTTCGTCGAGGGCGAGGAGGAGTTCGGCTCGCGCTCGTTCGGCGCGTTCCTCGAGCAGCACCACGACGACCTCGCCGCCGACGTCATCGTCGTGGCGGACTCCGACAACTGGAGCACGACCGTGCCGGCCATCACCGTCTCGCTCCGCGGCAACGTCACGTTCCGCCTGACGGTGCGCACGCTGGAGCACGCGTCGCACTCGGGCATGCTCGGCGGGGCGGTGCCCGACGCGATGATGGCCGCGGTCCGCCTGCTCGCCTCCCTGCACGACGACGACGGCGCCGTCGCGGTCGAGGGGCTGACCAGCCGCGAGGCGGAGCACCCCGAGCGCGGCGAGGACCAGCTGCGGGCGGAGGCGGGCCTCCTGGACGGCGTCCGTCCCGTCGGGCGGGGCCCCGTGCTCAGCCGGACGTGGTCGCAGCCGTCGATCACCGTGACCGGCATCGACGCCCCGAGCGTCGCCGAGGCCTCGAACACGCTGCTGCCGGAGGTCTCGGTGCGGATCAGCGCGCGCGTCGCCCCCGGCCAGCGTGCCGAGGACGCCCACGCCGCCCTCGAGCGCCACCTCCTCTCGCACGCCCCCTTCGGCGCGCACGTCGAGATCACCGACGTCGACCTCGGGGACCCCTTCCTCGTCGACACGAGCGGGTGGGCCATCGCGGAGGCGACGGCCGCGATGACCGAGGGGTGGGGGGCCGAGCCCGTGCAGACGGGCATCGGGGGCTCCATCCCCTTCATCGCGGAGCTCGTCGAGGCCTTCCCCGAGGCGCAGATCCTCGTCACGGGCGTCGAGGACCCCGAGACCATGGCGCACAGCCCGAACGAGTCGCAGCACCTCGGCGTGCTCCACCGCGCGGTCCTCAGCGAAGCGCTGCTGCTGGCCCGCCTCGACGCCCGGCCCTGACCGCGACGACGACGGATCACTGCTCGCGCGCAGGCGCGAGCGACCTACACTGAGGGGCGGGCGACGTGCTCGCCCGGCCAGAAGGAGGCACCATGACCGACACCGCCACCGCACCCGCTGCGACCACGGCCGCTGCGACCGCCCCCGTCGAGGCGCCCGCCCACGGCGTGCTCCTCTCGGACACCGCCGCGCAGAAGGTGCGCAGCCTGCTCAGCCAAGAGGGCCGCGACGACCTGCGTCTGCGCGTCGCCGTCCAGCCCGGGGGCTGCTCGGGCCTCATCTACCAGCTCTACTTCGACGAGCGCCTGCTCGAGGCCGACGCGACCGTCGACTACGACGGCGTCGAGGTCGTCGTCGACAAGATGAGCGTCCCCTACCTGGAGGGCGCCTCGATCGACTTCGAGGACACCATCCAGAAGCAGGGGTTCACGATCGACAACCCCAACGCGCAGGGCAGCTGCGCCTGCGGCGACAGCTTCCACTGATCGCCCTGCACCGCTCCGAGCGGTGCACCCCCGACGGGGACCGTCCGACCCGGACGGTCCCCGTCGTCGTGCCGGGGGCGCCCGGGCTCCCAGGTGCGTCGAGAGACTTCGGCGTGCTGCGTGCAGGAGGCCTCCCCACCTGCGAGTAGGCTAGGGAAGTCCCCATCGTGTCTGGGAACGCAACCTGCTGTCGTGTCATCCGAGAGGTAACAGTGCGCCGAAACCGCCGTCTTCGTTGGGCCGCCACTCCCGTGGCCGCCGTCCTGGCCGTGATCCTGGCCGGGTGCTCGCAGGCCCAGCTGCAGGGCTACCTCCCGACCGAGCCGGGGACGACCAACCACGTCGACCGGGTCATCGGCCTCTGGGTGACGAGCTGGATCGTCCTCCTCGTGGTGGGCGTGATCGTCTGGGGCCTCATCATCTGGGCCTCCGTCGCGTACCGCCGACGCAAGGGCCAGACCGGCCTGCCGGTCCAGCTCCGGTACAACATGCCGATCGAGATCTTCTACACGGTCGTGCCCTTCATCCTCGTGATCGGCTTCTTCGCCTTCACGGCCCGCGACCAGTCGGCGATCGAGGAGCCCACCGCGGACCCCGACGTCACGATCGACGTCTACGCCAAGCGCTGGGCCTGGGACTTCAACTACGTCGACCAGGACGACGAGGACGACTCGGTGTACTACCAGGGCGTCCAGGCGCAGGAACTCGGCGACGGCAACGTCGACGAGGCCGCCCTTCCCGTGCTGTACCTCCCCGTGGGCAAGACGGTCGAGATCGAGCTGCAGTCGCGCGACGTCGCCCACTCGTTCTTCGTCGTGGACTTCCTCTACAAGAAGGACACGATCCCCGGCAAGACCAACTTCATGTACTTCACGCCCGAGAAGGAGGGGACCTTCCGCGGCAAGTGCGCCGAGCTGTGCGGCGAGTACCACTCGCTCATGCTCTTCGACGTGAAGGTCGTCTCCGAGGCGGAGTACGAGGACTACCTCGAGACGCTCCGCGACCAGGGCAACGTCGGCCGGCTCGACGAGCAGTACAACACCAACACCAACCAGCCGAACAACGAGGCGCCCGTCGCCGCCGGCACCGAAGACACCGAAGAGTAAGGGCAGCGTTCGATGAGCTCAGCCACCGCCACCCGCCCCACGACCGGGGGTGCGTCGTCCGGAGGACCCGAATTCGGCGCCTCCAAGGTCGGCCGCAAGGGCAACGTCGTCGTCAAGTGGATCACCTCCACCGACCACAAGACGATCGGGTACATGTACCTGATCTCCTCGTTCCTGTTCTTCTGCCTCGGCGGCGTGATGGCCCTCGTCATCCGCGCCCAGCTCTTCGCGCCGGGCCTGAACATCATCGAGACCAAGGAGCAGTACAACCAGCTCTTCACGATGCACGGCACGATCATGCTGCTGCTCTTCGCGACGCCGCTCTTCTCGGGCTTCGCGAACGCGCTCATGCCGCTGCAGATCGGTGCCCCGGACGTGGCGTTCCCGCGCCTCAACGCCTTCTCCTTCTGGCTCTACTTCTTCGGCAGCCTCATCGCCGTCGGTGGGTTCCTCACCCCGCAGGGAGCGGCGTCGTTCGGCTGGTTCGCCTACGCGCCACTGTCCGACACCACGTTCTCACCAGGACTCGGCGGCAACCTCTGGGTGTTCGGCCTGGCCCTCACCGGGTTCAGCACGATCTTCGGATCGGTGAACTTCATCACGACCATCATCACCATGCGCGCCCCGGGCATGACGATGTGGCGCATGCCGATCTTCACCTGGAACACGCTCATCACCTCGATCCTCGTGATCATGGCGTTCCCGGTGCTGGCGGCCGCGCTCTTCGGCCTCGGCTTCGACCGGGTCTTCGACGCGCAGGTCTTCAACCCGGCCAACGGCGGCGCCATCCTCTGGCAGCACCTGTTCTGGTTCTTCGGGCACCCCGAGGTCTACATCATCGCCCTGCCGTTCTTCGGCATCGTCTCCGAGGTCTTCCCGGTCTTCAGCCGCAAGCCGATCTTCGGGTACAAGACGCTGGTGTTCGCCACGATCTCGATCGCGGCCCTCTCCATCACCGTGTGGGCGCACCACATGTACGTCACGGGCTCGGTCCTGCTGCCGTTCTTCTCGCTGATGACCATGCTCATCGCGGTCCCGACCGGCGTGAAGATCTTCAACTGGATCGGCACCATGTGGCGCGGCTCGATCACGTTCGAGACGCCCATGCTGTGGGCGATCGGCTTCCTGGTGACCTTCACCTTCGGTGGCCTCACGGGCGTCATCCTCGCCTCGCCGCCCCTCGACTTCCACGTCTCCGACACGTACTTCGTCGTCGCGCACTTCCACTACGTGGTCTTCGGCACGGTCGTGTTCGCCATGTTCTCCGGCTTCTACTTCTGGTGGCCGAAGTGGACCGGCAAGATGCTCAACGAGCGCGTCGGCAAGATCCACTTCTGGCTGCTCTTCATCGGCTTCCACACGACGTTCCTCGTGCAGCACTGGCTGGGCGTCATGGGCATGCCCCGTCGCTACGCGACGTACCAGCCCGAGGACCACTTCACGTGGATGAACCAGGTCAGCACCATCGGCGCCATGATCCTCGGCATCTCGATCCTGCCGTTCCTCTACAACGTGTACATCACGGCCCGACGTGCACCCAAGGTCGAGGTCAACGACCCCTGGGGCTATGGCCGCTCGCTCGAGTGGGCGACGTCCTGCCCGCCGCCGCGGCACAACTTCACGTCGATCCCGCGCATCCGCTCGGAATCGCCGGCCTTCGACCTCAACCACCCCGAGGCGGGCATGCCCGTCGGCGTCGGGCCGGTCAAGGACGCCCCCGAGGCCCCCACGTACGACGCCTCCCAGGACAAGGTGAAGTGAGCCCAGCATGAGAACGAACGCAACCCTCTTCTACGTCCTGGCGGTCTTCTTCTTCGTCGCTGCCGCCGCGTACACGCTGTGGAGCATCATCGACGTCGAGGTCGTCGAGCCCGTGGGGACTGTGGGGATCGCTCTCACCGGCGTCCTCAGCGTGTTCCTCGCCTTCT
>Ga0265797_10005368_pt1 | contig 18724 bp, 17 predicted proteins | sample P2T30metagenome_FD_192433 | JGI IMG/M metagenome (GOLD analysis project Ga0265797, IMG submission 192433) | Plant litter microbial communities from East Loma Ridge, Irvine, California - P2 T30 | ecosystem: Environmental > Terrestrial > Plant litter > Unclassified | place: USA: California... | reverse complement strand
CTTGCCAGTACGCCGAGCAACCTCCATATCCACCTGCTCGAAGACACGGCGTTCTTCCGCGTTTTCCAAGGCAGCCCGTACTACGAGCATTACCTGGCGGCCACTCAAGGCAGCGGCATCAACTACGCCAGCGCGGTGGACGTGCTGCGCTATCGCCTGCTGCATTTTTACGGAGGTGTCTATATGGACATTGACGATGTCATCCACCCCAGCGCGGTGATCGGCGACGATTTCGGCGACCTGGACTGGTCGGTGAGCCCTGGGCAATTGATGCTCAACGGGCTGGTGAACGAGTCCCGGCTAGGGCTGCGATGTGAATTCAACACCAGCAATTTCGCGGCGCTGCCCGGAACGCCCGTGCTTGAGGAGATTTCCATGGAAAGCCGCCAGCGCTTCCTCGCCAACCGCGATCTGTACTTCCAACGGCCCTATGAACGCGTGGATAGCGCCGAGGCAGTGACGGCCTATGCCCGGCGCATCAACCATGTGACCGGCCCGAGGGTGTTCAACGATGTGCTGGCGCAACGCGTGCCGGCGCTTGGGCAATTCCGCGCGGTCACGCGGATTGCCACCGAGCTTTACGTTGCGCCCCGCCAGCTGGCCGAGCTGTACCGGCAGCTACGTGAGCATACCCGCGCCTATTGCCCTCTGGCCTGGCGGATAAAGATCGGCTCCACCGCCAGTTGGTTGCACACCCGGTGACGGTTCGATCCGCTACCGATCAGGCGTAGTAGTCCACCAGGCTGCTGCCGATCACCTGTTGCGACGCCGCGGCTTCGGCCACGGCGGACCCTTCCACGTCATTGGCTACGCCACCGCCGCGGCCCGAGCCGTTACCGGCGCCCTGGCCTGCCTGGGCCTGGGCATGCTGCTGTTGCTGCTGCGATTGCCTCGACTGGTCGGAAACGTTTACGTCCACCTGGGTCAGGCCCTGCTGTGACAGCATGTCGCGCAGCCGGCCCTGCTGGCTTTCCAGCGCATCGCGAACACCCACATGCGCGCTATGGAAGGTGATCTGGGTCTGCTGATCCGCCGTCACGTCCACGCGGATGTCCAGGCGGCCGAGCTCCAGCGGGTGCAACTGGATATCCGCCGATTTCAGGTTCTGGCTGGACAGGTACATCACCCGGTTCACCAGCCCTTCACTCCAGCCGTTCTGCTGCATGTTCAGGGGCTGGGCCGGTGGCGTCGCCGCGCTGGCACCCTTACCGCCCACCGCCTGATTCAGCTGGCTCAACCGGCTGGTCAAGTCCTCGGCGCGGCCGCTGGCGCTGGTGCCCGCCGCATCCTTGATCTCGCCGATAGCGCCAAGGCCATCCTCGCCGTCCTTGCCCGCGCCCAGCCCGTCGGTCGCCTTCTGCTGTTCCAGCATGGCGCCCATGCTCTGTGCAAAGGTATCGCCTACATCGGCATCCGGCGCCTGCTGAGCGGTTGTGTTCTCGGCCTGAGCGTGCACCGAGGTCGTGCCCTGCTCCTTGGCGGTGTGCTCCAACGCCATCCGTACCATGGGCAGGTCCGCCAGTGGGTCGGCCGTTGGGTCGAACGCGTCGTCCGCCGCCGGGGCCTGCGCCTGGTTGGCCGCTTGCAGCTGCGCGGGGTCTATGACCGGCTGCGGTGCCAGTGCCGGGTCCGCCGGTTGAGGGGCCAAGGTAGCCGCCGTCGGATCGGTAACCTGCGTAGCGGCAACCGCGGCAGGGTCCACCACATCGGTGGCGTCGTCGGCGGTGTCGGTGACCTCGGCGGTCGCTGCCTCAGCGTCGTCCGCCACTTTATCCGCCTTGGCGGTATCGGTTTCGTCGGCCGAGTCGGCCTTGGCCGTTTTGTCCGCCTTGCCGGCGCGGTCGGTTTTGTCCGCCTTGTTGACCGGCGACGGTTTGCCGTCAGCGGCAACCGCCGGTTTATCGTCTTTTGCCTTGGTGGCAACCGATGCTTTTTTGTCGTTGGCCGCGAAGTGCTCGCTCGAGCGAGCGGTGGCCTTGGCGGCCGCTTTCTGCGGAGCGGCCGGATGCTCCTTGGCATAGACCTCCGCGAAGCTGGAAGCCCCGTCCTTGGTGGCGTCGGCGACCTTGGTCACCGCGCCGACAGCAGTAGCCTGGGCCTTGCCGGCGGTGCCGACAGAGGTCCCGATTTGCAGGAGTGGGTTTGAAGCGACAGCCATGACAGCGACCCCGCGCAATGGGTGGGTAAACGGTTATCAGGCTTGTAGCAAAAGATGGGCCAGGTTTTCAGGCCGGGGGCGAGCGGTCGAGGATGGCGAGAAAGCGGGCGCGCACGGCGGTGAATTCCTGCTCGATACCACTGCGCAGCTCGGCAACGGCCTGGGCGGGCGCCTCGAGCGGCAGATGTTCCAGCCGGCCGCACAGCTCGGCCAGGCGCATCGCGCCCATGTTGCTGCTGCTGCCTTTGAAGCTGTGCGCCGCGTCGCGCAGGGCGCGGGCCTCGGTGGCCGCCAGCAATCCAGCCAGCCGGCGCTCGGAATCGCTGAGATAGGTCTCGACCAGCACGGGAAATTGATCCTCTCCCATGATGTCCCTGAGCGTCGCCAATACATCGGCGTCCAGATGGCCTGTGGTCACGTTGTCCTCCTTGAACGGCGGCTATTATGCCTCACCGTCCCAGGCGAATTCTACGCGGGCGCTGCGCCCGTCGTCGGCCCACTCGGCGCTACGGCTCAATGCCTTGACCAGCTTGACCCCGCGGCCCGAATACGCGCCGCCCTGGCCCGCCAGGGTAGCCGGCACGTCGAACCCGGCGCCGCTGTCCTCGATCGTGATGATCAGGCGGCCGCCCTCCTCGCCCCGCGGGTCCACCGCCAGGCCCACCTTGACGTAGCCGTCCGCCAACTCGCGAAGGCGTTCCTCGCGTAACTGGTAATAACGGGCAAACCCGGTGGCGTCGCGCTTGAGCGATGAATCCAGCCCCAGCACACCGTGTTCCAGGGCATTGGAATACAGCTCGGTGAGTACGGTATACAAGGCGCCGCTCTGGCCCCGCAGCCCTTGAACTTCTTGCAGCAGTTGCAACAGGAACGGCAGCGGGTTGTAGCGCTTGAGGGTCTCGGTACGAAACTCGAACGACACCGACCAATCCGTGGGCGTGGGTTGGCCGCGGTCGGGGGTGAGCACCGCCGGCGGCAGGCTGGCGCTGTCGACCACCTTCACCTGCACCATGCTCACGTCGTCGCGGCTTTCGCCGTGGAACCTTAACAACGCTTCGCGGATATCCTCGAACAATCGATCGCGGTCGGTATTGCGGTCCAGCACCGCTTCCAGCCGCTCGGCGCCGAACAGGGTTTCATCGTGGTTGGTGGTTTCTATGACGCCATCGGATAGCAGGAAAATCCGGTCCCCCTGCTCGATGGGGTACACCTGGGTCTTGGGTTCGAACCGCTCCGGCGACAGAATGCCCAACGGCAATGCCCGCGACGGCACCGACACCCGCTCGCCGTTCTCCTTGAGCAGGTAACCGTCGGGCATACCGCCGTTCCATACCTCGAGCACCCGCCGGTTGACGCTGACGTTGATCAAGGTAGCGCAGCAGAACATGTCCGGCGGGAGGATGCGCTTGAGCTTGGCATTCATCTCGCGCAGGGTTTCCGCCAGGCCGTAGCCCTTGGCAGTCATGCCGTAGAACACATCGGCCAACGGCATTGCGCCCACCGCAGCGGGGAGCCCATGGCCGGTGAAATCGCCCAGCAGCACGTACAAGTCTCCACCAGGGCTGGCGGCGGCAAGTAACAGGTCGCCATTGAACAACGCGTAGGGTGATTGCAGGTAGCGAATGTTGCCCGCGCCCAGGCAGCCGGAATGGGCGACCTGATCGAATACCGCCTTGGCCACACGCTGCTCATTGAGCAAGTGGCCGTGATGGCGGGCCAGTTCGTCGCGCTGTTTGAGCACGGTGGCCTGCAGACGGCGCATGCGCTCCATGGCGTGGATTTTCGCTGCCAGGATGATCTGGTTGTACGGCTTGGGAAGGAAATCGTCGCCGCCGGCTTCCAGGCAGCGGACCAGGGCCTCGTCCTCGGACATGGAGGTGAGGAAGATGACCGGCACCAAGGCCTCACCCGCCAAGGCCTTGATCCGGCGGGCCGCCTCGAAACCGTCCATGATCGGCATCATGACGTCCAGCAGCACGATCTGCGGTCGCATCTGCTCGAACACCTTCACCGCCTCTTCGCCATTGCCCGCCTGGAGCACATGGTGCCCCTGGCGGCGGACGATGCTGGACAGCAGCATTCGGTCCGTCATGTTGTCGTCGGCGATCAACACCGAGACCGAAGGGCTGTCGGGAAGCATCAGTTGATGGCGAACAATTGCGTAAAGTTGGAGATCGCGAGGATCTTCACCACATCCTGGCTGGCGTTTATCAGCCTGATCTGAGCCTTGTCGCCGCCGGCGTGGTCGCGCAGCAACAACAGCATGCCCAGCGCCGAGCTGTCCAGATAGGTCGTTTTCGCCAGATCGATGACATAGCGGGACGGGCGTGGCGCCGCGCGTTCATAGCCATCGCGAAACGCCTGGTGGCACCCGAAATCAAACCGGCCGTTGATGTGAATGACCAACTCCTGCCCGTCCTCGGACTGCGTTGCAGTGACAACTTCCATACCTCGATCCTTCTTTTATGCGGAGCGTTTTGTTCAAAGAGGTTCAGCGATCCTCACCCGAGGCGACGATCACCGCACTGAAAATCAGCTTTCAGTATGAATCAGACCGTGGCAACCGCTGGGAAAGTTCATCGAGCAAGCGTTGTTCACGCTTGTCTTCCAATGTGCGCGCCTCGGCCATGTACCGCATCACCAACTTGCGCAAGCCTTCTACCCGAGCGTAGGCCTTCTGCCAAGTGTCACGCGCGTTGTTGAGGTTGTTCTGGTGCCAGGCCAGGCTTTTGCGCTGCTGCCCCACGGCGGTTTCCAGCTGGTTCAGAAAGCGCTGGTAGTTCATCAGCCACTGCCCTGAGACCCCTTGAGTGCCGTTATTGATCCACTGCTGCTGGTAGTTCATGCGGAACTGTTCAAGCTCCTGCAGCTTGGCTTCGGCCAGGCGCATCTGCCCCTGGAAATGGCCGAGGCGCTGGGCTGCCGTGCGCTCGGCCTTTTCCGCCATTTCAACGACCGGCGCAAGGCGCGCCGCGCGACTGGTTCCCATGGCTTATCAACCCGGCGCCAGTGGGCGGAACACCGTGGCCAGGCGTTCCGAGCTGTTTTTCAGGCTTTCGTTGTCGTGCAGCCCTTGACGCAAGTAGTGCACCAGTTGCGGATGCAAGCTGATAGCCATGTCGGTCTCCCGGTCGCCCCCGGCGACGTACGCGCCCACGCTGATCAAATCCCGGCTCTGCTGGTAGCGTGACCACAGCTGCTTGAACTGCTGGGCCTGCGCCAGGTGCTGGGGTGTTACCACCGAAGGCATCACCCGGCTGATGGAAGCCTCGATGTCGATAGCTGGATAATGGCCCTCTTCGGCCAGCCGCCGGCTCAACACGATGTGCCCGTCGAGCACACCCCGCGCCGAGTCAGCGATCGGGTCCTGCTGGTCGTCGCCTTCGGACAGCACCGTGTAGAACGCCGTGATCGAACCACCGCCGGCTTCGGCGTTACCGGCACGCTCCACCAGCTTTGGCAGCTTGGCGAATACGGACGGCGGATAGCCCTTGGTGGCGGGCGGCTCGCCGATCGCCAGGGCAATCTCCCGCTGCGCCTGGGCATAACGGGTGAGCGAGTCCATCAGCAGCAGCACATTCATGCCGCGGTCACGGAAGTATTCGGCGATACGGGTGCAATACATGGCGGCGCGCAGTCGCATGAGCGGGGCGTCGTCCGCCGGCGAGGCAACCACCACCGAACGCTTGAGGCCTTCGGCGCCCAGGCTGTGTTCGATGAATTCCTTCACCTCGCGGCCCCGTTCGCCGATCAGCCCCACCACGATGATTTCAGCTTCGGTGAAACGGGTCATCATCCCCAGCAGCACGCTCTTGCCCACGCCGGTACCGGCGAACAGCCCGAGGCGCTGGCCGCGGCCCACAGTGAGCAGGCCGTTGATGCAACGAATGCCCACGTCCAGTGGCTGGCTGATGGGGTCGCGGTTGAGGGGGTTGATCGTAGGGCCGTCCAGCGGCACCCAGTCCTCGGCGCGCATGCGGCCCTTGCCGTCGAGCGCGCGGCCGGCGCCATCGAGCACCCTGCCAAGCATGCTCATGCCCATGGGCAGGCGGCCGGTGTCGGCCAGTGGCACCACGCGCGCACCCGGGGCAATGCCCGCCGCGCTGCCCACCGGCATCAAAAACACCTTGCTGCCGGCAAAGCCCATCACCTCGGCCTCTACCTGGGATGCCTGATAGCTGTCGTCGTTGATCACCACGCAACGGGTGCCCATGGCCGCGCGCAGGCCTTCGGCTTCAAGCGTGAGCCCGACCATGCGTAGCAGGCGCCCTTCCACCACGGCCTGGCGCGGCAGATCCACCGCCGGCGCATAGGTGCTCAAGCGTTTGCCGAAGCTGGTGCGGTCAAGTTGCATCGGTGGCCTCCAGAACCAGATGCAGGTCCGCTTCGGCCGGGTGCAGGCCTTGCTCGTGCAATTGGTCGAACAGCTGCGCCAGCGCCTGAGTGATACGGGTTTCCACGCTGGCATCGATGCGGCTGTGCTCGGTCTCGATCCGGCAGCCACCTGGCATCAAGGCCGGGTCTTCAAGGATTTTCCACTGTTCTTCGTGGCGCTCGCGCAGGGCCTTGATCTGCTCGAAGTCCTGAGGGTTCACAAAGATACGGATATTGTTGGCACCCATGGGCAGCAGCTTGAGGGCTTCCTGGGTCACGCGCTCGATCTGGGAAGATTCGATCTTGAGCTCACGCTGGATCACCTGGCGGGCGATATGACTGACCAGCTCCACCAGCGACCGCTCGATCTGGGTGTCCTGCTCGGCAATCGGCGCCATGAGGTTACCCATGAGGGTTTCCAGCGTGGCCAGGCGAGCCTGCAGGGCCACTTCGGCCTCCTGGCGCACCTTGAGCTGGGTCGCGTGGAAGCCGTCGCGCTCACCTGCGGCAAAGCCCTCGTTGTAGGCTTCCTGGCGGATAGCCTCGAGTTCTTCGAGCGTGAGCGGTTGCACTTCCTCGAGCGGGACCTCTTCGATCTCGCTGATGTCTTCGGGCTCGGGTTCGGGCTCAGCCACCTGCGGGTCGAAACTGGGCAAGCGCCATACATCCACGCCTATCAGATCCTTGGCGCGAATCAGTTCGCTGACGGGTTCCTTGCTCGACTGGCTCATTGGGTTTTCCTGGCAAAACAGATAGGCGACCGGCGCGGCCTGGCTTTACCAAGGCGCGCCGTGCACAGAGTATGACACCCCGACGCTGGGTTAGATCATCTCCTCCCCGCCTTTGCCTCCCAGAACGATCTCCCCAGCCTCAGCCATGCGGCGAGCGATGGTGAGGATTTCCTTCTGGGCGGTTTCCACGTCGCTGACGCGAACCGGGCCTTTGGAGTCGAGGTCGTCGCGCAACAGTTCGGAAGCGCGCTTGGACATGTTCTTGAAGATCTTTTCCTTGATGCCGTCGTCCGCGCCCTTGAGCGCGACCACCAGCACTTCGGACGACACCTCGCGCAGCAGCGCCTGAATACCGCGGTCGTCCACGTCCTTGAGGTTGTTGAACACGAACATCAAATCTTCGATCTGGCCCGACAGTTCGGAATCGATCTCGCGGATCGAATCCATCAGCTGGCCTTCGACCGAGCTGTCCAGGAAGTTCATGATGTCGGCGGCGCGCTTGATACCGCCCAAGGTCGTGCGGGCGGTGGTCGAGTTACCGGCGAACTGCTTCTCGAGAATCGTGTTCAGCTCTTTCAACGCCGCGGGCTGCACGGTGTTGAGCGAGGAGACCCGCAGCACGATGTCCAGCCGCGCCTTGTGATCGAAATGCCCGAGCACCTCGCCCGCCTGATCGGGGTCCAGGTAGGCCACCACAATGGCCTGGATCTGCGGGTGCTCGTAACGGATCACGTCCGCCACCGCGCGGGGCTCCATCCACTTGAGGCTGTCCAGGCCACTGGTATTGCCGCCGAGCAGGATGCGGTCGATCAGGCCGTTCGCCTTGTCCTCGCCGAGGGCCTGGGTCAGCATCTTGCGAATGTAACCGTCCGAGCCCACGCCGAGGCTGGTCTGGTCGCCCACGCTGGCCACGAACTCGGTCATTACTTCCTCGACCTGTTCACGGTGCACGTTGCGCATTTGCGCCATGGCCACGCCAACCCGTTGTACTTCCTTGGGGCCCATGTGGCGCAGCACCTGGGCGGCGTCGGATTCGCCCAGGGACAGCAAAAGGATGGCGGCCTTGTCTACCTTGGTCAGCTTGGGTGCGGCAACCTGATTACTACTCATCTGCGTTGATCCACTCTTTCACGACCTGCGCGACACGGCCCGGGTCTTCGGCCACAAGACTCTTGATTGCATTCAGTTGGGCGTCATATCCCTCGGTCGGGCTTGGCAGCATGATGCTGGTTGGCCCGCCCAGGCTGACCCGATCATCGGCCAGCTCACCATTCATGCCGGTAAACCCACCAGGGCCACCCGCCAGGCCGCCACCAGGGCCGCCTTCGCCGTCTACCGCCAGCGACTTGGATTTGCTGCCGCCAGTGATGTTGTTAAGCACCGGCCGCAACACGCCAAACACCAACAGCAGGATGAACACCACACCCAGGCCCTGCTTGACCACATCCCAGAACCAGGGCTGCTGGTAGAAGGACGGCTCGGCAATCACTTCGCCGCGGTCCGGGCTGAACGGTGCGTTGATCACCGTTACGCTGTCGCCACGGCTGGCATCGAAGCCTACCGCGTCCTGCACCAGCCGCTGGAACCGCGCCAGATCTTCGGCGCTCCATGGGGCGTGGGTGATTTCGCCATTGGCCGGGTCCAGCTTGGCCTGGTCGTCCACCACAACCGCGACGGAAAGCCGGGTCAGGCGCCCTTGCTGCTGTCGGGTGTGGCTGATGGAACGGTCCAGCTCGAAGTTACGGGTAGACTGCTGACGCTTGTCCGCCGGATACGGCGCAAGCATCGGCTGGCCGGTGGCCGGGTCCATGATCTGCTGGCCGTTGGCGTCGAGCAGCGGTTGGCCTGGCTGAATCGCCTGAGGCGCCGCGCCACCGCCACCACCGCGGGTGGTTTGCGGCGCGCTGGCGGGGCTCGGGGGCTGATTGCTCAGCGCGCCCGGCACACCGCCGGAATTGCTGCCACTGGAACGCTGTTCGGTGACCGACTGCTCGCTGCGCAGGGCCGGCTGGTCGGGGTTGAACTGCTCGGACGTCGATTCGACGGCGCTGAAGTCCACCATGGCCGACACTTCAGCCTTGAACCGCTCGTTACCGATCACCGGCTGTAGAATGCTCTGCACGCGCTGGGTGAGCATGGTTTCCATGCGGCGGGTGTAGTCGAACTGCTTGCCCGCCATGCTCAGCTCGGAATTTTCGCCGAGGTCGGACAGCAAGGTGCCTTTCTGGTCTACAACGGTCACGCCCGAGCGGTCCATCTCCGGCACGCTGGTGGCAACCAGGTTAACGATGGCCATGACCTGGCCCGGGTCCAGGGTACGGCCGCCATACATTTCAACCAACACCGACGCCGTCGGCTTGCGCTCGTCGCGCACGAATACCGAGCTCTTTGGAATGGCCAGGTGAACGCGAGCGCCCTTGACGCCATTGAGCGCGGAAATAGTCCGGGCCAACTCGCCTTCCAGGCCGCGACGATAGCGCGCGGCTTCCATGAACTGGCTGGTGCCCAGGCCCTGGTCCTTGTCGAGCAGCTCGTAACCGACATTGCCGTCGCCCTGAACCACGCCAGCTGAAGCGAGCTTGAGCCGCGCGCGGCCGATGTCTTCGGATTTGACCAGCAGCGCGCCGGAGTTCGGCTCAACCGTGTAAGGGATATCAGAGGCGGCCAGGGTATCGGTCACCTGCTTGGCGTCCATCCCCTGGAGGCTGGTCAACAGCGGACGGTAGTCCGGCTGTTGCGACCACAGCACCACCGCGAAGCCGATGGCCACGCTCGCCGCCAGGCCGACCAACAGGCCAACCTGCCGCAGCACGGGCATCTTCGAGATATTTTCCAGAAAGGCCATGCCCGGCATCGACTTGCCGCCTGCCGCCGCGCCAGTTTTGGCCGGTACGTTGTCCGTTGTTGCTTCAGCCATGACCTAATCTGCCCTCAAACCGGCATTTGCATGATGTCTTGGTACGCCTGAACCAGTTTGTTACGAACCTGGGTCAGCGCCTGAAAAGACACGCTCGCCTTCTGCGAGGAAATCATTACATCCGTCAGATCGACGCCACTTTTGCCGATCTCGAATGCGTTCGCCAGCTGGCTCGCAGCCTGCTGGGTGTCGTTCACCTTACCAACGGCATTGCCGAGCAAATCGGCGAAGCTGCTGCCACCCATAGCGCTGGCGGCCGACACGGCGTTGGCCTTGGATGCGCCCATGGCTTCGAGCTGCATGGAACGCATGTCCATCATCAAGCGATTGAATTCAACACCTTGGGTCATGGGGGGCTGCTCTCCGGGGCCTGCAAATTTTTGACGCTTGAACCGTCAGTTACCATGGAGGTAGCAAGAGCGATGCCAACGGCAACAGCCGTGATACATCAGCTGGCAAACAGGTACGCTTCGACGTCCATGCCGGCGTCTCTCATTTGAGCAAGCTTATAGCGCAAGGTTCGAGGGCTGATGCCCAGCCGCTCGGCGGCTTCCTTGCGTCGGCCGCGCTCGGCGCGAAGAGTATCGAGGATCAGCTCAAATTCACGCCGCCGCAGGTCGTCGCCCAGGCCAACCACCGGGGGAGTGACGGCCGCTTCGTGAAAACCGCCGCCGTTGACAGGCCGTTGCGCGATATCGCCGGCCGGGCCCAGGCAAAAGTCCTCCGCTTCGATCACCCCGCCCTGCTGCAGAATCAACGCGCGCTGAAGGGCGTTATCCAGCTCCCGCACGTTGCCCGGCCACGGGTGCGCCAGCAGCGCCGCGCGTGCGCCGTCCGACAGCCGGGCCATCGGTGCCTTCATTTTATTCCCGTGGCGGGCGAGCAAGCGCTCGGCCAGCGGCAGGATATCGGCGGGGCGCTCTCGCAGCGCAAGCCATGCCAGCGGAAATACTGACAGCCGGTAGTAAAGGTCCTCACGGAATCGCCCAGCGGCAACGTCCTCCTGCAACTGGCGGTTGGTGGTGGCGATGATACGGATATCCAGCGGGATCGGCTTGCGCCCCCCTACCCTCTCCACCTCCCGCTCCTGCAGTACCCGCAGCAGCTTGGCCTGCAGCCCCAGCGGCATTTCGGAAATTTCGTCCAGCAACAGGGTGCCGCCGTTCGCTTGCTCGAACTTGCCCGCCTGAGCGTTGACTGCCCCAGTGAAGGCACCCTTCTCGTGACCGAACAGGGTGGCCTCCAGCATGTTGTCCGGGATGGCCGCACAGTTGATGGCGACAAAGGGCTGCCCGGCCCTGGCCGAGTGCCGGTGGATGTACTGGGCCAGCACTTCCTTGCCCGTGCCCGACTCACCGGAAATCAACACGGTGGAATCGCTCCGGGCCACCTTCGCCGCCAAAGCCAGCAAGCGTTGGCTGGCCGGCTCGCAGGCCACCGCGGGGTCGCCCTCTGCCGCCTGCGGTACATTCAGCGCATGCAGGCTCACCCGTTGCAGCAGGGCCTTGGCGTCGAAGGGCTTTACCAGGTAATCCACAGCGCCTAGGCGCATGGCATCAACGGCATGCTGCACGCTGCCATGGGCGGTCATCAGTAACACCGGCAGTTGTGGCCAACCGGCGCGCACCCGCCGGAGCAAGCCGTGCCCATCCATGCCAGGCATGTTCACATCGGTAATCACCAGGCCGAACGGCTCCGCGGCCACGCGCTCCAGCGCCTGCTCGGCGGAGCCCACCGCCACGTATTCGTGACCCGCGAGCAACAGGGTGTCCACCAGCGCTTCACGTAGCGCGCGGTCATCTTCCACCAATAGGATTTTAGTGGTCATCGGCGGGCCTCCTGTTCGCCCAGCAGTGGCAGGATAACCAGGGCACAGGTGCCTCGCCCGGGCCTGGAACGCAGGCGGAATTCGCCGCCATGGGCGCGTACCACCGACATCACCACGGCCAGCCCAAGGCCCGTGCCAGTGGACTTGGTGGTAAAGAAGGGTTCGCCCAGGCGGGCGAGCGTGGCGCGATCGATGCCCGGCCCCGCATCGCTTATGCACAGGCGCATCTCACCCGGCCGCCCATACAGGTGAACCTTCAGCCGTGGCTGATCGCCCCCCGCTTGCATGGCGTTTTCCAGCAGATTGAGCAAGGCGCCCACTAACGTATCCCGGTTGCATAACACTTCGTTGCCATGCAAGTCGGATTGCCAACGCAGCGCCAGCCCCTCAGTGCGGATGTACGCGGCATCACGCAAAGCGCTGAACAGTACGCTGGGGGCCAACCGGTCGTTGAGCGGCAATTCGCCGCGAGCGAACACCAGCATGTCCCGCACCTGATGTTCCAGCTCGTGCAACCGCTCCTTCAAGCGACCGGCGAAACGTTCACGGGTTTGGGTGGCAAGGCCGGGCTCCTGAAGATGGCTGGCGTACAGCATGGCGGCCGACAGCGGCGTACGGATCTGGTGAGCCAGGGAGGCGACCATGCGGCCCAGGGAAGAAAGCCGCTCATGGCGGGCCAGTTGATCCTGCAAGCGTCGGGTTTCAGTCAGGTCGGTCAGCAGCACCAGTTGGCCAGGCTCGCCGCCCAGGGAGCGGGTAGCGATGGACAGCCGGCGGCCATCCTTCAGGGACACTTCATGGCCGTCATCACGCCGCGGCGCGAAAGCCCGGGCAATCACGTCGCGCCAGAGCGCCCCTTCCAGCGGCGCGCCGAGCAGGGCACTGGCCGCTGGATTGGCTTCCGCCACCCGGCCATGGGCGTCGATCACGATAACCCCGCCAGGCAACAGGTCCAGCAAATGCTGGAGGCGGTTGGCCAGGCGCTCCTTTTCAGCCAGCTGACGCAAACGCTCCTCCCCCGCCTGCGCCAGCTCACCCCTGAGGTCAGTGACCCGGCTTTCCAGCAACTTGTAGGAGTCGTTCAACTGGGCCGACACCTGATTGAACAAGGCCAGGGCCTGGTCCAGGTTCGGCTGATCCTGAGTGGGGTAATCGCGGTGGTCAGCGAGGGGAGCGGCCTGGGACATCATCAACTCTCATGGCTCACCGTCAGAAAACGGTTGGGATGAGCCATGAGTTGCAATTGATGTGCCGGGGTGTGTAACAGGGAGGGTACAGGGTCAACGGCGGGCCCGTTGCCCTTGTGGGAGCAACGGGGCCGGCCATCCGGCGCAGCCGCAGGCGGAGCTCGCGAACAAGGGCTTGAGGAAGCAGCTCAACACAGTTGCTTCCCGTAGGGTTGGAGGCCCCCCCTGAAAATTCACTCGTCGGCGACGTCGTCGCCTTCACGCCGGCTCATGCCGTACTTGCGCATCTTCTCCACCAGGGTGGTACGGCGGATACGCAGGCGTTCGGCGGCGCGGGCCACGATACCGTTGGCGTCATCCAGCGCTTGCTGAATCAGCCCTTGCTCAAGGCCGCCGAGGTAATCCTTCAGGTCGAGCCCTTCCGGCGGCAACAAGGCACTGGAAGCGAAGTCCGGGGTGTGGCCATTGATCGCCACGCGCTCTTCCAGATCGCTGCGCAGGCTGTCCACCAGTTGCTCGTCTTCGTCGTCCACGTAGCGGAACTTCTTTGGCAGCTCGGACACCCCGATAACGCCATAGGGATGCATGATCGCCATGCGTTCCACCAGGTTGGCCAGTTCGCGAACGTTGCCAGGCCAGGCATGACGGCACAGGGACATGATCGCGGCGGAGTTGAAGCGGATCGAACCGCGCTTCTCGTGCTCCATGCGCGAGATCAGTTCGTTCATCAGCAGCGGGATGTCCTCCACGCGCTCGCGCAGCGGGGCCATCTCGATGGGGAACACATTCAGGCGGTAGTACAGGTCTTCACGGAAGCTGCCCGTTTCGATCATGCCTTCGAGGTTCTTGTGGGTCGCGGCGATGATTCGCACATCGATGCTTTGGGTCTTGTTGCTGCCCACGCGCTCGAAAGTGCGCTCTTGCAATACCCGCAACAGCTTGACCTGCATCGGCAGGGGCATATCGCCGATTTCGTCGAGGAACAGGGTGCCGCCGTTGGCCAGCTCGAAGCGGCCGGCGCGGCTGGTGATCGCGCCCGTGAAGGCGCCCTTCTCGTGGCCGAACAGTTCGCTTTCAAGCAACTCGGCGGGGATGGCGCCGCAGTTGACCGGCACGAAGGGCGCGTCCCGGCGCTTGGAGTGGTAATGCAGGTTGCGCGCGACCACTTCCTTGCCAGTCCCCGACTCGCCGAGGATCAGTACGCTGGCGTCGGTATCGGCTACCTGCTGCATCATCTGGCGAACATGCTGGATCGCCCGACTGGTGCCGACAAGGCTGCGGAACAGGTTGGGTTCGCGCTGCCGGCCACGCTCGCGGGCCTGGTCGTACATTTCGCGATACACCTGGGCGCGGTGCAGCGAATCGAGCAGCTTGCTGTAGCTCGGGGGCATCTCGAGGGTGGACAGCACACGGCGCCGCTGGTCTTCGGCCAGCTCCACATGGGAGCTGTCGCCCAGCAGCAGTACTGGAAGGAATTCATCCCAGCCCGCGAGGGTTTTCAACAGCACCGGGAGGTTGGCCGGCGCGTTCAGCGTGCCAACCAGAACACACAGTACTTCCCGGCTGGACGCCAGGCCCTCGACCACGCGTTGCCAGTCCCCACTGCCACACGGCAGGTTGTCTTCGCCCAGGAAGCTCAGAATCACCGACATGTCGCGGCGGCGAACGCTATCGTCATCGATCAGCAGAATTTTCGTTTCACGCCACATGCAATAGCAACTTCCCTAGTCAATGCCCGATACGGCCCAATGCCCGCCACGGCGATTGCCACCTCATGGCCCATAAACCTTGAGACGCCGGAACCTGATAACCAGGCACTAGTAAAGTCAAAAACTCCGGCACAGTCAAATTTATGGCGCACCCTGCGCCTCCGACGCGTTAAGCGCAGGGGCCGCAGGCTTACGTGAAGAGGTGGTAAACCTTGCTCGCGTTGTGACCCTGACGCACCTGCGTGAGTTCTTCGGCAACGGCCTGGCGCTCACCACGGCTCACGTCTACCAGCTGCCGGTACAGCTGCAACAGCGATTCAAGGTTATGCCGCACTACCGCGGGGTCGGCGGGCGTTCCGTCGAACAGGCCGTCCAGGCAGGCACGGATCTGCAGGTCGAGCTTGCCGATCGCCGCCCAGTCCTTCACCGCCAAAGCCTGGGTCAGCGCTGCGCGGGTGTATTCGATACGTTCAAGGGCGCTCATGGTCGAGTCCTCGCGATTATTCCTGAGCAACATGACCAATCGCATCCCAACCGGCCTTGACGGTAATCATCAGGCGAGCAACCTCGTCGACAATGTTAGGGTCGTTCTTGCGGTTAGCCTGGATGAGCTGCTTCATCATGTAGGCATACAGCTGGTCGAGCTTGGCGATGCCTTTCTTGTCATCGGTCTTCTCCGGGTCCAGGCCTTCACGCAAGCCACCGATGATCTCGATCGCCTTGCCCAGCATCACGCCCTTCTGGGCGACCTGATTACGCGCCATGGCGCCCTTGGCTTGCGCCAGGCGGTCGAGCACGCCTTCCATCAGCATCTGCACCAGGCGATGCGGGCTGGCCTCGGAGGCCTGAGCGTGGGAGTTCACTTTCTGGTATTGGCGAAGCGCCTTCATTGGATGCATTGCGGTTGGCCTCGGAAGTAGGGGCGTAGACTGCGGAACCGGCTGGTCCTCTTGCTTAGTTTATCGACACAAGGCCTATGAACTTTAACGCGGCGCCGGATGAAAAAAGGCCCGGTAACCTGTAGGGATACCGGGCCTGAAAAACAAAGCGTGACGATCAATCGTCAGAGTTGTTCATCGCCTCCAGCGTGCTCAACACACTGGTACTGGTGGCGTTCAGCTGCGCCACCAGCGTGTCCATCGCCGTGTACTTGGCCGTGAGAATCGCGGTAAGCGATTCGGTGCGGCGGTCCAGGGCGTCCTGCTGGTTGTCCAGGTCGCTGAGCTTGGCGTTGAGGGACTTCTGCCGCGTTTCCAGCACACCGCCGGTCTGGGTATACCCTTCAAGGATGTCATCCATCCGGGTAATCAGGCCGTCCTTACCCGTGAACAAACTGGCAACGTTGCCGTATTGGGTCTTCATGGCTGTGTCCCACTTGGTGTCGTCGAGCGACAACAAGCCAGTGGAAGAATTGGTACCCACGCCCAACTGAGACAACACGCTCAACGAACCACTGGTGGTGCTCACGCTGGTGAGCGCGCCGCGAATCTGCGACACCAGCTTGCGCACCATGGCATCACCGGTCAACGGGCCACTGGAGGTGGTTGCCGAATCGCTGGTGCTGGTGGTTGCGCCGGTGGACGTTACCTTGGTCTGGTTATTCACCACTGTCATCATGGTGTTGTAAGCGTCGACGAACGCTTTCACCGATGTTTTCAACGTGTCGCTGTCGGACGCTACCGCCACGGTGGACTTGCCTGCGCCAGTCAGCGTAAGGCTGATCCCGCTGATGGCCGAATCCACGGTGTTGCTGGCGCTGGTCATCGACAGGCCGTCGATGGTGTAGTTGGCGTCAACCGGCCGAGCGGTGATGTAGCCGGCACTGGTGGTGTCGGTCGCATCGAGCTGGCTGGTACCGTCGATGGTCAACTCGGAAATGCCGCTGGCAGAGATATCCGAGCCTGCGCCCGTGGTCGTCGAGCTCAGCACCAGGCGTGAACCGTTGGCGTCCGTGACGATGTTGGCGCTGATACCGCTGGAGGACAGCGAGGAGTTGATCGAATCCCGCACGCTGCTCAAGGTAGCGCCAGAACCCACGGTCACCGAGTAGCTCTTGCCGCCCTGGGTGATCGCCAGGGTACCGGAGCTGATCGCCGTGGAGGCACCGCTGGTGAACAACTTGCTCGCGACCTTGGAAGCCGTGGCGATGTTGGTCACTTCCAGGGCATAGTTGCCCGGGGACGCGGTGTTGCTGGACGTGGCCTTGACCACCGTCTCCAACGACGACGACGCCGTCAGGCCCATGAACGTGTTGGTATTGTTCAGGGCCGCGGCGGCGGTCTGGAAAGCTTCCAGCGCGCTCTTCAAGCTACCGATACCGGACAGCGTGGTGTTGGTCGCGTTTTCGGCCTTGGTGATCTGAGTCTGCTTGGGGCTGGTGGATGCACTCACCAACGCGCTGACGATCGCCGACGTGTCGATGCCAGAGCCGACACCGCTGACCGTGATCCCGCCGCTCGTGCTGACCGACGTGGTGGATGTAGTGGAAGTCATTGATCCTCTCCTGTAGGTCAGCCGCCGAAAAACCGGCGGGCTGCCTTCTTCACCGGAACACTACAAGTTCCGTGCCCATCTCACGCCTGCTCATCGAACAGAAGGCTGTGGGGATCCTTCAAGCGCTGCGCCATCTTCAAGGCTTCTTCGGAGGGAAGCTGCCGAATGACTTCTCCGCTCTGGGTCGCCACGATTTTCACCACGACGTCACCGGTGGTTTCGTCGATGGAAAAATTGAGATTGCGCTGGTTGGAATCCACAAAGGCCTGGATGTCTTGAACAGCCTTTTCAACCTGATCACGCCCAACCTTGCCGGTGGCCGGCGCGCTGCCGGTGCTGGCCGTTTTATCGGCCGCGCCGATGGCGCTCGCTGAATCGACAGGGGTTGCCGTGGTCATGGGCTTGCTGACTTCAAGCGCCTTTACTGCATTGACACTCATGTCCATAACCGTTACCTCAGGGTGAAAACAACAAGAGGGCGCGCTCGGCGCACCCTCTCGTCATCGACCGTCGACTGATATTACTGAAGCAGCTTCAGTACAGCGGACGGGATCTGGTTGGCCTGGGACAGGATCGCGGTGGAAGCCTGTTGCAGGGTTTGTTGCTTGGTCAGCTCAGCGGTTTCAGCGGCGAAGTCAACGTCCTGAATGGTCGAACGAGAAGCGGTAGCGTTCTCGATGATGTTGCTGATGTTGCTGATGGTGCTTTCTAGGCGGTTCTGCTTGGCACCCAGGTCGGCACGGGTGGTGTTCACGGTGTTCAGCGCGGCGTCGATGGCGCTGATGGCCGAGTCGATCGCGGTGTGGGCGGCGCTGGTGTCGGTACCGGTGATCACGGAGCCGCTCAGGCCCAGGCCGGCGGCCGAAGCGTTCAGGCTGATGCCCAGGTCGATGTGCTGGTCGTCACCGGTCATGGCGCCCACCTGGAACTGCAGGCCCGAAGCGGAGCCGTCGAGCAGCTTCATGCCGGTACCGAAGGTGGTCGACGTGGAGATACGGGTCAGTTCTTCGCTCATCTGCGAGAACTCGGACTGCAGCGCGGTACGGTCAGCGGTGCTGTTGGAGTCGTTACGCGACTGAACGGCCAGTTCACGCATACGCTGCAGGATGCTGGTGGTTTCCTGCAGGGCGCCTTCAGCGGTCTGGGCGATCGAGGTAGCGTCGTTGGCGTTTTTGGTCGCAACGGTCAGGCCCTTGATCTGGGTGGTCAGACGGGTAGCGATCTGCAGGCCGGCGGCGTCGTCTTTGGCGCTGTTGATTTTCAGGCCCGAGGACAAACGGGTCATCGAGGTGCTGGTGGCGGACGAAGCCTTGTTCAGGTTGTTCTG
>Ga0265797_10005367_pt1 | contig 18727 bp, 17 predicted proteins | sample P2T30metagenome_FD_192433 | JGI IMG/M metagenome (GOLD analysis project Ga0265797, IMG submission 192433) | Plant litter microbial communities from East Loma Ridge, Irvine, California - P2 T30 | ecosystem: Environmental > Terrestrial > Plant litter > Unclassified | place: USA: California... | reverse complement strand
CGTCCATGAAGCCAGCAGGGTAGGTAGGGTCGGTGCGGACCTTGCCATCGACCTTGATCAGGCGCTGCATGACAATGGCCTTCATCTCGCGACCGTTGAGGGCGTACTTCAGACTGCAAAAAAAAAACTGGCGTTAGTCTCTGCTCTCGCATGTTGCCGCCTCTCCCTCGTCTCCTGGGTGTTTTCCCATCGCGTACCGGTTACTGATGAAGACAATCAGCGGCATGCAGTCGCGCAGCTTGTGCGGACCAGGGGAGGCCTTGGGCGCATAGCTGCCGCTGAGCTTGTCGAGCAGCCAGTGGCTGGGCGCTGACAGACGCTTCTGGTGCTTTCCGGGTCCTCTCATCTTGACGGTGTGGTTGTCGGGCTGCTGTCGAGAAGTCGCTTGAGGAGAAGTTCACAATCGCAAAGCCAGCCAGGCGTGGAACTACGCTTGCGAAAAGTGCGGGCCTGTGCGCAGCCGCCAAGCGGTCGGCGATGCAAGATTTTCCGGCACCGACTTTCAACGCTACGGGTTGAGCCGTAGACCCTACTTTCACTTCACTCTTGGCCTGGCTTGGCCAACCTCCAGCTCTTTCACGTGCAATGCTACAAGAGCAACCTCAGCTGATGAGACTACCTCAGACGGACCGTGGAAGAGCTCTTCCGCCGGTTACATCACGCAATCAGGAGCCATTGTGACGGGCGGACGGACTTGACGAACAATGTTTTCAGACCACTCGATCCGGCCTCGATCCGAGTAACCGTCGGGAAAGGCTACATTTGTGTATCGGATGGCCTGGATTTCGTCCCGGATACCATGCACATGATGCTATAGTATCGCTCAAGAGCCCATCGCTTGCAACACGGATCAGAAACAGTGCATCCGGCATTCGCACAATGCATAGTTCGGTGCCTCTCGCGCAAGAAATCGCCTGGAGACACGGTACAGCCGGACGTAGCACAAGCTGTGCTTCCCACCATGCGTACCCAATTCGCACACCAAACTCGGTCGTGTTATACATGTAGGCGGCTGCACAACTCGCAACCTTGACATCGGTAAGGCATTGTCACACTCACCCGCCTCGCTGTACATCCACATACGACTTATTTCTTTCTTACACCGCAACATGTCGATCACTCGATACACTTGTCTCAGTGTCTTCGTTGTATTCCTTCCAGCAAACATTGATGCCAACTCTACCAATGTCTAACTAGTGTCAAAAGAAAAAACCAATATGCTCTGCAAACGGACGGTCTTCGCCATCGTGCTTCTTGTCTTGCAAGCCTGCGCCAATATCGTCTTGGGCTACGTCCAGCCAGCTTGCAATCATCTTCTACCAAAGGCTCACCAAGGCTGTCTTCGTGGCCAGACATGTCTCCAAGACAATTCGTAAGCATTGGCCCAACGACATGACCTGCAGCACGCCTAACGTCGTGTAGATGCGAGAAGAACTATGGTCCTAGTGTTCGCGGTCGACGTATCGCTCGCGATGCCCGCTCTGATGGCCAACCTGCCGACTTCCTGGTGAATGGTATGGGTGCCAGTGATGTCTCTGTTGACGATGGCGACGCAACTCAATCCTCGCCACTGAAGATCGACCCTCCCGCCAATCCCTCAATCGGCTCTGGCATATATCCTGCTACCACTCTTGCCACAACGTCCACCACCACTCCGGATGACCCATACTCCAATGGCCCGGATCCCACATGCACAGACGACTCGAGTGCTCCAGCAACGACAACTCCCTCCGACACCATCTCGTTCTGGCCGCTTCCTGCCATATGCCACAAAAGTCCTGCACTTTGCGAAACTGGACAAATCTTGTGGACTATCAATCTGGACAACACCAATAGTCCCCGGATGATCAATCCAACTCCGCAGACTGCACATCGCGAACGTCCTCAAGGCTGGCTTATGCCGCCCTATCCTCAGCTCGCGACTCCTCCTTCGCAGACCGGATATGTCCGACCAACGGATGCAAAGCCTGGTTATTCGACCACACTTTCCACAACTTTGGTACGTGCGGAACAGAAAGTTCCCACTGCCCATCTCATGGGCCACCCAACGCAAAATCCCCAGGCAGTGCATCTGGAACATCCGGATCTGAGCCTCGACGTCCCCCATAACGGACGAGTCAGACGGACTTCCCCCTCCTCCCACGACCTCGCATCGGAACCGCCGTTGCCAATGGAACTCGAAGCCCGAGCTAAGATCCCGAAACCTCAGCCACAGACCGCACGTGCGATGATCACAGGTGGTGTAGCTGCCGGCAATCAGCAGCTCGGTGGACCTGACACTGACCATCCAGTGGGTGCTGGCTCATCCGCTAAAAAGCTTAAGATCCGAGAAGAACTTTCAGCTCTCATTGATTCACGAGGAGAAGACGAGCAGAGTTCTATCGAGGACGAAGACGCAGACAATTCGATGGGTTCAATCTGGGATTCGCATGCTAATCACGTTCGCGACCCCGCCGACAACTTCATGGTGGCCTTGATGGCTACTATGTTGTCGACGGTAGTGCTTGTGATGATTCTGTGAGAATTGCTTATCAGTGTTGGTCCAAAAAAAAAATCCACCGTCTCAACAAAACAAAAGGTATCTATTTACCGGGCAGAAAGGAGAATCTAGGATGCATTGATGTTAGCAGGACGATCATTTGTAGCTGAGCTGTGAACGGCCTGGATCATGTCGCGTGTTTTGAGATCTGGAAGTCGAAAGTTCGTAGACAGTCTCAATCACATTTCCTTTTTATGTTTCTTCTCAGTCTCATACTGCTGCTATATGCTGCCAAGCTTCTCTTTTCTGTAATGTTCTACTCCTTCACATCGCCCTTGTGACAACCTAGAAGAGGAAATGCGAAAGCTCCTGGGCTGCATCTAAAATAAAACTCCACGCCTGATCCCATTCTTGTGTCTTACAAAACCCGAACATTACGCGCTGACAAACCAAAATGATCAAAACTCCATGCGCCGCGCTAGTTGATGCCTGGAATAAACGCCCTGAGTCGCGAGTGCAGTTCTGTTCGCCGTGTCTTCTCTGCTCTCCTTGCTGGAGTGTGACGGTTGGGTGTGGAAGCAAACATATAATGCATGCTTCCTTCTCACTCCATCCTCGGCTTCTTGTTCCCGTTGCCGCCGCCCTGCATATTCTGACCACCCATGTTCATGCCGCCGTTCCAGCCTCCGCGACCCATCATGCCGCCTCCTCCGCGACCTCCTCCGTTCATGTTCATGCCGCCGCCGCCCATGTTCATCATGTTGCCCATTCCCATGGCGCCCATATTGCCCATAGCTCCTCCCATGCCGTTCATGCCGTTGAAGCCGCCGCGGCCGCCTCCCATCATGTTGTTCATCATGCCCCCGCGGCCGCCGCCCATCATGTTGTTGTAGCCCATGTTGCCGTAGCCGGCCATGTTGTTGTTGAAGCCGCCCATCATGGGGTTCTGCCAGGCGCCGACGGTGGAGGGGCCGTTCATTCCCCAGTTGGCATTGGCATTAGCTCCGGCGCCGCCACCTCCGCGGCCCATCGCGTTGTTGTTGTAGCCGCCTCCTCGCTGGTAGTTGCCTCGGCCGCCGCTGAAATTGCCGCGGTTCTGGTAGTTGTTGTTGTACGCGCCGCCTTGGTTGTTGAATTTGCCGGCCTGGCCACCGAACTTCTTCTCGCCAACAGCGCCATCTTTGCCACGGTATGGGTTGCCCATTGGTGTGTACCACGCCTGGAACTTGTCTCTTGCGCCCGAGCCGGGTTCTTTCGTTGCGTTCTCGGCATTTGCGCGCTCCACTTCGCGTTTTGTTGCGGTAGCGGCAGCTGGAGATGTGAATTCGAGGTAAGCTTCGCCACGACTCTTGCCGTTGATCTTGTGCTCGCCAAATGCCAGCTCTCGTAGCTCATGCTCGGTGTTGGCCGCGGCACAGAAAGCACGCACATCCTCTTCTGTAGTCCACCAGTGGAGTTCGGACAGCTTGAGAGATGGGAGGGCTCCTGGATCGACAGGGCGGCCATCAGCGGCTAAGGGTGTTTGGCTAGCAGGACGCTGCTGAGACTGATCCTCGCTTTCATCGTCAGGTGCTTTGCGCTTGAGGTTTTGTTGTGGTGTGTTGGACGCTGGCTGGTGTGATGCCTGCTGGTCGTTTGCGCCATCGCCGCCGTTTGCTATTGGACGGCCGTTGCTTTGGCCGTTCTGCTCAGCATGGCCCGACTGTTCCTGTGTCTCTTCGTAATTGTAGTCGAAGTCGTCGCCTTGCGCTTGCTGCTGTGGCTGTTGCTGCTCTTCCTCATCACCGTAGATGTCAATATCAAAGTTGTCGTCCTCGCCCGACATGATGTGCAAGATCCGCTCACGTTATGATGCCGTGAGTGCTACCGGCAACGGTGCTGTGACCTGAGTACGCTCAAGTCGGCTCCCTAATCGCAGCTGTTCTGTTCCTGAGTATGTACACTCCGCTCCGCTCGTTACGAGGTCTGAATCAAACAGGTCAGAATAAGTACATAGAAACTTGAGTACCAAGAGAAAGCGCTCCGCCCTCCACGGTCTCCCTCCAGTGTCCGCGCGCCCACTCCATGGTCAATACGTACAGAAGCGAGAAGTGTACAATTGAAAAGAAACAAGAGCTCGCAGAAAGAGCTTATAGTGTGAAAGAAAAAAGAAGCCCTCAAGCTATCGCAAAACAGTTGTCTCCCAGCGCTGTCAGTGTGTTCACCACCTGGTATCCGTGCTTCAGCCTTGTCCTTGCTCTTGTACAGCAGTGATGCGTGATCTGGGTCGTGGCGATGATGAGTAGCCTGGTCAGGTGTCGCAGTTTTGCCGCGGTTACACAGAGTGCAATGAGTGAGTTTTGTCTTGGTGATTGATGAGTGTTATCCTTAGGAGTGAGGTGTGTTTGTTAGGTGAATGCGATGGTCTCGATGGCTGCGCAACGGCACCCTGACGTTCAGCAGCCAGCTCCAATCCGGGGCAAAGGGCAAGCGCCAACGCCAGCCCGAACAGGATATTACCTAGGTACAACCACGGCGATCAGCTCGAGAGACCCTGGTACATGTCAACACTGCCGCGAAACGAACTATACCAAAGCCAGAGACAACAACATCGCCACCAAACAGAACAAAAGAGACACACCCACCCGCTCACATGTCGTTCTGGGACCGCTACCTCGCTCCCGGCGACCTTCGCGCCCGCCGCCTGGCCCTCGCACCTCCGCCACCACTCGCGACAGAAGAACAGCTCCAACGAGCCGCAATCCTACCCTCCACAACCTCAGCAGCCGTCGAGCGCATAGACCCTGCCCGCCGCGCACGCCGACAGAATGCACTGTTCTTCGGCGGTCTTGCCTTCACCATGCTCAGTGCGTGGGTAACACGCCGCTCGCTCATTCGTAAGCGCCCGCCTGTGCCAACTACATTCACGCCTTCGAATGCACCTCTGCCAAAGGGTGAAGGAGGGCTGGATGCTGTTGAAGCGCTCGGTCTTGCGACTATCAATACTGTATCGGTCTTTGCGACGGCCATTGGTGCGGGCTTCATCTACTGGGACATCGCGGACATTGAGGACTTGAGGGACAAGGTGCGGAAGGGTGTGGGCTTCGATGTGTATGGAGGCGAGACGGATGCAGACAAGGAGATTGAGGGCTGGGTGGCTGAGGTGTTGGCGAGGAAGGACGGCTACGGCAACCTCAAGGACGAGATCGTGGACAAGCTGATGGAGCTTGAGCAGAAAGAGCGGGCTAAGCAGGAGGCGCAGGCCATGCTTGGTGTACAGAAGCGGTAGTAATGTATAGTGTGAGGAGGCGATGTAAAACATATTATGATACCCACGAGCAACATTTCTCTACTTCTGATAGTCCGAGATCGGCTATCCTGCTTCAAGAATACCTTACTGCCGCTCAAAGCAACACCGAATTCCTAACAACAGCAGAACGGGTCAAACATCTCTCTTTCATACTTTCACACCAGCCTGTCCATCCCGATTAGCACGCCACACGCCACCATCAGCAAACCACTCCTCCTTCCAAACCTCAACCTTCTGCTTGACCTCCTCCAAACACTCCTCTCCCGCCCTCCAAGACGCCTGTCGATGAGCCGACGACACAGCAATAAGGATGCTCTCCTCCTCAATATCGACCTTGCCCAACCGATGCGTAATAGCAATCGCAACAAGACCATGCTTCTCACGTATGGAGCGCGCGATAGTCTGCAACGTGCGGAGAGCCAGCGGCGGGTACGACGAGTACGCAAGATGTGTGACTGTCTCGCCATCGAACGAATCGCGAGTGCAACCTATACAAGAGACCTACAGTTTTAGCTTACTGCGTGATGTCAGTGAGGGTGGTAGCACTTTGTAGCACAGGAAGATCGTACCGGCGAACAAGACTACGGCGCCTGCTTTGGGGCTTTTCACGCGGTCCATCATGGATTTGGCGTTGAGCTCGTCATAGGTCAATGAGACGTAGACATCCTGTTCGGATAGTGATTTCTCGCCGTCAAAGAGACGGGCTGAAAAGCCGGCGTTGGTTTCACTTGTACTGGTAGCTTGTTCTGACATGGTTTGTATTGTGAGTTGGAATGATCGGGGTTGTTAGTAAGATGCTCTATCAGTAGTGGCGTGCTCCAAACAAGCTCCCAAAGCGGTCGCGCAATGCGGGCGGGCTGAAAGGCAAAGCGGCGGCTATCGGAGGCTCTTCTGCCGCAGAGAGACCCTTGCTGCACGCCCTGTCAGCGAATGGAATTGTCAATCAATCATTCGCGCAACCCGCAACAAATACTATACCATTCAAGCAACACCCACTGCACATACACTCGCTCAACCACACATACACAAACATGGCCGCCATCAGACCCCCGACAAGGCGCTTCGTCGCTTCTGCGCTTTTCGACAGCCGATCCTCTCTCCTCTCGCAGAAGCGCTGCTTCGCCACCACAATCAACGAGCCCTCAACCGTCACAGCAACATCATCAAAACCTCGACCCTCCACCAAGTTCTCCGACCGTCTCAATGCCGGTCCCTCATTCGGCGACTTCGTCGGCGGCAAAGCAGAAGAGCCCATCTCGCCCGAGGAAGCGCTCGAGCTCAAGACCGTCCAAATCGGCCCCGAAGGCCGCAAGAGATCACACACCCGTCTGCCAGAGTGGCTAAAGACGCCTATCCCTGTGAACAACAACTACAAGAAGATTAAGAATGATCTACGAGGACTGGGTCTGCACACCGTGTGCGAGGAAGCAAAGTGCCCCAACATTTCCGACTGCTGGGGTGGAAGCGATAAGAGCGAGGCGACGGCGACAATCATGTTGATGGGCGACACATGCACAAGAGGCTGCCGCTTCTGCTCAGTAAAGACCTCTCGCGCACCTCCTCCTCTCGACCCTCACGAGCCAGAGAACACCGCCGAAGCGCTCTCGCGCTGGGGACTTGGCTATGTCGTTCTGACCATGGTTGATCGTGACGACTTGGTCGACGGTGGTGCGCGCCACGTCGCAGAGACGATCATGAAGATCAAGCAAAAGAACCCTTCAATCCTCGTCGAAGCGCTGACTGGCGATTACATGGGCAATGCCGACCAAGTAGCCACCGTCGCCCGCTCTGGCCTGGACGTCTACGCGCACAACGTCGAGACCACACCCCAACTCACACCCTACGTCCGCGACCGTCGCGCTACCTTCGACCAATCCATCGCCGTCCTCCGCGCCGCGAAAGAAGCCCGCCCAGAACTCATCACCAAGACCTCCATCATGCTCGGCCTAGGCGAGACCGAAGACCAACTCTGGGAGACCCTCAAGCGCCTCCGCGAGGTGGGCGTCGACGTCGTCACTTTCGGCCAGTACATGCGCCCTACAAAGCGCCACATGAAAGTCGAAGAGTACGTCACACCCGCCGTCTTCGAGCTCTGGCGCCAGCGCGCGCTCGACCTGGGCTTCATGTACTGCGCTTCCGGACCCTTGGTGCGCAGCAGCTACAAGGCTGGAGAGGCGTTCATCGAGAACGTGCTCAAGAAGAGGGCGAAAAAATCGCAGCTCTTCGCTGCCGAAGCCGCGGCGGAGCTTGAGGCGGCGAAGAGCACATAAAGGAGATTGATGGCCTGTTTCAATCGACATCGATCTGCTCACATCTCGATACAATTTCCCTTTCAACATGCATGGCGGCGCTACCTGTGGGGCATTCGGCATTTTCCGGCGATTTGATACAGGCGTTTATACTTTACAACGGATACGGATAAACTCGTGAGGCAGCTCAACGCGGGCCTGGAGGAATATAGATATGGACGATCGATTCGGCACTTGAATGGTTAGAAAAGGCCCGGATTATGTGTATAATTTTCGAATTTTTTAAACAAATGTACAACGCTTCAAACTTATGAATATGAATTGAAATTGGCCACCCCTGTCAAATGAGGACTCGTTTTGAAAGTAAACCCAGCATTTGTGATAAGAACACAACACTTCTACGCAGCAACAGGAGGCGCAGGACCAGTCGCCGACGCGCCGCCCATGGTAGGAGGCAGGAAAAGGGGCATGTAGGCCTAGATAGTGAAGTCAGCATAACATTCCTCATCATAGCCAAGAACATCCTTTCAAACACATCGGCCTCGAGGACCAACTGATGCACAAGAAATGAGAAATACGTACAACACCAAGCGACATAGCCGCCATGCCGACTTGCAAGTAACTAGGCGTGGTGGCGGCGGCGGCTTGCGCGGGCGTCTCGCCGAGCCAGCCCTGGATGGCGAAGACGACGGCTGTCCAGCCGATCATCTTGTTGCGAGTGAAGATCTGAGATGGGAGTTTACGTGTTAGTTTACGTTTAGGAAGAAAGATGGTGGGGAGTGGAGTGGTTTTGGTGGGCTGTGACTGGAGGGGAGACGAACGGCGGCCATGGGGAGGGTGGATGAGATGGTGCCTTGGAAGTCGTTGGATTCTTTGTCTTGGGGACCTTCGGTGTAGGGGACGACTGTGATTCATTAGTGATTTGTTGTGGATGAGGAGGGTGTGAATATTGAAGAAAAGGGTCGTGCGTACTGAGCTCTGCTCTCCTCATGTCTTTCTTGGTGGCCATTGGTGCGGGTGTTGGGTATCTGAAAGTTGGGGAGTGGACAATTGCGGGTCGAGGGTGGTGTACGAAAGAGTTTCGGACGGTAGCGCGTTGTGGTATTGTGAGAGTGCTGGAATGGGCTGGGAGTGAGTGGTGTTGGTTGTGTCTGTCGCCGCGACTGCTGTGAGGTCTCGCTCAGGCCAAGCTGTCGTCTCCGCTAAAGGGTCTGGGGAAATGCTAGCGTGCTCGTGCTCGTGGTTGTCCTTATCGTCGTCTTCAGCCGCAGAAGGGGAGGCATTGGCAGTAGCATCGCCGGTGTCGACAGCAGCAGCATTCTTCATCGAAGGTCGACCAGAGCGTTTCTTCGTGCGACAGTGTTTAAGCAATTCGAGCAGATCTTCCGAGTTTGCAGCTCTTTTCATCCGATGGCACGTTGTTCTGACAGTCCCGGGGTCGATGTTCAGCATCGAGGCGATCTCGACTGATTTCAGCCCTGCGCCGAAGCGTAGGGAGACTATCGATGCGCGCACTGCGATGTCTAATTCGGATCCGCGGACCATGATGCTTTGAAGGCGATATGCGCGGTAGATGTGAGTGTATACTTGGACGATACATGTGAGTCGCGGTGAAAGTTTGCAACGCGGAGGCTGCCGTGGACAGACTTTGTCCACGCTCTGAGCATCGCACTTTCTTTGAGAAAGACATATCTATTACGAGTTCGGGAACCAAGAATCGAGACTTCAATGCAAGATCAGGAACGTTCCTCTGACCACTGATTCCATTACAAATGTTGAGCGCGAAGCTCCCGAAATATTCTAGCTAATATATATACCAAGGAACCCTGTCGACCTGCGCACGCTGCCATGTGCTCCAAGAAGGAAGTCTCAGATGCGCCCTCCCAAACTCATAGACGAGTTGCCAGAGAGAAGCGGCCCTCCACAACTGAAAACATCGCCTTCTGGAGCACCAAACAAAGTAGCGTCATCAAAGTACTCCTTACTGTAATCGATATCAACACACTTGTAATTATCCGGCGGAGCTCCACCAAGCGGTCCAACATGCGGGCAATGCACATCCGGCCGGATACGCGTAAGAATGAGGTGAATCGTTCGGCAGACGATGTTGTCACCCCAGGCCTCGTCGAAAGTGCCAAAAGGCTTGAGCTGCAGCTGCGCGATGCACGAAAGCTCGCTGGAGTACTGCTGGTCTTTTCCCGTGCATAATTTTTGAATCCCTGGGCAGAGGGCTACTTTTGCGACTTTTTGGAGCGCAATGTTGTTGAAGTTGATTCCTACTGCGGCTGCGGTCCAGGCTTGCAGGTTTGGAATCCAGGCGTGGTATTTGAGCACTTTGCCTTCTTCGTCGAAGCGCCAGAATGCTACCTATAGGCCACATGTCAGCCGTGAACAACAACACTGAAGCACTGATCTCATCATACCTGGCTCAATGTGCTCTTCGGCTTGGAATGGTCTATTTCCCCAGTCGTCTTATTAATGTGCGCAGTGCGCAGGTAGACCAGTGAGGCGGCGACTTCTGGACACCCGGAAGTGAACTCCACAACATCGGCCGCGTAGAATCCAATGCCATTCGATATCTGAGGTGTTGGGGCCAGCGCGAAAAAGTACTCAATAGAGTCGGCAAATCCAGAAAAATTTCCTACCGGTGAGACACGGCCGGTGGCATCCTGGTTGAAGAGACCTGGCGGGACAGCCTCGGCGCCGTGGTTCACTATCGGGACATTGTTTGGGTAGACCGTCAGATTGTAGATCTTGCGGATGGTGTCTAGATTGCGCTGTGCGTAATCGGGAAGGCTCGAATAGCGCTTGTCGTTGACATGGCCGTCAGGCGGCAAGCTCAATGCTGAGCAAAGAGAGGATGTGAGTAAGCAAAAAACTGAAAATGAAAGAGTGTAGGACAACATCTTCGCGACTTGCTTTTTGAATTGGGGAATATGACCGGGCGATGAGCAAGTTTTTATGTATTGTGAGCACTGCATACTTCGATGTCAAAACCAGGCACGAACTCCCAATCCTCATAACGCTGATCTCTGAACGACAACAACCCCTTAGGCCTCCGTTGCAGGTAATGGGTGAGTGCGTGAGGCACTTTATCGTTGGTTTGTAAGGGGCCATTAAGTTAACAGGCCTCGTAAATACTACATTTCGTTACGAATGTACTGGTCACTCCGCTTTTTAAGCTGCGATTGACTTTCAACTCTACATTGCCGTTTCAGACTCTAGAATCTAGCCATACTCAAGCTCACCCGCGACATCCTAAGTTTTCTGGGGAGGGAATTGGCAGTCGGAACAGAGCTTGATGAGAACCGAAAGTAAAAAGTTTCCAGGTTGTGCTTCACGATCAAACCAAGATATGAGCTTCCAGACCATACACAATTGGTGGTTTCCATCGAAGGTTTGGAGGCTCAACGTGCCGACATTACGTAGCAATCTGCACTCGTTTCACATTGGAACTTTAAGATGCCATCTCACTGATGATCTCAGGATTTCTGAGACGACCATTTCGAGTGTATCTGATCAATTGCTATATGCTGAAGTTACCGTACAATATGTCTTGTGGGGAAGCAACTGCCGAAAAGTGAAAAGCACACTGCGTCTTGTCAAGGGCGACGACAACGACAAGACATGATGGACGAGCACCGTGCTGTCGAATACTTAGACGATTGGTGTTAGTCTCCATAGCTATGTAGTTCCCATAATCTCCAGCATCATCGATGCGTTCATTTTGTCCAGCTTGCTTTCGATGTCAATGATGTAACCACGACAGAAGGCATGCTGGCGGCTTGCATGCGTCAGCACGATGTCGAAAGATGAGGATCAACATACTTTATAGCAAGCTCTACAAGGCCTTACTCTCTAACACCCCAACACCTCAAACATGAACCTACGCTCTCCTCTCGTAAGCTTCTATAATCATACCCCCAGTCAGACATCAATTCTTGTCGTAAGTCGTCCTATTCATCCACGTCTCACTACTTTACATATCAGCCGCCGCCTTAAACAATACCTTGTGCACCTTCCTCGCCTCAAAATCCTTATAAGCCTGAGGCGCATCCTCCAAAGACATCGTCTTCCCGCAAAGCCACGATACCTTGTCCTGCTGCTTAATCAACAATTCCAGCGCATCCTCAAAGATAGAGCGCACAGGACAACGACCGAAAGCAATAGTAGCGTTCTTGCTGTACAGCTGGAAGCCCTCGAAGCCCAGCTTGTGGTTGTGCATGCCCACAGACGAGATGGAGCCCCAGGGGCGAATCAGGTCCAGACTGAGCTGCAGAGCGTCTCCGTGGCCGACGACTTCCATCACAACATCGGCTCCGCGGCCGTTGGTGACTTTCTTGATCTCCGCGACGGGATCTTGCTCCGTCAGGTGGATTGGGATTGCGCCCAGGGCTTTCGCTTCTTCGAGACGCTCAGGCACAGAGTCGATGGCGTAGACCGTGTCGACCATGGTGGTGGCGCAAGCAATGGCGCAGAGACCCACTGGACCGCAGCCCACCACGACGGTGGTAAATTCTTTGCGATCGCGGGCGTTTAGGTTCTTGAGGAATCTGCTGGCTGCGAAGTATCCAGTAGGGAAGATGTCGGCCATCAAGACGAGCATTTCCTCGGGGATCTCTGTGGGTGCACGCACGCAGGTGGTGTCGCAGAGAGGTACGCGAACGTACTCTGCCTGTCCGCCGTCGATGCTGTCGGCTGATAGTGCGTTGCCGAACAGTTGGCCTTCAGCGCATCGGGATGCTTGGCCGCGGACGCAGTAGAAACATTGGCCACATGCTGTGTAGAAGGGCACAACGACCTGGTGATGGATTGTTAGCATTGATCGACATTTGGGAAGCATCTTCCACAGAATTTTCGAATCATGCTGACATGCACGATATATTCATATTATCTGGCCCGTCGTGCCACCGTAGACGATTCATAAAGAGGCCTCATCTCAGTGAACTCACCTTCTCGCCAAACGAAAAGTTCTTGACCGCACTGCCCTTCTCAACGATCTCGCCAACAAATTCATGACCACAAGTAAACCCAGCCGGGACGTCCAAGTGACCACGGTAGAAGTGCAAATCACTGCCACAAAGCGCCGAAGTCGTAACCTTGAGGATACAATCGGTATCGGTCTGCAGTTTGGGATAAGGCTTGTCTTCCACAGCAACCTCGTGAGGGCCTTTGTAGACGACGGCTCGCATCGTAGCGGGTGGTTGGAATGACGCCATCTTGATTGGTGGAGCTTTGGGTGTATTGTTGTGTTGCAGCTTTTGGTCGACCTGTATAGTATGTGTCTATCCAAGCTAGACCTACGAGATTTTGATCAAGTGATTCATGTTTTCGAGGGACCGATAACGGCGCCGAATTCAGTTGTGCTCTGTTTTCAATTTCTTGTGCCTCCGAGGATAACCGGGTAGGGCGCGTCCGACGTACATGTCTTACACACCCTACTTCTACGAATGCCTGACTCGCAGCTACGGCGTCTTGATCTAGACGAGTGATAGGGCTGAAAATCCTGTGTCTTGCGATATGTTTAGAGTTTGTGATATGTCACGTCCAGGGTTAGTGTATGGGGTTAGCACTCCAGGCTCCATTATTCTTACAACAATCAGATCTTGTTCCCTGTTGCTCTAGGGCATGTGCTACCTTGGTACACATTGATGGTAGGCAGTAGCTGAAAGATGAAAGTAGTAGCAAGCTCCGAAAGAGCTCTGATAAGCCTCGGAACAAGAAAACAAGCTATTCGCTCGAAGCTTCAGCTCGAGCTGCAGCTTCCTCCATGTATCAATGTCAGGATCTAGACCACTGTATCGATGTACCCGCCAGGTCATCTCTATCCAATGAGCTCTAACGCCACAGGTTGCTAGAATGACCTGATAGCCGAGTAGGTAATATATTGGTCAGCCGCAGGATCCCACCAGATGCTCTAGAGACTCGAAGGAAGGTTGATATAACAAAGGTCTGTGGGCGAAGCTTCGTGCTGAGAATGTCTCTCTACAAACCAATCCCTACATCTCCCTTCGAGAATGTCGACAGTAAGACATCTTCAATCCCAAACACACAGCTCAGTAACCAACAAAACCCCCAGATGAAAGCAGCCGTAATCCACGCACCCGGTGGCCCCGACGTCTTCAAAATCGAAGAAGTAAGTAACACCACCAACCCACACATCCCAAAACAAAAACTCCACGCGACACATCCTAACCTCCCACCCAGCGTCCAATCCCAACCCCAAAACCCGGCCAAGTCCTCATCCTCATCAAAGCCACCGGCCTAAACAGAAGCGAACTATTCACCCGTCGCGGCCACAGCCCCAACGTCCACTTCCCCCGAATCCTAGGCATCGAAGCCACCGGCCTCGTCGAGTCCGCGCCCGGCGGCGAATTCCAGAAAGGCGATATCGTTGCCACTGCTATGGGAGAAATGGGACGGGCGTATGATGGAGGCTACGCGGAGTATACACTCGTCCCAGCAACCCAAGTCCAAAAACTTACAACCACCCTTCCTTGGGCCACTCTGGGTGCCTGCGGCGAAATGCTACAAACAGCGTACGGTTCTCTATTCAACGCCTTGCAATTGAAGAAAGGCGAAACACTGCTCATTCGAGGCGGCACGACGAGTGTCGGACTCGCCGCTTCAGCCATAGCCGTGAACCACGGCGTGACAGTGCTCTCCACAAGCCGCAGCGACGCGAGAACGCAATTGCTAACAGACCGCGGCGCCAGCAGCGTGATTATTGACGACGGTAAGATCGCCGCCAGAGTCAAGAAAGAGACCGTCGGAGGCGGAGGCGTGGACAAAGTTCTCGAACTGATCGGCACCGCGACGCTGTTGGATTCGCTGCAGTGCGTGAAACCGCGTGGGATTGTTTGCATGACGGGGATTGTGGGAAATAGTACGTGACCATCCTCTCCTTCTCAAGGTGATTCCCATCATGAAGGTCAAGATCCGCTTACGATTAATCCACAGGCTGTAGTCTCCCCGACTTCGCGCCCATGGGCAGTATTCCCACATCCGTATGCCTGACGGCGTACTCAGGCGGACCGGAAGAGTTCATGCAGACTCCGCTCCAAGAACTCGTCGAGCAGATCGAAGCGGGCTCGCTGCAAGTCTCGGTGGCGAAAACTTTCAGGCTGGATGAGATTGCTGATGCTCATCGCATGATGGAGGAGAACAGAGCTGGAGGGAAATTGGTAGTGCTGCCGTGATTTGATATTCGTCGTGTGTGACTGGCTTCGTGTCAGATTTGTTTTGTCTGCGCAGGTTAATCAGGGCTTCGTGTGCTTTCGTAGCTCCACTGTCATTCGAACTCCATCTCACATTTGGACGAGATACGCCATTGTCATGTGCTTTCGATACCGGTACCGAAAAGACAGCAGTGAAAACGGACTTGGTATCACGTGCCGAACGCATACCAGCTCGGCAGCCTCAGCAAACATTACCCTGTGAAAAGATGAGAACACATCGACCACTCCCAAGCAAGCAAGTGATGAACAAGAAGTTTGATCAAAAAGAAGAGTCGACCATTTTTGTTCTTCTGGGCTTTCCTCGTCTAGTAAAAAAAAATCTATCCTTTCATCATGAGTTCTTTTTGCAATCTTTCTGCTTGCTTGCTTGCGCTCGCAACTTCTTTCGGATCTGCCCCGATCAATGTGCTTGCTCCTTACGCCACAAAACAGCCGTGACCGTGATTTCATGCAAAAATCCAAGGCTTGCGCCGTGGATGGGAGAGAAAAAGAGGCCAAAAGCAAGAATGGGGTTTGTAGAGAGAACAGGTTCTTAATTATGACTTGGTTTCGTGTGAGGGGTATTTAAAGAATGGAGCACTTGCTTCTCTTGGGCTTGGTAGGGGGTCGGGGGCTTATTACGGCTCTGTTGGGAATGATGTGTTAGCAATGTTGCTTGAAGCCAATTGCAGGACGTTCTTGATGGGGTATACTCACTTGATCGCTTCATCGAACACGCTCTTCAGATTCCGCTGCGTCAAGGCCGAGCACTCGAGGTACTTGACCGCCTTGATCTCCTTGGCAACTTGCACTGCCTGTTCGTACTGTATGGGCTGCATTTTACGCTGGCGCAACTGCTCTTTGACTTCTGGGTCGTCGCGCAAGTCGAGCTTGGTTCCGACGAGGATGATTGGGACGCCGGGTGCGTGATGCTCTATCTCAGGGTACCACTGCGGAGAGAAAGCGGTCAGTACAAATGCAATCTATCATGCAAAGACTCTGGAATGCATCCAAACAGTCCTTATCATCCACAGGATTTCTCTTACCTTAGCCTTGACGTTGTCGAAACTAGACGGCGAAACAATGCTGAAGCAAATGAGGAAGACGTCGGTCTGAGGGTAGCTGAGCGGACGCAAGCGGTCGTAATCTTCCTGACCCGCAGTGTCCCACAATCCCAAGCTGATGGGCTTGTTGTCGACCATGACGCTCGCCGAGTAGTTGTCGAAGACGGTCGGGATGTACTCGCCGGGGAAGGCGTTGGTGGTGTAGGAGATGAGCAGACATGTCTTGCCGACGGCACCGTCACCGGTGACCACGCATTTCAGCGACTGGGTAGCCGGAGCAGCCATCTTGTGTTCTTGTGCTGTGTTGTGTGTGTAGGGGTCGGGTGGGTTGGCGGAGGTGACCGATAAGGGTCCTCTTGGGCGAGTAGAGGGGTATTATGCGGTGAGGATATCGAGAGCTGGGGTTGTTCGGCGCGGAGGTCGAAGGTGTTTCAATGTAGGGTGATGCGGCGGTATAGCTTCCAAGCAGATTACCCAACTCGTTCGCAGCAGAGCCTCAGACAGCCAGATCGTGGTACGTGCCCCGAGTCCGTGGGAGCACAATGCAGGCCACGTCGAGAGTGAAGTCAAGCAGCGATGTACTCGACGACAGACGCGCTCGCTCGACAGACACTGCTCGGGTCAGGAGAAGTGTTGGCTGGGTGCCGGCAGTTGCAAAGGGACGGCTGGCCAGGCAGCGTCGGGTCCAATTGGCGCGGTGGTGCGGCTGCGGGTGGTGGAGAGGGGAGGTCAACAGCAGCGACGAGAGCAGCAGCAGCAGCAGCAGAGGGGGTCCCCTTGGTCGGTGGTTGAGGCCCTGGCTCGTCGCTCGCGCTCGGGTGGTGGCGGGCCTCTCCGTCTCAGCCGACGGTACGGACGGGAGAAGGGAGGTATCTAGGCTCGGGGGCGGCGGCGGTGGAGATGGATGAGATGGAGGAGGTGTCACGGTGGTGGTAGCGGTGGTGAAGCAGTGTAGATAGCAACCAATGTACGCCGGGGCGGGCAAGCAAGTGAGGTGAGGTCGGTGACAAGGCTCCTCTCTCTCTCTCTCTCTCGCCACACCAGCAGCTTGCAGCAGAGTTCCCAGCTTCTCAGCTCTCTTGCAGCAGCCAGCCAGCCAGCCAGCCAGCCAGCCAGCCAGCCAGCCAGCACGCCAGGGCTTTGGGCGGTGACTAGCCCGAAGCGGCGGGGCACTTCCTGCCCGCCAAGCCTCGCCCGTCAGCTTGGATATGTATGGATGTATGTACAGACACATGTAGCGTAGTGGCCCCACGGCGCTTACACCGACCACTGGCTACATATTCGTGCGAGTCGTGCGCACGCCCGGCCAATCGCCCGCGGCCACCACCGTCGCCCTGCTATAATACGTGCGCGATAGCTCGTGGCCAGGTAGCCACAAGCGCCTGTCAAGCCCGAATCCGGCCGGGAGAGAGGGACAACAATGCCTGGCTGGCTTATCGCGATAGTGTATGCCGAACAGTGCACTTATCTCTGAAGACCTACTACTGCAGAGCATACAGATTCATGGTACCACTGCACGACAGAGCAGTACCGTCAGACCAGCCACCGAAAAACAGCCAGCCGTGAACACAATCTGCGGATCGTCGGGGATCGATCTCCTTCGACCCACATCTGGTGATCATGAACCTTCTTTTCCTTGCAAATGCGCCTTGACAAATCGCAGCTATTTGGCAGAGGCATCCGAAACATAGGCATATGTGTTGTGTATAAGGTCGTCCCTGCTATACACCACCACCACCGCCGTCACCATCACATGCCGAACGAACTCCGCGGGCAAGTTCGTCCATTTCCTGAAATGCGCCCAATATACAGGTGTGTCTCTTATCTTCATGTGATGCGAAGACGCAATTCATAAGTAATATAGAGAAAAAGAATACAGCAAAGCTTCGTTAACATGCTAAAAGGTTAAGCCGTGCTCTGTACTATACATGAAACAACAGTCCTGAAGTAAGAAAGAGGAAGTATGTGCCTCTAGAGACAACAAGTACAGCAACCGCCTCTTTTCCCGCTCATATAGCCATATGCCTCATCTGTAAAGTAATGTTTTTTCTTCATACCGGTCGTGTTCCATACAAGAAAAAAAATTTGGTGCGCGGATAACCCTATGTAAAACGATCGCTCGAACGCAACACAACAAAAAAACGAATCCCCAAACCCGAGAAACCAAAAACCGAAAAACGCCATTGGGGAGTTGAGAAGAAGGGAATACCTTCAACTAGTCCCCATCCATGAACCAAAAAAAACACTCTCAAGCCCATCAAACCCCCTCCCCACCCTTCTCTCCTCTTCTCTCCCCCTCAAAGTTTCCGCGCCCCAAACAACCCCAAACTAACCGCACAATCATTCTCCCCCATCACCGGCGTCGGATCCGGCATAATCTCCCAGTTCCTCAGCGGATAAACCGTCAATTTCCTCTCCACATTCGCAAC
>Ga0265797_10005366_pt1 | contig 18732 bp, 11 predicted proteins | sample P2T30metagenome_FD_192433 | JGI IMG/M metagenome (GOLD analysis project Ga0265797, IMG submission 192433) | Plant litter microbial communities from East Loma Ridge, Irvine, California - P2 T30 | ecosystem: Environmental > Terrestrial > Plant litter > Unclassified | place: USA: California... | reverse complement strand
CGCACGCCCGCCGACATCGGCGATCCGTACCACCTGCTCGGGCAGATCGAGCTGGAGCTCGAGACGAAGACCACGGAGGAGTTCCTCCGGGACTGGCGCAGCGAGTAGCGGCGAGGGCCGGTGAGTCCCGACGCACCATGCTGATCGAGTAGCCCTCGCAGAGGGCGTATCGAGATCCGCCCGGTGCAGACGCGGGGTCTCGATACGCCGCTGCGCGGCTACTCGACCAGCATGGTGCGCGCATGCGCGCCGGTTCTTGTCATGGAGCGAGTACGCGCTCCCGTGAGGCAGCGTGCTCGCGCGTCCCTAGGGAGCGCCGGCCGCTCCTGCCGGGGTGCGCGCTGGCGCGTTCATGCTGATCGAGTAGCCCTCGCAGAGGGCGTATCGAGATCCGCCCGGTGCAGACGCGGGATCGCAATATGCCGCTGTGCGGCTACTCGACCAGCATGTGTGGGCGCGTCAGCCGCAGGTACGGGCGGGGTAGGCGGCCTGCAGCGTCGTGGTGCCGGCGGTGGCCGTCAGGGTGCCGGCCGGGACGGCGGCGGCGCGGGTCGTGAAGGCGTGCGTCGCGTTCGCTCCGGGGGCCGCGGTCAGCGTGGGCGAGGAGCCCCAGGCCGAGCGGATCACGACGGACAGGGGCGTCGTGCCCGTGTTCCGCACGACTCCCGTGACGACGACCTTGCCGGCCACGCAGCGCGTGGACGCGGTGAGGGTCGCGGTCGCCGCGCTGACGACGACGGTCGCCGTCACCCGCACGGCCGTGGAGCTCGAGAGGACGCGGCCGGGCGCGTCGTACGCGGTCGATCCGCCCGCTCCGACCCACTGGTTGTCGTTCGCACCGATCGTGCGCACGACTCCGGTGACGGGGTAGCGGCCGGGAGCGGTGCCGACGGAGGAGGTGTTCCAGGTCACCGGCTGCGAGGCCGTGCCGCGGCCGTAGGCGAGCACCACGTCCGTGCGGGCCGGCAGCGCGGCGACGGAGCCGACCTCGCCGAGGTCGGAGCGCACTGCGGAAGCCGCGTCGGCGGCCCGGACCTCGGCGTACTGACCCGCGGTGAGCGAGACGATCCCGCCGTGCTTGGTCGAGGCCGCCAGCGAGAAGCCGGGGTCGGTCAGCTGTGTCCAGCCGGCGTCGAGGTCGGTGGTGACCATCGGGCGGTAGCCGGTGGCGGGGATGACGTCGACGTAGAGGTACCAGCGGTCGGCCCCGTGGTCCTTGAAGACCGCGGGCCCTTCCACTCCCCCGGCGTTGCCGCCGGCCCAGACGGCGCCGATGCGGTCCTGCAGCTGCGTCCACGCGGTCGACGGGAGCCACCACTGCTTCGCGGTCGTCGACTCCATGTAGATGCCGCGACCGGTGCCGTTGTCCTTCGAGATCCGGTAGGTGGTGCCGCCGTCCTGGATCATCGTCGTGTCGATGACGTCGGCGCCGGTGTCGATGAAGGTGCCGCCGTAGGAGTAGGTGGCCTGCGTGAAGTCGGTCGTCGCACCCCAGAGGATCCGTGACGCGCCCGTGCCGGGGGTGTGCGTGGCGTTCGGGTACACGGTGGAGGACCAGTAGACGACGAACGCGCCCTTGCCGGCGCCGTTGTAGTCGGGGACCCAGGTCGCCTCGGGCGCCCACATCATCCCGGCCTCGAGGGCCTTCTTCCCGGCTGCGTCGAGCGCGACGTCGAACTGGCGCACGTCGCTCCAGGAGACGAGGTCGGTCGACTCCCAGACGTTCATCTTCGTGCTGCCCTGCGTGGTCCAGTAGCACCAGGTGGTGCAGGAGCCCGTGCCCTGGTCGCCGCCGAAGACCCGCAGATCGGTGGCGATGATGTAGTACTTCCGGGTCTCGGGGTTGTAGGTGAGGTACGGGTCGCGGACGCCGGTGGTGCCGAGGTCGGAGGCGAGGATCGGCTTCCCGCCGTTCAGCGGGTCCCACTTCTCGGGGTCGTCGCCGCGCGAGACGTCGAGGTAGATCTTCTCGGCGTAGCCCTGGGCGTCCTCGACGAAGTGCACCATCAGGTAGCCGTAGGGGGTGTCGACGCCGACCTGCGGCTCGACGGTGACGGCGACGGAGCGGGACTGCGAGACTCCGCGGATCGACGCCGTCGCGGTGAGCGACGAGGTCCGCGCGGCCTGGCCGACGGCCGGGCGGTCGGCGGTGAGGGTGCGGCCGTCGGCGGAGACGCGGAGGGTCGGGTCGCTCGAGGTCCACCGCACCGTGCCGCCGTAGTCGGGCAGGTTCGTGGTCGAGTCGTCGATCGTGAGCGGGGCGACCCCGTCGAGCACGGCCGCGGTCAGCGGCGAGAAGGACGAGGCGTGCAGCGTCGCGTCGACGCTCGACACGGTCGCGACCTCCTCGCCGGTCAGGGCGCGGTCGTAGACGCGGAACGTCGACACCTCGCCTTTATAGAAGGGATCGGGGTAGGGCGCGCGGCCGATCGTGTTCAGCGACTGGTCGGCCACGGAGGAGGGCCGGAGCGCGGTGGGGGCCGAGGCGACGCGGGCGCCGTCCACGAAGAAGGAGATCGTGCCGGCCGAGCCGTCGATCACCGAGGCGAGGCTGTACCAGCGGTCGGCCGCGATCCCGGAGGCGCTGCGCGCGTTGTTCTCGCCGCCGCCGCCGCTCGTCGTGATCGCGGTGCGCACCCTGTCGCGCACGGAGGCGAACCAGTACTGCGAAGTGCTGTCGCTGCCGATGTTCCAGAGGAAGTGGAAGTCGTTCAGCATCGATGCGTCGGCGCGGGTCTCGATCGTCACCGTGGCCGACGACGTCCCCTTCAGCAGGTCGTCGGGCAGCTCGACCCAGGGGGCCGCGCTGGTCTTCGCGCCGCCGGTGAGACGGAGTGACGTGCCGGTCCAGAGCGCGTCGGTCCCGTTCACGACGCGGGCGGCTCCTACTGCGCCGCCGGCCGCGTTCGGCACGGTCGCGCCGGTCGTCTGGTTGAAGCGGTAATCGGCGAGCAGGCCGGCGGTGGGGGCGGTCGCGTCGGCCGCGGTGGCGGTGGGGGCGACGAGGCCGGCGGCCAGCACCGCCCCGAGGCCGAGTGCGGCCACGGCAGCGCGAAGGGGAGAGCGGCGGGCGGGCCGGCCGAGCGCCCGAGGGGCGGCTGGGTTCCGCAGCGCGCCGACAGGCGCAGTGCGCCGTCGTGGGACGAGTCTCATGGGGAACTCCTTCATGTCCGGGCGAGGCAGCGGTGCCGGCCCTGATCGGTGGGGGATTTTCGAAGGTGAGTGGGCGTGACGACGAGGAGCGAGGCCGGCCGTCGGCCGGCCCCGCTCCTCGCTCGCGCTAGCCGCAGCGAGCTGCGGGATACGTCGCGGTGACAGGCGTGCTCGTGCCTGCTGCAACAGCCGTTCCGGTGAGCGTCCCCGCGGCGATCGCGGTGGCGCGGGTCGTGATCGCCAGGGAGGCGGTCTTCTGCGCGCCCACGCTCTGCGTGCGCTCACCCCAGGGCGTCGCCCAGGTGACGACGGCCGCGGCGGCACCGGTGTTCTTGGTGACGACGGTGACGATCGCCTTCCCCGCCACGCATCGCGACGTGGCGGTCGCGGTCACCGTCGAGGTCGTTCCGCGGACGACGACGGTCGCGGTGACGGTCCGGTTCCCCGGCGCCACCTCCTGGTTCTTCGTCAGCGACAGGTCGAGGGTGCCGTTGGCGCGGACGTTGACGCCCTTGAACCAGGTGTTGCGGTCGGAGTCGAAGAGCCCGCCGGCGTTCTGCGGGTCGGTGGCCTGGTGCGGGTCCTGGTACGGGCGCGCGTGGTAGGCGAGCACGAGGTTGCCCGACTCGTCCTTCGCGAACGAGTTGTGTCCCGTTCCGGCCTGCTGCTTCGTGTAGTAGCGGGTCTCGTCCGCTCCGAGGCGACCGGTGTAGGTGTCGTTGGTGTCGAGCACCGGGAAGGGCGTCTGCTTCCAGCTCGCCGGGTCCTGGAGGTCGGCGCTCGCGGTCGTGGTGAGGAGACCGAGGCTGTAGTACTTGTCGACGGTACCGCCGGAGTACGTGATCGAGATCGCGTCTCCCTGCTGCACCATGAACGGCGCCTCGACGATCCCCTGGTCGGCGCCCTCGGTCGTGTCGCTGGGTGTGGGCGACCGCTTGCCGATCTCCCACGGCTGGGACTCGCCGTACACGCGCTTCAGCTCGCCGTCGACGAGGGGCACGGTGCCCTTCGGTCCGGTCTTCGCCTTGCCGATCAGGATCTGCCCGCCGGAGGGCATGATCCAGTAGCCCTGCTGCACGCCCGCCTCGGTGCGCTCGAAGTAGCTGACGTCGAACGCGGCTCCGTCGAGGACGACGGGCTCGCCCCACTTGGTCTGGTCGAAGAAGCCGCCCGCGGCGATGGATGCGTCGGTGCCGGTGTAGGGGATCAGGACGGTGTTGTCACACCATCCGCCGACGGGTGCGTAGCCCTTGTTCATCCCGGCGACGATCCACCAGGTGCCGTTGATCTTGTGGAACTCCTGCGCCCAGATGTAGCCGCCCCAGCCGTAGAACGTGTTCGGGTACTGCCCCTCCTTGCCGGGCGTGCCCTTGTCCGGGTCGATGACGATCTGCTCCGGCGCGTCCTGCAGCCCGGCGAGCGTCGTGGCCCGCTTCAGGCCGATCTTGCGGTAGCTCGAGCTCTCCTCGATCGGTCCGAGGGAGGGCTGTCCGTAGTGCGAACCGGTGAGGTAGTAGTAGCCGTCGTCCGGGTTGAAGAAGACGTGCGGATCGGCGCGGGCGTCGCTGACCATCTCCTCGGGATCCTGCTGGAGGGTCCCGGAGACCTGGTAGCTGCCCGGCGTGGTGGTGTCCACTCCGGAGAGGTCGTCCTGCCAGTCGACGTTCATGCTCTTCTTCGACCCGTCGTTGTAGGTCAGCACGGCCTGCTTCGGAAGCGCGGCGGCGACTCCACCGGCTCCGGCTCCCTGGGCGACGGTGGCGTCGATCTTCTCGACGCCCGTGTTCTGGAGGTCGACGTAGTTCTTGTAGAAGACGTCGAATTCGGCGGCCGTCACCGCGAGGTCGCTCGCCTGGCTCTGCGCGGCCCAGGACGGGAGTCCTGCGCCCTGGACGCCGAGGACCCGGGTGTCAGCCTTCGACGTGACGCCGAGAGGTGTGCTCGTGGTCAGGTCCGCGAGGACCGTCACCCGTCCTTCACCCGTGAGCAGGTCCGTCCAGAACACCTTGTACTTCTGCGCCGTGGCGTCGAACACGATCCGGGGGTCGGTCACGACCGAGCCGGGAGCGATCCGCACGGCGCGCTGCTGCGAGAACGTGCTCCCCTCGGGAGAAGTCCACACGTAGACGGAGTCGGTCGCGTTGTTCTGCGCGGACACCGCGCCGAGCGCCCCGTTCGCGTACCGGAAGAGGCTCGGCGAACCGACCTGAGCGTTCGGCTTCGCGTTCTGGTCGCCGTCGTTGGCGACGTACAGGATCGCCTGGGAGCGGTTCAGCGGCTCCCAGCTGCTGCCGCCGGCGGGCAGTGCCGCGGCGTACAGCGCATCAGCGCGGCGGTCGTCGTTGTAGGCCAGCGGGTCGTCCTTCGTCCCGGCCGTGGTGGTCACCGTCTTGACGTAGGTCGCGATCCGTCCGCCGGGGGCGGCGATGCGGCTGTCCCAGCGGAAGGTCTGGCTGCTGCCCTCGACGGTGGCGGTGAGCGTCACGGCGGCGGTCCCGGTGCCGAGGCCCGACGTGTCGATCGCTCCGTTCGACTGCACGCGGCTCGCCCCGGCGCCGGTGGCGCTCCAGGTGACCTGCTTGCCGAGGACGCGGGACGGGAGGTCGCCGAGCACGGTGGCCGGCACGGCCAGTGCGGCGCCCGCGTCGGAGGTGACCGCGGCGTTCTCCGCGCCCAGCTCCGTGCCGGAGAGCGCTCGGTCGTAGATGCGGAGGTTGTCGATCAGGCCGGAGAAGTACTCTCCCCCGCCCCAGTTCGCCTTGCCCACCTGAAGGACTCCACCGGACGCTCCGAGGATCTGGCTCAGCGGGACGCCGGAGCCGTTGACGGCGACCGGCTTCTTGTCGACGAAGAGACGCGTCGTCGACTCCGTGATGACGAGATCGACGTGCTTCCACTCGGCGTTCGTCGCCGTCGTGGCCAGGTTCCCGGCCGTGTTCCGGCCGTTCGTGTTGTCGTACCGCTCGACCGTGATTCCGGAGGTCCGGTCGAGGACGCCGAGGTAGTGCTCCTGGGCGTACTCCTGACGCGTGGTGGAGCGGGCGGCGAAGACGGCCCAGCCGGTGTTCGCCGAGGCGTCGGGCTTGCTGTCGTACGAGATCGTCACGTTCTGCCGACCGGCCAGGAGGGCCTTGCCGTCCGTGGCGGTCAGGTCGAGCCACGAGGCCGACGAGAGGCGCGCTGCTGTTCCCTGGCCCGTGTTCCCGGGGACCAGGTTCGCCGCTCCCTGGACGGAGGCGCGGGTGCTGCGGTCGACGTACGCGCCGTTGCTCGGCGCCGTATCGAAGGTGAGGTCAGCGAGCAGGCTCTGCTCCGGAGACGGGACCGCATCGGCTGCTGTCGCGGCGGACGCGGGGACAGCGCAGGAGGCCAGCAGGGCGACCGTCGCCACGGAGGCGGTGACAAGTGCCCGCAGTGCCTTGGGATCGGGTCTCTTCGGGCGTGGGGACGTCGACATTGACGGTTCCTCTCCGGATTCGCCTCTGAATCCGAGATGGGGGAAGCGAGAGCACGAAGAGCGCAACGCTTGTCGAACTGCAGGGGAGGACGGGGGATCCTCGTCGACACGCTGAACCTAATGCAAATTGTTCACGGTAACAAGAGGCCCCCTTCAACCTGCCACGAGCAGCGGTGGTGCGAGTCGCCGTCGAGCGCAAGTCCCTTCAGGAGCCGAGATGAGCGCTGAGGTCTCGGGTCGGTCCACCCCCGCACCACCCACCAGCGATGCTGACGAAGCGGAGCTCGCGCGCTTCGTCGCCCGCCTCGCCGCGGACGGCCTCCGGGTCTACGAGTCCCTGGCCGATCGTCTGCTGGATCCCGAGGCCCGCCGCCGCATCGCGATGTCCTCGCTGCGCGGCTCGCCGATCGACCGGCCGCCGACGACTGACCTCACGGCCTGTCGGCGCCCACTGCCGATGCGGCAGGGACGGCAGCCTCAGGGAGCGCCGCCATCGCTTCGCGCCAGGGCAGCACGGTAGCGAACGCGGCGCCCATGATGCTCAGCGAGGCCTCGTGCTGCCCCGGAGCGCCCAGGACGCAGTCTGAGGCGACGTACATGTCGAAGTCGCGCATGTAGCCTGACCGCACCGTGGATTCCACGCAGATCGAAGTGACCGTTCCGGTCACCATCACGGACGTGGCCCCCAGGGTCCGGAGAACCTGCTCGAGCGGGGTGTTCAGGAAGGCGTCGTAGCGGTTCTTGTCGATGACCGCCTCGCCCTCGTGAGGTGTCAGGTCCGAGTGAATGTCCGCATCCCAGCTGCCGCGCTCGAGAATCTCGAAGTCCGGCGGGAGGAGGCCTTCCATGCGCATCGGCAGATCGACCATTCCGGGTCGGAAGACGCTCCGGGTGTAGATGACGGGTATGCCTGCAGCACGGGCCGCAGCGATCGCTTCTCCGTTCTCGGCGATGACGGCCTCGACGCCGGGCATCCCCAGCCCCAGGCCCGGCAGCGATCCCTCCGGGTGGATGAAACCGTTCTGCATGTCGATCACGATCAATGCGCTGGACATTCCGTCTCCTTGCTCAGCAGGTATGACGCGGTCACAAGCGAGAGGACCGCGAGGCCAGGACTGGCCTACGACCCGGCGCGTTAGACTCCAGAAATCGATGCATACGATCGAGAGTGCCTCCCCGTCAGACAGCATTTGCATCTGCGGGCGCCCTCGCCGAGGACTCGTCAAGGAAAGCAGAGCAACCACGAGCTGCCTGTTACCGGCGTGTTACCGGCATGTGAATCCACGCCTCGGTTCAGCCCGGTGAATCGCGGGAGAAGTCGAGCGCTCGGGCGATGATCAGTGCGGCCACTTCGCGCACGCCGATGCCCTCCGAGAAGGCGTGGGCGCGGATCATCACCAGGGCGTCCGCGGGCGTCGACCGCATCTGGCTCATCACCATCTCGGTCGCCTGATGCACTTCTCGGCGCGAGAATGCGGGATCACGGACGGGCACGCCGTCAGCCGAATGACTCATCATCTGCTCGGCCACTGCCCTGGCCAGGGTTCCCGACAATCGACCGGCGAGCTGCAGCTGCTGAGCATCCAGCCGCATCACGGCGCTGCTGTAGAGGGTGACGGCGCCGATGTTCGAGGTGCCGACCAGCAGAGGAACGGCGAGGGCTGCCCTCGCTCCGGCCGCCTCAGCGGAGAGACCGAAGACCGGCCATGCAGCGAAGTGCCGCTCGTCGTCGATGCGCATCTCGGTCGCACGGTAGGTACGGTGTGCATCCCAGGCGGGCCCTTCGCCGAGGTCGATCTGCATTTCGTCGAGCGTCGCCGCTCGCCGACTCGTCGCCGCCAGCGTCTGCGCGCCGGTGGGAGCGCCGAGCACGGACACCGCAGCGTCCTCGCCGGGAAGGACTCTCACGAAGGACGCGAGGAGCCACTCGATCTCCTCACCGGAGGTGCCGGCCCCGCGTCCTGGCAGGTCCACGCTCACGACAGTGAGCGGGCCGAGCGCGGCAGCGCACTCACGCCGCTCTCGTCCAGTGGTGGGGATGGAGTCATCGTCTCCGGGACCGAGTCCACGTCAGTGTGTCGGCTTGCCGCCGAGGAGAGCGACGTGGATCTCCTCAGTGAGGAGATCCAGTGCCCGCGCCTGAGCCGCGAGGGAGGCCCTGCCAGCGCGCGTGATCGAGAGACTCTCTGTGCTCAGGACCTTGGTTCTCCTGCGTCCTTCCAGGAGCACCAGACCTCGACTCGAGAGGCTGCGAAGGTGCACACGCAGGGCGATGAGGCTGATGCTGCCAGCGGTCCGGTGCGCAAGTGCTGCTCTGAGACCGCTTTCCTCGGCGTGCTCGCCTCGTGCGAGCTCGATCAGGATGAAGGTGTCGACGTCGCCGCTGAAGGTGCAGGCGCTGCACACTCTCGGGTGCCGCGCCCGACCAGGCAGAGCCGTCAGGAGGCGGCTGCCGCGAGACGGAACAGGAGTCCTCTCTCTCACTCGAAGAGCGAGAGAGTGAGGGTGGAGCTGTAATCGCCGGCGTCGACGGTGGTCGGGGTCTTGAGGGTCAGTGCCGCGTCGGCGGTCCAAGAGCCCTCCTCGGCGACCTCGGCGCTGTTGTCGGTGATGGCCAGCAGCTCCTGGTCGACGAGGCCGACGTTGTTCGGTCCGGCGTCGAGGGCGGTGTCGACGACGTCGCCCTCGGCGACGAGGCCGGAGTCTCCGCCGTCGATCAGGTTCGGGGCCCATCCGAGGTTCTCCGCGCCGATCGTGTCGCCGGTCGACGAGGTGAAGTCGCTCGCGGTGCCGAGCACGTACCAGCCGGCCCCGGCGGGGATGTCCGCGGCGTCGCGGGTGTCGGTGATCGTGACGGTGGGCAGGGAGCCCGTGAACTGGCGGACCGTGCTGGTCGAGCCGTTCTCGGTCAGGGCGGTGGAGTCGCTCGCGACGGTCATCGAGAGCGCGCCGACCCCGGTGAGGGGCGCGATCTGCACGTTGACGTCGACGTCGTCGGCGCCCTGCTGCTCGTCGGCGAAGGCGGTGCCGGCGACGCCGAGCAGGAGCAGGCCTCCGGCGATACCGGCGGTTCCGCGGAGGAGGAAGGAGCGAGTGTTCATGTCGGGTTGTCCGTTCTGCGGCCGGTGGTGATGCCGGCGCGGCGTGTGTGGTGGGTGTTCGGGGCGGAGTCCATCGGACTTCCGAAGGATCGTGGTCGTCAGGCGGGAGTCGGCAGGGGGCGTGGGCCGCTCATCGTCGGTCTGTCAGGGGATGACCGGTGCTCAGGAGAGGTCGAAGGCGTTTCCGTTGATCAGCAGGACGTCGCGATCACCTGGAGCCGCTGCGGTCTCGGTGGGATCGTTCAGTGCCTCGGTGAAGGCGGCGTTCTGGTCAGTGAAGAGGGACGACTGCATGACGCTCGTCAAGAGGAGGCCGGCGGCGAGGACGGTCGCGGTTGTTCTGCGGTGCTGCATGGTGTCGGTCCTCGTCTTTCCGGTGAAGGTGCTGGAGTCAGCGGTGGTGATGTCCGATGCGGGTATCTGGGGAGCGGGCGGTCGTGCCTCCCGCTCCCCCTTCTCTCAGCGGCAGCTGCGCGCGGAGTAGTCGGCGTTCTTCTGGGCGGTGACGACCTTGCCGTCGATGGTGGCCGTCGACGTCGTGGCGACCGATCCGGCGGGGATCGAGGCGGCGCGGGTGGTCGTCGCGGTCGTCGCCGATGTGCCGGGTGCGACGCCGGTCACGGTCTTCGAGCCGTAGGCGGTGGCGGTGGTGACGTCGATGCTCGAGCGGCTGTCGTTCTTGACCACGGTGGTGAGGACGACCTTCCCGCTGACGCAGCGGGTGGACGCGGTCGCGGTCACGGTGAGGGGTGAGGTGACGGTCACCTTCGCGGTCACGGTCCGGTTCGCGGGCGCGACCTCCTCGGTCGGCGTCAGGTCGAAGACCGGTCGGCCGTCGGCGGCGTAGTGGATGCGGGTGAGGCGGGTGTCCCGGCCGTCTCCTCCGACTCCATTGCCCCAGGTGTGGTACACGTACAGGTCGTTGCCGTCCTCGTCCTGAGTGACGGCTCCGTGGCCCGGTCCCTGCTCGTAGGTGCGGTAGTCGACGACTCCGTCGGGCATCGGAACGCTCTGCAGGAGCGGGGCGTCGTACTTCGTCCAGCTGGCGATGTCGGTCAGGTCGCTGCCCTCCTTCGCCCAGGCGCCGCCGACGATGTACTTCGGGCTGACGGCGCTGCTGGAGTAGACGAGGGTGATCTTCCCGTCCCTCTGGATCGCGAACGCGCCCTCGGCCAGGCGGTCCTCGAAGGTGAGCGAGGGCACGATGATCGGGGTCGGCTCGCCGATGACGCGCGTGGGGTTTGCGGGGTCGACTTTGGCGATCCAGGTCGCCGGGTCGCTCGCGCCGTTGTCGACGTAGCGCTGGGACCAGGCGTAGTAGGCGGTTCCACCGGACTCGAAGTAGCTCATATCGAGGCTGATGTTGCGTCCCGTGCCGGTGCGGCTGAGGGCGCTCCCGTCGCTCTTCACGACGGCACGCGGCGCAGTCCAGTCGGCGGGGTTCGCGGGGTCTCCCCCGTCGCGCAGCTGCATGATGTGCGCCTGCACGGTGAACCACGCGCCGTCCTGGTTGGACTGGTCGTTCGTCGGGTTGAAGCAGGGGGCGAACAGGATGGAGAGCTTGCCGCCGATCTCGTGGATCTCGGGGGCCCAGTAGCAGCCGGCGATCACCTTGCCCTCGGCGGTGCGGTCCATCCGGGTCGTGCGGTTGAGCAGGTCGACCTCGCGGGTGCGTCCGCCGTTGTCGTCGCTGAGCTGGTCGATGCTGTCGGCCACGCGGATCGGGAGGTGCTGGGAGGCGACGTTGTTGTTGTTCGTGTCGTCGGTCGCCGTGAAGAGGTACTGCGTCTTCCCGTTGCGCTCGTAGCGGTAGATGGTCGGGTCCGCGCGGTTGTAGGCGAACGGCTCGCTGTACTGCCGCTGGCGGACGGTTCCGGAGAGGTCGTACGTACCCGGGCCCTTCGCGGCGAGGTCCGCGAGCTGCTGCGGGTTCCAGTCGACGCCGAGGCTGCCGGTCGAGCCGTCGGCATAGGACAGCGTCGCCTTCACTCCGGCGAGGGTCGAGGTGTCGCCCTGGTCGATCGTCTGGGGAGCGACCGAGGAGGCGGTGTTGACCGTGCGGCCGAACGTCTCGATCAGCGCCTCGGCGACGGACGCGGAGACCGTCAGCGCACTGCCGGGCAGGGCGTCGGCGACGCGGCCGCCGAAACCGGAGAGATCGGGGGCGACGACGGTGGCGGGGCTGCCGGCGAGGACGGCTCCGCGGTTCCCATCGGTGACGACGACGCTCCGCCGTCCGCCGTCCTTCGGCCAGAACGCCTGCGTCCGCAGCTCGGTGCGGGCGAGGTCGGTGACGGTCGTGTACTTCGCGGCTCCGGCCGAGTCGGTCCAGGAGACGAGGTAGCGCTTCTGGTCGGTGTCGTAGACGGCCCGCGGCGAGACGACGCCGCCGGTGGTGCCGAGGTCGATGAGTCCGAGCTCGGTGAAATCGGTCGCGGTGGCATCGGTCGCCTTGAAGACCAGGGCGCTCGCGGTCCCGGTGCCGTCGGAGGCGCCCGACTGGAGGATGCGGGTGGCGATCACGCCGACAGTGCCGTCGGCGAAGGTGAAGAGCGAGGGCGATGTGAGGGCGCGGGCGTCGGCCTTGTCGGTGCCGACGAAGACGCCGTCGGCGAAGAGGATTCCCGCGTTGCCGGAGAGCGGCGCTGCGTCGGCGACGGACGAGCCCACGGCGAGGTGGAGGCTGCGGGCGATCGCGTCCTGGTTCGCCTTGTTCTCGCCGGTCGGTGTGCGGGTGTAGGAGACGACGGTCTTCGCCGTGGTGGCGCTGAGGATCGTGGTGCGGAAGGTCTTGGTCAGCGTCGTAGCGCCGACCTTCACGGTGGCGGTGAGCGCGAGCGCCCGGTCGGTCGTCGTGTCGTTGACGAGGCGGCCGCCGGACAGGCCGGCTGCGTCGGCGCTCCACGAGACGGTGTACCCGGCGATCGTGGGCAGGGCGGTGCCCGAGGCGACGGTCGGGGGGACGACGAGGGCGGTGCGCAGGCGCGCCGTCGCGTCGGCCTCGGTGTCCGCGGCGACGCTCACGCTGCGCGCGGTGCCGGTCGCCGTGGATCCGGCGAAGGTCGCGGTCGGGGTCAGAGTCACGGTGGCGTCGGCCGAGCCGGGCGCGGGGCGCCGGACGGAGCCGTCGGCGCCGATCACCGAGGGGTCGCTGCTCCCCCAGGTGAGGGTCGAGCCGCCGGCGCCGCGGGTCGGGAGAGCGAGGTCGCTGGTGACGGGGCCGCTGACCGTGAGGGTCGCGGCTGCAGCGTCGGAGGCGGCGATGGCGGCGGCGGCGGGGGCCGCGTCCTCGCGCACCTGGTCCTGGGTGAGGGCGGCGGAGTAGACGTGCACATCGTCCATCGCACCGGCGAAAAGGGGGTCGGGGCCGTAGAAGGACTTGCCGAGCAGCCCGGAGAGGGCGGCGGTGCCGACGGTCGACGCTCCGGTCGCGGAGGTCGGGGTGGTCTGCGCGAGTCGGCCGTCGACGTAGGTCGAGACGCTCACTCCGCTGCGCAGCACAACGGCGACATGCGTCCAGCGGTCGGTGGCGGCGGGGCCGGTGTCGACCGCGCGCTGCTCGGAGCCGTTCTTCACGGCGCCGATGAGGTTCCCGCCGCACTGGGGGGTGCTGAAGAGGTACCGCTCGGTCGACTGCCCGAGCGCGAAGGCCCAGCTGCAGCTCTGGTTCCCCTCCCAGCGCAGCCAGGCGGACATCGTCACGTCGGTGGTCGCCGCCGTGGTCAGTCCCGGCGCGATCTCGGCGAATGCGGCGGAGCTCCCGGCGGCGCCGCCGGGGAGGCGCAGGGCGCGGTCGGTGCCGCCGCGCGGTCCCACGACCGTCGTGGCTCCGGAGCCGCGGACCGTGGCGGAGCGTCCCGCCGCGGAGTCGACGAGCGTCGTGCCCGCGGTGACGGGCGAGCCGGCGGCCGCGGTCGAGGAGAAGTCGTAGGAGAGGATCGGACCGGGGACCGCGGCCTGCGCGGGGGCGGCGCTGAGCGCCGCGCCTCCCGCTGTCAGGCTCGCGGCGACCAGGAGGGCCGTCGTGCGTCGGAACCGCATTGTTCGTCTACTTCCGTCGAGGAGAGGGACCGGGGGAGCACGGACGCTGCGGTCCGTGCTCCCCGGAGAACGGGAGCCGGGGCTCCGGGGTGGAGAGATCCGGGAGGGGGGCTGGTCGGCGCTCCTCCCCTCCCGGATCTCGGTCTAGCGGCAGCTGAGTGCCGAGTAGGGTGCGCTGACCGTCCGGGTGCCGGACGAGTCCTTCGAGGTGACGTTCACGTCACCCGCGGTGACCGAGGCGGCGCGGGTGCTGAAGGCGGCGGTGACCGACTTGCCGGGTGCGACGCCGGTGAAGGTCTTGCTCCCCCACTGCGATGCGACGGTCATCTCGACGGTCGAGCCGCTGGTGTTGGTGGCGGTCGCGGTGACCGTCACCTTGCCGGCGATGCAGCGGTTCGAGGCCGAGGCCTCCACCGAGGGCCCAGGAGGAGCGGTCGCCGTGATCGTGGCGATGGCGGGGGTCGCGGCCGAGTTGGCGAGCTGACCGCGGACCTGCACGGTGTCCCCCGCCTTCTTCAGCGTGCTGAGATCAGCGGTCTCCCACGTCACGGCGACCGTCTCGCGGTGGCCGTCCTTGAAGGTCGCGCCCACCGTCGCGGGCAGGTCGACGGTCGTCGATCCCGCCTGCACGGTCCGTGCCACGGCGTCGATCGAGGTCACCAGGAGCGACGGGTTCCACTTCGCCGCGAGCGCGTCGCGCTCCTTCGCGGTGATGGAGACGACGGATCCGTGGCGTGGCGAGGTCGGCAGCGAGAAGCTGCTGGGGATCGTCCACTGGATGTCGCCCTCGAGCGAGTTCGTGCCGAGCGGGATGTAGCCGCGGCCGCCGTAGTTGTCGGTCCAGAGGAAGTACTTGTACCCGGCCCGGTCGCCCTCGTTGGTCTTGAAGATCTCGGGACCCTCGACCTCCGGCGTTCCGGCGGTGCGGCCGATGCAGGTGTCGATCAGGCTCCACGCGCCGGAGGCGGTGGTAGCGCGCAGGTTCGTCGACTTCTGTCCGATGATGTCGGGCGAGGGGCAGCCGCTGGTCTCGGTCGCCTTCGTGAAGCGGTAGTAGGTGTCGCCGTCCTTGAGCATGGTGGCGTCGATCAGGCCGTTGCTCTTGTTGAGCGAAGGGACGTCGGCGGCCTTGAACCAGACCTCGGGGGTGGTGAAGTCGCGGAAGTCGCGGGTGGTGGAGGTGAGGATCTGCGGTCCGTTGCCGTCCTCCACGTTGCGCGTGCTGTCGGTGAAGAGAGCCGAGGTCCAGTAGACGACGTAGGCGTCGATGGTGGGGTCGTAGGTGGCCTCCGGCGCCCAGGTCATGCCCGCGTTCGGCAGGTTGACCTCGACGTGGCGCTGCTGGCCCCAGTTGACGAGGTCGGTGGACTCCCAGATCTCGAGGTAGCGGCTGCCGCGGTTGGTCGATCCACCGAAGCCGGTGGTGCCGACGGAGAGGTCGGTGGCCATCAGGAAGAAGCGGTCGCCCTCCTTCGAGCGGAAGATGAACGGGTCGCGCAGACCCTTCGTGCCCAGGGTCGACGTGAGGATCGGCTGAGCGTCGTTCAGGGTCTTCCACTTGAGCGAGTCGTTGCCGTCGGAGGTGGCGAAGCGGATCTTCTCGCCCTCGACGCTGTCGCCGGTGAAGTACGCGAACAGGTAGGCGTCGAGGTCGGACGCGGCGACGGGGGCCGCGGCCGGCACGGTGCGCGTGAGCGTCCGCACGAGGGGGGTGGTGCCGGCGACGGTCACCGTCGCGGTGAGGGTGACGGTGGTGTCGGCGGACGGACGCGTGAGCGATCCCTTCGCGACGACGTTAGGCGCGGTGCCCTTGTCGGCGGAGGTGATGACGGCCTCGTTCGACGAGGTCCAGGTGACGACGGCGCTCGAGCTGCCGGCGCGCGTGGCGGTGGTGGCCACATCGGCTCCGGTCGAGGGCAGGTTCAGGCTGCCGCGCACCGGTCCGGCGAGGGCGGGGTCGTTGCTGATGCCGTCGGCCACGGCCCGGGCGAGCTCGGCCTCGGCGCTGTCACCGGCGGCGTACGCCGGGACGAAGACGGTGGTCGACCGGCCGACGACGGTGACGCCGCCGTGGACGGCGGTCGGGGTCAGCGTGACGGTCGCGTCCGGGTTCCCTGCGGTGGGCCGGGTGACGACGCCGCTGGTGCTGACGACGCCGGGGGCGCTCGACGTCCAGGTGATCGTGGAGCCGTTGACGCCGGTCGTGGGCAGGTTCAGGTTCGCGGTCACGTTCGAGGTGTCGCCGAGCGAGACGGCGGCGTCCTGGTTCGCGAGCACGGAGTGCACGCTCGCGGCGCTCTGCTGCACCTGGCCCGCGGTGAGCGCGGAGGTCCAGACCTGCATGTCGTCGATGGCGCCGGCCCAGTAGGCGTCTCCGCCGTAGAAGGACTTGCCGAGGAAGCCGGAGAACGTGGAGGTGCCGATCGCGGAGGCGGCGGTGTAGGTGGTGTTCCCCTGGCCGACGAGAGCGCCGTCGAAGTAGGTCGAGACCGACTGGCCGCCCTTGACGACGACCGCCATGTGCACCCAGCGGTTCGCGGCGACCGGCGTGTTGCCGGCGCCTCGGACCTCGGAGCCGCTCTTGATCGCGCCGAAGCCGGCGGGCCCGCACTTCGTGGTGGCGAGCACGTGCGAGTCGACGCTCGAGCCGAGGGTGAAGGGCCAGGTGCAGTCCGGAGCACCGCTCCAGCGCAGCCAGGCGGACATCGTGACGTCCTGGGTGCCGGCGGGGATCAGGCCCGGCGCGATGCGGACGTGCGGTGCGGCCGACGTGTTGGAGCCGCCCGGGAGCGAGAGCGCGCGGTCGCCCGACGTGCCGGAGGGCCCGGCGACGCTGGTGGCACCGGCGTTCACCAGCGTGCCGGGGTGGTTGCCGGGTGCTGCGTCGGCGACGACGGCTCCGCTGCCGAGGGTCGCGCCGATGCCGTCGAAGGAGTACTGCAGCACGGGCGCGGGAACGCTCTCGGCCGCGCCGGCGGTGCCGATCGGGCCGAGGACGCCGCCGAGACAGGCGACGGCGAGCGTCAGAGCGGCGCCCGCTCGAGGGAGGCGTGAGCGCCGGGTGCGCTCCTGCCGGGGGGATCGTGACATGGGTCGTCCTTCAGGTGAGGGGGCGGGGAGGAGAGAAGGGTGCTGCGAGCGAGGTCGCAGCGGGAAGCGGTTCCGCGTGCAGCGGCGGGCGAGGCGGAGGGCGTGATCCTCTGTCGGGCGTCGGCGGGCTGATCGCCGCGGCGGATGTCCTGCGCGGGCTCGACCGACCAAGTGCGCCGAGGTCATGGGTGACGCGCGCGCAACGTGATGGTCTCTACCGCGGAGCGGGAGCCGGCGCTGTCCAGGCACCGCCGCTGTCGGGGCAGTAGGGACGGACACCCCGGCAAGGGGTGCTCCGACCGGCGTGAGGAAGGTGTGGGGACGTCATCGTCGACGGTCCTCTCCGGCTCGTCATCGAACCGCTGAATCGGGGTGGGTCGGGAGGAGCGTCGTGCTGCTCAACCACTGCTCGGTCACTGTAGCGAATTTTGTTAACGGTAACAATGGCGGAATTCCGGGGATGTCGCACGCCTGGACGGTGCAAGCGCTCTCTCCGCCCGAGGGCGGGGATCCACCCTCCCGGACCCGGATCCCCGGCGTGGATCGCATGACGAGCGGCCCTTGACACCGCGTCGGTGACCGGTCGATGGTTGTCCACGTCAACATCCGGTCAACAGCCGCTCCGCCTCCATCAGAGAGCCCCAGCGCTGCTCGGCCCGCGACGGAACCTTCGGATCACCATCCCGGACGGCTCCGATGCTCCCTCGTGCCGCCTCCGCCGATCAGGAGGCGCGCTCCCGCCACTGGCATCCCTTCGGGGATGCCGCATGTCTGTGAAAGGCACTCCATGTCCCGGACAACGAAGTCCCGAATCTCCACGCGCACGATCGGAGCTCTGATTGTGGCCGTCGTCGGCCTCACGACAGTCGGCGTGAGCACTCCCGCCTCCGCCGCCGGCGCCCCCATCGGCACGGGAGCAGCGCAGGAGATCCGCAATCAGCACAGCAGCATGTGCCTCGACGATTACGAGTTCGCCACGCAGCCCGGCGCAGAGGTGCGCCAGTGGACGTGCGGCGAGACAGCCAACCAGCTCTGGCAGGTCAGCGACCTCGGGAACGGCTACGCCGAGATCAAGAACAAGCACAGCGACCTCTGCCTCGACAACTTCGACTTCGGCACCACGCCCGGCTCTGAAGTGCGCCAGTGGAGCTGCAACGGCAGCACCGCGCAGCAGTGGCGCATCACCTCCGTCGGTGGGGGCTACGCCGAGCTCGCCAACCGCCACAGCAACCTGTGCCTCGACAACAAGGACTTCGGCCAGCTCGACGGCTCCCTCGTCCAGCAGTGGACCTGCACCGGCTCCAAGGCCCAGCGCTGGGCCCTGACCGACCCGACCGTGCAGAAGATCACCTACACGCTCAACCGCTCGGCGAACCCGACCGCCGACGAGGCCGACGCCTACGCCCGCATCACCGACGCGATGGACCGCGCTGTCGCCCGCTACAACCGCCTCAACAACATCGGTCGCCAGCTGACCGTCTCCTACAGCCCCGGCACGCCGACGGCCGACGCGAACATCTACGGCCAGATGCGCTTCGGCTCGAACCGCACCTACATGGTGGAGGGCACCGCCATGCACGAGATGGCGCACACCGTGGGCGTCGGAACCTCGAACGGCTTCAACCAGAACTGCCAGAACAACGGCTGGGTCTCCTCCCAGGCTCTGCTGCGCACCTGGGACGGACCGAACGCCACGCTCAATTGCTCGGGATACCACTTCTACCCCTACGGCCTCAACTACAACACCGAGTTCAGCGAGCTGAACTTCGAGCGCCACGTCAAGCTGGTGCAATCCATGCTGAGTGACGGCATGTAGCACTTACTCCAGACACGTCCGAGCCGGGCAGGACCACTTGCTCGGGCGTTCCCGCGGACGTGCCGGGCCCCCCC
>Ga0265797_10005364_pt1 | contig 18735 bp, 10 predicted proteins | sample P2T30metagenome_FD_192433 | JGI IMG/M metagenome (GOLD analysis project Ga0265797, IMG submission 192433) | Plant litter microbial communities from East Loma Ridge, Irvine, California - P2 T30 | ecosystem: Environmental > Terrestrial > Plant litter > Unclassified | place: USA: California... | reverse complement strand
ACCGCCAGATTATAAGTCATAAATAGTTAAAAGCTTGCAAATCATAAGTTTGCAAGCTTTTTTGTTTGCTTCCTACCACTCAGATCATTCAATTTTAATCAATTCTTAGGGAACAGATTCGGTTACCCGAACTCTAGCGGACAGCTGTGTTATCATTAAGGCTTATCCTTCCGAAAATGTTTATACATGAAACAAATCCCTCATATGAAAGTATAGAGCAAAAAATCCTCAAACCGACTAACCCGGCTTTTTAAAATATTGGGTCAAATGTGCAGTCATGAAATAAGTTTATTTATCTATGGTAGCTAAATATGAGCTACTTTAATATCATCATATCTTGAAAATTTGTTTTATACAGATTCATCAGGCATGATTATTATTCAATCTGATACATATTAAGTATTATCAGATTGTTCAATCATTCATGATCTATTCAAAATTGATAGGAATCGATTCTTGCAACTGAAACACGCATCATCTCATAACAGTTGTCAGGTTTCATGAAAAAAAATTTACTGTTTATTTTTCTTTTCCTTCTAAGTTATACCATTGAGCTTCATGCTCAGCAAAACAGCCAGATCCGAGGCTCTGTAAAGTCCAGCGAAACCGGTGAAGCCTTTCCCGGAGTGACTATTCAGGTAAAAGGAACAACCATTGGCACCATTACAGATGCTAACGGAACATTCACTATCAGTGCTTCTTCCACTGCAACGGCGCTTATCTTTTCCGCAATTGGAATGAAAACTGTGGAAGAGCCTATCTCCGGCCGAAATGTTGTTAATGTCACCCTAAGCACCGATTACAAAGAACTTAATGAAGTGATCATTACCGCGCTCGGCATAAAAGGTGAACGCGATAAATTTGCGTCTTCAGTTTCTACATTAGAAGGAAAAACAATTGCCAGAAGTGGAGAAACAAGCTTACTAACGGGATTAAGCGGCAAAACGTCGGGCGTCTTGATTACGCGCAATGGTGGCGACCCGGGTGCGGGGGCTTACATTCAGATCCGTGGTCAAAACACGATTAACGGAAGCGCACAGCCCTTGTTCATCATCGACGGCGTGCCTGTGAGCAATGCCAGCGACAATGCTGGGACAGCTGCCAACAACGGAATAATTCAGCAATCCCGAATCAACGACATTAACCCCGAAGATATTGAGCGTATGGAAGTGCTGAAAGGCGCGTCCGCTGCGGCTTTGTGGGGAACGCGCGCTGCAAATGGCGTCATTGTGATCACTACCAAAAAAGGCCGGAATACGAACGGGAAAGTCAACATTACATTTAAATCCACCGTTTCTTTTGACCGTGTCAACAAAATGCCTGCCTTGCAGCGCACTTATGGGCAAGGTTTGGGCGGACTTTATCAGCAAGGGAACCGGAATAGCTTCGGCGACCTTATTTCAGATCGTTTGGGCGGACAGGACACTTACATTACAGATCCTACGGCAGCAGGTTCTCAGGGCGTGGTAGTGTTTCCGGATGGAACGAACCGTTATGCGATAGCTCCCGGAACTACTGCTAATCCGCATGGCGGCAAGAATGATCAGAGCACTTATGATCATACCAAAGATGTTTTTCAAACCGGACACTTTACCGATAATAGTCTGAATATCAGTGGGGGCGACAGCAAGTCGACTTTCCTGGTAAGTTATTCCAATCTGAATCAGGATGGTGTGATTAAGGCTTTCAGCAATTACAAACGCAATACAGCGCGGGTGAATGTGGGGAGTCAGTTTATGAACTGGCTGCGGGCCTCTGCGAATGTGGGTTATACCAAAGTACAGTCTTCCCGGGTTCAGGAGGGTGATAATGTCGATGGGATTATGCTAGGCGGACTGCGTACGCCACCTGACTTTGACAATAGTAAACCGACAGGAACATTCACAAATCCGGCAGGGCAGGTTTTTAATGATGCGCACGTTTCTTACAGGAATCCTTTGGGCAAAGACCTGAGCACGATATATTCAAACCCGCTCTGGAACATCAATAACAACAAAAACACCAGCGATGTAGACCGGCTCATCGGGACGCTGCAACTGGACATAACACCCATTTCATGGCTTAACATTACGGGCCGTACGGGTATCGATAACTTTACGGATAATCGTCTGGAGCGTTTTTCGAGAAATTCTGCGCTTTATACCAATGGCTTTTTATCCAAAAACTGGATCTCGGAAAAACAGTTTAACACTGATGTTTTCGCAGTTGCAAACACCACATTCAACAATGATTTCAGCGGCTCGCTTTTATTAGGTGTCAACTATAACAGCCGCAGGCGCGCCACACTCTCAGGCGCAATCAGCAACCTCATCGTGCCGACCGCACCGGATATCCTGACCAACGCATTAAATTCCAACCTAAGCGCAAACAATTACAATTCCCTAATCCGCACTTACGCCTATTACGCCCAAGCCGAATTGCAGGCATATGATATGCTGTTTCTGACGTTGACGGGCCGCAACGAAAGTGCATCCACCTTTGGGTCTGAAACGAAGAACAGTTTCTTTTTCCCGTCTGCCGCACTGGCGTGGCAGTTTACAAAATTGAATACATTGACAGACAATGATTTCCTGAGTTTCGGTAAACTGCGCCTAACCTGGGGGCAAGTCGGCATCCAGCCGCAGCCTTACCAGAACTTCACGACTTTTGGTCCGGCTTTTTACGGAGATAAGGATACCTTTACGCGTGGGCTGAGCTCTGCCAGCACTTTATACGGCGGCGGTTATGTCCGCAGCAACACTGCAGGAAACGATTTCCTGCGTCCCGAACGCAAATCCGAGTCAGAAATCGGCGTGGATCTGCGCTTTTTAAATAATAAAATCACTTTCTCAGCCACAGGATACAGTAACCGGACAAAGGACGTGATCCTGGCATTGAATGTACCCAGCGGAACGGGTTACACGATCCGAAATGTGAATGCGGCTGAGCTCTCTAACAAAGGGCTGGAATTGGATGCAAGTGCCAATTTGCTTTCGAAGGGTAATTTCAACTGGAATTTGTCGGCTAATTTTTCTCTTAACCGCAGCAATGTTGTCTCGCTCGCAGGTGCATCCGTTTACACTTTGCCAGACAGTTATATGCAAAATTCTTCGCTGATTCCTGGTCAGCCATTCGGTATATTTTACTCCACAGATTTCCTGAAAAACGAATCCGGAGCTTACGCGCTTGATGCCAACGGATTTCCCCAGGGCGGCACGCAGAATGAGATTATTGGTGATCCGAATCCCAAATGGCGCGGCGGCTTAGGCAGCACATTTTCTTACAAAAACTTATCCCTTTTCTTATTATTCGACCGCATTGCCGGAAACGATTTCTTCAACGGAACGCGCGGCTCCCTCTATAATTTCGGTACGCATGGTGACCAGGGGCACACAGTTGTCGCACCGGCTGGCAGTCTGAAAGATGTAAACGGAAACATCATTGCCGAAGGAACGGCTTTCCAGGGCCAGATCAAAGATTTCGGAGGCGGGCCGGTTGCGATTAACCAAGCATGGTGGCAGGGACGCGGAACGGCTTCTACTTCTGCTTCTTACAAGCAATTCGTGGAAGACGGGAGCGCGTCGCGTTTACGGGAAATCACGCTTTCGTATAGTTTAAAAAGTGCATCCTTCCGCCGTCTCACGCATTTGTCCAATGTTGATTTCAGTATTACGGGACGCAATCTGGTGCTATGGACAAAATATAAGGGTACAGATCCGGAAGTAAATATTTCCGGTGCGGGCTTGTCACGCGGGCAGGATTGGTTTACAAATCCGAACACTAAATCCATTCTATTCAGCGTACGGGTAATGTATTAAGCACGTTTAAAATCGCTTCGAAAGAAGCTTTTCAAGACGGATAATTTAGAAATCAATATGAGGAAAATATTTATTAATAAGATTGGAATAGCGCTCCTGGCTATGCAGTTTTTGATAAGCTGCGAACAGAGTTTTGACCAGCCTGACATTCAGAATAACCCCAATGCCGTAACCGATGTAACGGTGCAAACGCTGCTGGCTGGTACAATGCTCGGCGTAGCGATGCTGCACGAGGACACAGACGTTCGCATTGCATCTATGTGGGCAGGTGAGTTGGCGGGCTTGTCCAGAGCACACCAGGGTTTTGGACAATACATTGTTTCTTCTCAAAGTTTCAGCTGGAATGTACTGTATCCTGTTGCCAGTCAGGCACGGTTGATTCAGGTGAAGGCCGATGTCGTTGGGGATAAATGGACCAAAGGTGTTGGTCAGGTGCTGGAAGCATTGGTGATTGCAAAAGCTACTTCATTATATGGTGATGTGCCTTACAGTCAGGCATTTGATGAAACTAATTTTCCTACTCCGGTTTTTGATAAACAAGCCGACGTGTACAAAGCGCTGCAAGTAACTCTGGACAATGCGATCCTGAACCTGTCGGCACCGGCCGGGCTGGCATTTACGCAACAGGATTTTCTGTACAAAGGCGACGTTGCAAAATGGAAATCAGCAGCCAATACATTGAAAGCCAGGTTATATTTGCATACTGCGGAATATGACAATGCCATTGCCAGTGCAGCAAAAGGTATTAAAAGCCAGGCTGCAAATATGCTGACCCCACATGGCACCAGCCTGGGTGTTGATATGAACCAGAACTACGATTTCTTTCGTGTAAACCGGGCGGGTGACACAGGTTTTGACGGCGCCTATTTGCCTAAACTGATGCAGTCACGCATTGCCTCAGTCAATAGCAAAACAGATGAAACCGCACTTTACAATCATTATTTCAAAACAGGAATCATTGCCCCGGGAAGTCTGGATGCCAACACAACCGACGGCGCGTTCATGGCTAATTCGTCGCACCCGATTTTAACATATTACGAAAATGAACTGATCATCGCGGAAGCTCAAGCAAGGAAAAATGCTCTGAACGAAGCACTGACCGCATTAAATTCAGTTCGCTCAGGATTGGCGAACGGTTATCTGCACGGTGCAACATTTCCGGCTGCTGGCCGAAAATACGAGCCTTATGCATTAAATGATTTTTCACTGACCGGGATCGCTAACCCGACCAAAGCAGCAACCACCCAGCAGGCAATGTTATACGAGATCATTGCGCAGCGTTATATCATTTTTTTAATGCAATATGAAGCATTCAACGATTACCGGCGTCTTGCGAAAGCAACTCCTGTTGTGCAATTATCTATTCCTTTATATGTGGGAAGCAAAAAACCGCAGCGCTTTATTTACCCGCAAAGTGAAATTGCAACGAACCCGAATGTCCCTGCTCCCTTGCCCGATCAATTTACTAATGTGCCGATTTTTTAAATGACTTTTCTGATTAGCCAAGCTTTATGATAAGCAAAAAATTACCTGTGTTGTCTGAAAATACGAATTTGCGGTATGCTAATTTCATCGCATTGTACTTTGCGGAAGGCTTACATATGGGCATGCTTTTCGTCGGCATTCCGGCGTGGCTTGCTATGCAGGGCAAAACACCAACTGAAATTGGAGCATTTGCAGTTGCCTGTTCGCTGCCGTGGACGTTCAAATTTGTAGCAGCACCGTTAATGGACCGTTATGCGTATTTACCTATGGGGCGAAAACGGCCTTGGGTGATTGGTGCGCAATTGGGTTTGACGGCTAGTTTTGTTGCATTAGCGTTTGTACCTGACCCGCTCCTGAACCTGGATATATTAAATATAGCCGCGTTCGTCGCTTCCTTTTGCGGCGCTTTGCAGGATGCAGCCACCGATGGCATGGCCGTGGATGTGCTGGAAGATCACCAGCAGGCGCGTGCCAACGGTTTCATGGGCGGTGCCAGGATGATTGGAAGCTCCCTGGCGCTTGCCGTCGGAAGCTGGATATTGAATGTACATGGTTTTACAGCCGCAATCCTTGCTATCTCGACTATGATTGGCCTGATGACTTTTGTGCCTGTTCTGTTCAGGGAACAGCCGGAGGAGAAAATTTTTCCCTGGTCTGCCGGGAATGCTTCACTTCAAAATCAGACTTTACAGGTTACAAACTGGCCAACCATTTTGAAATCGCTGTACAGCCTTTTCCGGTTAAGGGATTCCATGCTGGTTGCCGCATTGATGTTTGTGTCCATGGGTTCCTACAATTATTTTGAAACACTGCTTCCACTTTTCGCTGTAAAAATTACCGGATGGACCAACATCATGTATTCCCAGGCGTTTGCAACAGCAGATTTGATAGGCGGAATTGCCGGCCTGCTTATTGGCGGTTATCTGATAGAACGGTTTGGTAAAAAGCGAATGATCGGCATTTATTTTCTCCTGATTATGCTCATCACCAGCACATTGATTTTATCAAAAACTTTATGGGCAAACAGCACATTCATTTATGGATTTATTATTACTTACCGATGGCTCAATGCATTTGCGAAAATTGGCGTCTACGCGATTGCGATGCAATGTTGTTCTAAAAAAGTGTCGGCCAGTCAGTTCACTTTTTACATGACATTAGGCTCGCTTGGTTCGATGGCGGGCGCTACATTAATCGGGCCGATGAAAGAAAATTTTAGCTGGGATATTACCTTTTTCCTGTTCGTAATCCTGCTTGCCTTTGCGTGGCTGATCATGTATGTTTTGGATATAACAAAATTGACTAACCAAATAGAAGGATTTGAACAAAAGCAGATGGAAGAGGTAGCTGAAGTGGTATAAAGGAATTTCTATCCAACCTTTTTATTATGAACATTTTACTCGTGTCAGGGCCTGGTATATCATTGAAGGAGCCTTATAACAGCGGTATAGAAGCGTTCATCGTTTCTTTTGCCAGCCAACTTGTTGATGACGGACATGCTGTGGATGTTGTTGCGGATGAGGCGGAAGCCAATGCCAAATTTAGGCTTGTAAACCCATTTACTTCATTTCCTCCGGAAGAATATGACTTCTCTACACTTTTAAAAGAAAAGCATCAGTTCAAAAATCTGAATGTCGATGCATATGATGTCATTCACTACAACATGTTTTACCCGCATCTGTTAGAGGCAGGATTGCAATTCAGCAAAGCGCTTTTTTTAACGCTGCATTCACCTGCTGACGAAAAACGGATATCGGCGTATCAAAAGCTTTCCATGCATAGCGATGTAACATTTGTAGCGATATCAGAAAGGATTAAACGTCAGTGGGACCAGGCGCTTGCTATGGATATGCCGCTCATCAACAATGGTATAGATATGGATCTTTGGCCGACCAAGAGTTCGGAAGACGGTGATTATCTGCTATGGTCGGCGCGGATCAACAAAGAAAAGAATGTTGCAGTAGCTATTTGCGTGGCAAAACAAATGCAGCTGCCTCTGAAAATTGCCGGCAGAATTGTTGACCAAAATTATTTTGATGAGCAGGTTAAACCGCATCTTAACGATGAAATTCAGTATGTAGGTCACCTGACGCAGCGCGAACTGAGCAGCTTAGCGCAAAAAGCCTCTACCTATCTCGCAACAGCAACATGGCAGGAGCCATTTGGTCTGGCTGCCCTGGAGATGTTGGCGAGCGGCGTGCCGGTTGTTGGCTTTAATACCGCTGTTCCGCCGAATTGGAATCATGAAAGTATTTTAACGACTGCATCTCTTCGCTGGCAGGATTTAGCAGAGTTGGTTAAAAAGAGTAATACGATCAGTCCGTATACATGCAAAGAATTTGCATCGAACATGAATATACAAAATATGACTTCAGGCTACGTGAAGCTGTATCGAGAAGTTTTGTTGCAAAGATTTGTCGGTGAGGAAGTTATATTCGATAATAGTCTATGAAGATTGCTGTTATAGCCAAAACCAGACTGCCGATCGCTGAGCCGTTTCGGGGAGGCCTGGAAGCATTTACCCACGCACTATGTAAGGAATACATCCGTCTCGGCCACAAAATCACTTTATATGCACATGCGGACAGTGACCCTGAACTGAATGTTAAAGGATTTTACGGCGATGCGTATCGGGAAAATGTATACTTCGAAATATATGAGAATGATGAGTACCTCTCAATAATCGAAGATATAGAAGAAAATAATTTCGATATTGTTCATAATAATTCGACGCATGAATTGCCGATTCTATGGGGCGTGAAGGCTTCCATTCCAGTGGTAACGACGATACATACGCCTCCGATCAGCAAACTAAAAGCAGCGATTAAGATTTGTTCGGGTTCTAAAAATCTTCATTTTGTTGTGCCTTCAAAATCTTTTGAAGCTACATGGCAACCCTATCTGAATGACCGTTCAATTGTGATTCATAACGGTGTTGATTTGAATAAGTGGCCACTCGTACGCACAAGTCGCGACTACCTGTTTTGGTTTGGAAGGATCGTGCATGCCAAAGGTCTGGACATTGTGATAGACACGGCTCACGAATTGAATATGCCTTTGAAATTTGCCGGACCACTTGATGATCAAAAGTATTTTGATGAACAAATCAGCCCGCGCATGACGGAAAACGATACATATCTTGGTCATTTAAAACAATCTGATATACAGTTGCACATGCGAGGAGCTGCCGCTTTGGCAAATGCGGTCCGCTGGGAAGAGCCGTTTGGCCTCACCAACATTGAAGCCATGTCGTCGGGCGTGCCGTTAGCCGGATTCGACCGCGGTGCTTTTCGGGAATTGATCAATGCTGAGAGCGGCGTTGTTGCGGAGCAGAGAAACGTGAAATCGCTTGCAAAAGCAATTGAAGCTGCGATACCGCTTGAAAGTGGCAAAGTCAGGCGCCATGCAGAAACATTTTCTTTGAGCATGATGGCCGAGCGGTATGTTAATTATTTTGAGGAAGTGTTATGAAAATACTCATCGTTGCCGGTCCATTTATCTCGCTGCGTGAGCCATACAATGGCGGCACGGAAGCATTCATTGTTGAACACGCAAATACGTTAGTGCAGCTGGGACACACCGTTGATGTGATTGCGAAAGATACGGATGAAAAAAATCTGTTTCGGGTGATTGAATTTCCTGAGAGCCCGCTGAGCATGAAAGATGATGCATACCGGCCCTGTCCGGAATGGCTTGGACAGCAACATTTCCAGACGCTCCAATATGGCGTGTTTGACGTTAGTAAATACGATGTCATTCACTACAATTCATTTATACCTGAAATATATGCCGTCGGTGCACTCTTGAAAACGCCGAGCGTACTGACATTGCATTTGCCGCCGACAGAAAAATTTGTCTTGATGTACAAATTTTTTATCAAGCATGCGCCTGTCTTACCGATTTGTATTTCGGAACGGATGAGCGAACAATGGAAGGCCTTTCTCGGTAATGATGTCGGGATAATTTTAAATGGAATATCGCTTGATAAATGGAAGTTGTACAGCCGAAATGCGGACGGATATTTATTATGGAGCGGGCGCATTGCAAAAGAAAAGAACGTGGAAGCCGCTATACATTTGGCCAAATATTTAAAACAGCCACTCAGGATTGTCGGTCCTATATTTGACAAAAAATATTTTCTTGACCATGTTCAGCCGCATCTGAACGAACATATTGAATACATCGCTCACGCCACGCAGCAGCAGTTAAGCAAACTGGCGTCAGGCGCTTCGGCGTATTTGGCAACTGCAACCTGGGAAGAGCCTTTCGGATTGAGCACAGTGGAGATGCTTGCAAGCGGTTTGTCCGTTGTAGGATTTACCAGCGCCATCCCTCCGGAGCTTCGTAATGAAAAAGTGTCCATTGCAGTTGAATCTGATGACTGGCGGGATCTGATTACACCGTTGGAAACCGCAAAAAAAACGGAACCGAAAGCGTGCAGAGACTTTGCAGCATCATTCGATTTGACAAAAACTGCTGAGGCTTACGTAAAAGTCTATGAACGCATAGCGAATAAAGTCTGATGATAAAAAAGCCAACGATATTCTATTTTGTACATGCACATGGGAATGGGCATCGGGCAACGTTCAATATGTTGTACCCGGCATTATCAGTCTTTTTTAAGGTTATTGCAATCACGACGAACAGCGGGATAACCGAATATTTGAATGAAAAGCACGATGTTCACGTGCTCGAACTGCCTCCAAAATATCCTGCTGACTACGTGATACCAGCGCATACATTTTCAAAAGCTTTTGAAGTTACGCCCTACGAAATTGAGCCTGCTGTGCGGGCAAAAGCACTGGCTGAGGCGATTGAGTACTACAAGCCCAAAGCTCTCTACTGCGACGGTGTTCCTGAGCTTGCCATCATGACTCGGGGCATGGGCGTTCCGGTTGTTTTGGTCCACCTGCCTGGAAATATGATGGGCGATCCGACACAGGTTTTCGCGCATGAACTGGCTGATCATATCATTGCTCATTTTCCTTCATCACTGGAACAGGCGAACTATGAGTTTATTTCTAAAACATATTACAGCAGATATATTTCACAATATGCTGGCTATGAAATAAAGCCAAGCAAACGTTCAGATAGTAATAATGTAACCATCCTGTTAGGCTATGATAATTATGATGAATCGGTACTTAAAAATATGACGAAAGATCAAAATACACGTTTTACTATTATCGGGAATAAGCGGGATTATGACTTAGATAAAAATTGTACATTGCTTGGCAGAGTTGAGGACATTGGGGCAGTGATTGCTGGAGAAGTAGTAGTTTCCGCGGCTGGCCAAAACACGATTTCAGAACTTTTATCGCTGGGAAAACGCTTGATTCTGCTTCCCGAGCCAAGACCGTACGACGAGCAGGTCGTACATGCAAATGTGTTGGCTAATCAAAACGTTGCGCTGTTAGCGCAGGAAACTTTCAGCGCTGAGCAGTGGCAAAACGTGCTGCAAAAAGCGAAAATATTTACACCTTTTTCCATGGATCTGGTGAATGCGTCAGCACCCGAAGAAATAGCGCAAAAAATGAAAAACTGGTATGCCTGAATTTAGTATTGTGACGATTGTTAAGGGGAGGCGAAAGCAGTTAGCCAATCTGCTTGAATCCATAAAAGCATCGACAATTCTTCCCTGCGATGTACAGGTTGTTTGTATGGACGATCTGGACGGAATTGCAATTCCTGATGGTTTACATGTGAATATCCATTTAATAAAGGAAATTCATACGCTGCCGCTAGCTGCAGCGCGGAATATGGGAATAAGTGCTGCGGAAACCGGTAAAGTCATATTTATAGATGTAGACTGCATCGTATCGCCGACCTTGTTTGCTAATTTACTGATGACTTTGCAGGCTGAAAATATAGTTACAGCTTATCCCTTATATCTTCCGGTGGTACCGGATACCGGAAGTTATGCTGATCTAAAACATCAAGCAGTGACACATCCTTCCCGGGAGCGTATTCCGGTTGGCGAGCCGGTTGAACATCTGCAATTCTGGTCCCTACTATTTGCTATTCAAAAGCAAACATTTGAAAAAATAGGTGGTTTTGATGAATCTTTTATAGGGTATGGGGCAGAGGATACAGATTTTGCCATGATGTTTCATCGGGCGGACGTAAAGCTGATCTTTGTACACGATTTCGTATTACATCAATATCACGATAAATATGATCCGCCAGTAAACCATTTTCAATCGATTATTGAGAACGCCATACGGTATAAGCAAAAATGGAAAGTATTGCCCATGCAGCGTTGGTTGAAAGCATTTGAAAAAATGGGCCTTATAAAAATAGATCAGACAGATAACATCTCCGTCATTCAGAAACCTACGGATAGTCAGATAAAAAACAGTGTTTCGAAACACCCGTATTGATACCTGCGTCTGTTTGTGAGCACAAAAAGGCATTTAACTTTCAATGCACGGAAATTTATAATTCCCGTTACCATCACGACTGTATGACAATGGTCAAAACCCCAATCCTGGCGACGGCATTTATCCAGTCATAAATTATAATAAAGCTGTGCAGATAGGCTTCAGCACATCCGAAAACTTTGCTGAATAATTTTCGTATAGCTTGTTAACCATAAAGCCGGCTGTTTCATAGATACGAATCGCAGTAACATTCTGTCTTAGGTAGCATCAGCTGGTGAGCATATTGATATACCAAATTCCATTACCTGTTTCCGGCTACTTTTAGATAAAGAAAGGATTAAATATACCTAAACGCCGATTTTGCAACATTTCCAGCTACTTCTGCAACATCTCTCATTCAAAAATTCTTTACCAGGCATTTACTTTACACCTGCTAATAACTGTACTTTTTCCTGATAAAATTTAATCAAAATAAGTCTGGTGAAGTAGGATACTCAGCCGGTCAGAATCACTTTTTTAAATCTTTTCTCTATGCGTTTACTACTATTTTCTATTCTGTTTTTAAGTACGTCAACATGGCTGCGGGCGCAGCAACTTTCCATTTCAGGACGCGTAACTGATGGCGGGCAGGCTCTGCCGGGAGTAAACATTTTATTAAAGGGATCATCAACCGGGACTTCCACGGACAGCGAAGGTAAGTACACGATTCAGGTTCCGGCAGGGGAGCAGATTCTTGTTTTCAGTTACATCGGCTACTTAAATAAAGAGGTTCCGGTTAACAGCCAGGTCGTAATTAATGTTGAGATGATCACGGATGCCAAAGCGCTGAATGAGGTCGTGGTCGTAGGTTATGGTGAGCAGAACAGGAAGTCGCTTTCCACTGCAGTCAGCTCGGTTTCCTCAAAACAATTAAGCAACATTTCGGTAGCCAATCCTGCACAGGCTCTTGCCGCGCAGGTATCCGGTGTAAATATCAGTCAGGCGGGTGGACAGCCTGGTGCAGCCCCGGTGATCCGGATTCGCGGTGTAGGTTCGCTGGGTGCGGGAAATTCTCCCTTGTACGTGGTGGATGGCTATCCGCTGGCAGGTGCTGATAATTTCAATCAGATCAATCCGGGTGATATTCAATCGATCGAAGTATTAAAAGACGCTGCAGCGGCGGCTATTTACGGTTCAAGAGGAGGCAATGGCGTCATTTTGGTCACAACCAAACGGGGTACGCCCGGTAAAACCCGGATCAGCTTTAACACGTATGCCGGTTTTCAGGATATATCCCGAAAAATTTCGGTGATGAACAACGAGCAGTTTATCGATTATTCCAAAGAGTCGGCTGTGAATGCAGGTCTGAAATATTATGCTTTTTATGATGCGCCGCCTACTGATCTTCCCCAAACCGACTGGCAGGATGAGATTTACCGCAAAGCTTTTATGACCCAGCAGGAACTTTCGGCTTCGGGCGGCAGTGAAAAAATACGCTATCATGTATCAGCTTCTTATTTAAAGCAGGATGGCATATTGAAATCCACCAGTTTTGAACGATATACCCTGCGGGCCAATCTGGAAGCTCAGGTTTCCAAACGTGTTAAAGCTGGTCTGGTACTCGCTCCTTCACTTACCAATACGCGCTATCAGAATATTGCAGGAACCAATGATGCGGGTATTATTGCCGTAGGTACTGATCCGGTAGCGGCTGCTTTGGTTATGCCCGCACTTTTCCCTGAGAGACTGCCGAATGGTGATTTTGCCAATACCAATAATTATCCACTTACACAGGGTGCCAATTCCATTTCTCCTAACTTCCGCGGACCGACCGTACAGCTGGACCAGTATCAGGATCGCGGCAACAGTCCCCGGTTTTTAGGTAATACTTATGTAGAATGGGAAATTATAGAAGGGCTCAAAGCCAGAACAAGTTTTGGAACCGAATACAACACAGATACCCGAAACCAGTTTGTGCCTGCAACCATGCCATCCAACACGGCACCAACAGCCAATCTGAGCAATCCGCTTGCCAGTAATATTGCTGCGGCCAAGCGGATGAATACAGGTTCGAACTGGCTTTGGGAAAATACGGTGAACTATAACAAAGTCTTCGGTCAGGATCATTCATTTAATTTCCTGGCAGGATATACAGCCCAGTCGGCGGTAAGTTCCGGGAATGTCATCACCGGTGTAAATGGCAGTTTTGTGAATGATCTGATCACCAACATCAGTGGCGCGGGAAATACGGTAAGTACTAATGCGTATTCCAAAAACAACCTGGTATCGCTGCTGGGGCGTGTCAATTACAGCTATAAAGACAAATATATGTTTTCAGCAGCTATTCGTAGAGACGGATCGTCGCGTTTCGGATCCCGCAACCGGTTTGCAACCTTCCCTTCCGTTTCGGCCGCCTGGCGTTTGTCTGAGGAAAATTTTATGAAAAATGTTGTATGGATCAGCGATCTGAAAATAAGGGGAAGCTATGGATTAACGGGTAATAACAACATCGGAAATTATTCTTCACAGAGTTATGCAACCCAGGCCAATTATGTTTTTGGTGCCGGATCCGGCGGAAGGGTTTACGGTTATGCCGCAACCAACATCGGCAACCAGTCGCTGACCTGGGAGACCAACCAACAATTTGATGCAGGTTTGGAGCTGGGTGTCTGGAAAGACCGTCTGTATTTGTCGGCCGACATTTACAAAAGATTAACGACAGGCCTTCTGAACAACCGCAATGTACCAGCCCTGGTTGGAATCGCCGGCAGTGTGCTTGAAAATATCGGAAAGATCGAAAACAAAGGTTTTGAATTATCGATTACATCCAGAAACGTAAGAGGGGATAACCTGAGCTGGACCACAAATGGTAACATCTCTTTCAATGCCAATAAGGTTGTTTCCCTGGTTAATGAAAAACCGGTTTATTACAGCGCAGGCGGTTTTACAAACTATGTGATCATACAGCCCGGCCAGGCTTTGGGTGAATTTTACGGATACCGCCAGACTGGTGTTTTTAAAGATCAGTCCGAAGTGGATGCAGGTGCAGTCTGGGCAAGTGGCGGTTCAAAGCCGGGCGATATCAAATATGAGGATATAAACAAAGATGGTAAAATCGATGCAATGGATCTTACTTATCTTGGAAATCCGCTGCCAAAATTTACTTACGGACTAACCAATACGCTCTCTTACAAAGGCTTTGATCTGAACATGATTCTGCAGGGTTCCCAGGGGAATAAGGTATGGGCACAGTGGCTTCGGACAGGCTACTTCTTTAACGGAAATGCCAACACGATTGCGGACGTAGACAACCGGTGGAGATCAGCCACAGATACCGGCAACGGCTGGCAGCCACGGGTTACCAGTACACCTTCCGGTGGAGCGAACAACCCTTCAAGCCGATACGTATATGACGCTTCGTTTCTACGGATCCGTACCCTTTCTGTGGGTTATACACTTTCTTCTTCGCTTACCAAACGGTGGAATATCGAGCAGGCGAGAGTTTATGTGAGCGGACAAAATCTGTACACGCTTACCAAGTACATCGGTTACAATCCGGAAGCGAATGATAACGGGAATACGACAAGTCCGACCTATGGTTATGACTCCGCTTCTTACCCCTTGGCACGTACCATTACTGTCGGAATCAATCTGGGTTTTTAAATAAAACATTTACAGCTATTTATGAAACATATCTTTCTCTTTCTCATTATTTTAACAAGCGCCTTGTCCGCTTGTCAGGACAGTTTTCTTGAACTGACCGATCCTGCCAAAATCCCGACAGATAAGCTGTTCACTTCGGCATCGAATGTAACGGCGGCTGTGAACGGGGTATACAGCCAGCTTGCGCCGGTTTATAACAACAGCTATTTTGTTTTTGGAGAAATGGCTTCCGACAATGCATACGAACCGGTGTCTGCCAATGCACGCTATTTCTTTACCATTTTTGGTGTAGAAGAAAATAATCCCAATTTACAAACGATGTGGACGGATTCATACCGCTGCATCAGCCGTGCCAATATCGTGCTGGAAAAGGCCGGTCAGGTAACGATGGATACCACGCTGAGAAACCGTTATCTGGCTGAAATGAAATTTATCCGTGCACTCAACTATTTTAATCTGGTGCGTATCTGGGGAGCGGTTCCATTGGTAACGCAAAATTTAAGTGACGATTACCAGCAGGCTTATGAATTCGGGCGGACTCCGGTCGATCAGGTGTATACACAGATTGAAAAAGATCTGACCGAAGCCGCACAGGTGCTACCTGCCAGCTATCCGGCGGCGGATCTTGGACGTGCTACCCGGACTGCTGCAAAAGGGCTGCTGGGAAAAGTATACATCACCCAGCGGAAATATCAGCAGGCAGCTGCAACGCTCGGTGAGCTGATTGAAGGAACACCTACGGCAGGCAATATGGCAAAAGTACACGGATTGGTAAGCACTTCTTTTGAAGATGTTTTTTCTGCCAGTAATGAAATGAACAAGGAAATTCTTTTCGCAGTCCGGTACATTTCCGGCGGCCTGGGCCTTGGGAGCGGTTTTGCAAGCAACTTTCTTCCAACCTATTCCGGAACCGATATTATCAGAGTGGGGCTTTCGGGCGGTCCGGTGGTTCGTCAGGATCTGGTCAATGCGTTCCCGGAGGGCGATCGCCGCAAAGCCGTTTCTGTTGGGTATTATACAAAAGGAAACAGCGCATCAACCTCGGATTACTACACCCGCAAATACATTATCAACGGCGCTCCTTTTGCCAGAAATGATGCGGACAACGACTGGATTGTGCTACGTTACGCAGATGTTTTATTGCTATATGCAGAAGCACTGAATGAAACAGGTAAGAGTACAGAGGCGTTGCCGTACGTCAACATGGTGAGAGCACGTGCTGGGCTGACTGTCTTAACTAGTCAGAATCAGTCAATATTGCGTTTGACCATTGAAAACGAAAGACGGCTTGAACTTAGCTATGAAGGCCACCGCTGGTTTGATCTGGTACGCACCGGCCGCTTACTGCCCGTAATGAATGCGTTTTATCAAAAATACAAAGCCATTCCAAGTACCGCGCAAAACCCTAATAATGGACTTTTTGTAAACAGTGGAGGAAGCCAGGTTCAGGTACAGCCATTTCAGGTTTTGTTTCCGTTACCATTGGCAGAGCGGCAGTACAATCCTAAGCTAACACAGAACGAAGGATATTAAAAAGTAATACAGGAAGGGCGGTTATCAGTCCGCCCTTCTTTTTTCTCTCAATAACCAATATTCCTAAATTTCGGGCAAATGAAAATAAGTTATATCATCCTGATAACCCAGCTGCTATTTAGTACCATGGTTTATTCACAAGTCAATTATTATGTTTCTGAATCGGGTTCGGATCAAAATGACGGACTGACCACCAATGCACCCTGGAAAACGATTGATAAAGTCAATGCGATGGCTGCTACTTTTCAGGCAGGAGACAGCATTTTATTCAGTAGGGGAGATGTTTTCCGAGGTGAAATCCTGCCGCAACAATCGGGGACTCCTGCTGCCATGATCTCATACAGTGCGTACGGAACCGGTGCAGCGCCGGTGATCAATGGCGCCAGCGTGATAACGAACTGGACGGTCCACAATGGAAACGTATGGGTGGCAGATTACCAGAGTTCACTCAGCAGCATGAACAACTTTTTTATTAATGATAAATCCAGCCAAATCGGGCGTTATCCCAATGCTGATGCAGTCAACCAGGGTTACCTGCGCATACAAGGCGGCAGCGGCAGTACGGTTTTGACAGATAATTCGCAGGATGGTAAGGACTGGACCGGCGCTACGGCGGTGGTTCGGGTTAATCTTTTCTTGCTGAATAAACCCGTTGTCCAGTCGCATGTAGGCAGTACGCTCACCTTTGCTGCACCCGGCGTTGGAAATTACACGGTCAATACCGGATACGGCTATTTTCTGCAAAATCATATCGCAACGCTTGATCAGCAGGGCGAATGGTATTTTGACAAAACAGCCAGAAAGCTTTTTCTGTACTCAGAAACAGATCCAAACAATCTTAACACCGAAGCGCCGACAAACAATAACTGTTTTTCGGCAAGCGGCAAAAGTTATCTGAATATTGAAAATCTGGCTTTCAAAAATGCCAATGAGTTTGGTGTGAAAATAGACAGTACCGCAGGTTCTCTGACCCGGAATATCAATATCCGGAAATGTATATTTACCAACAACCATAATGCTATGCTGATAAACCGGGGTTTGCAGATAGCAGTTCTGGACAACGAGTTCAGAAGCACCAACAATAATGCCATCTTTCTCACGGCCAGGGAATCGGTATGCAGCCGAAACAAAATCATAAATACGGCTTTACGTGCAGGCATGGGCGAACCGGCCAATAACCAGTACAACGCCATTAACCTCGTCGGACGTGATGCCGTTGCTTCTGACAATTACATCGACAGCGTGGGCTACTGCGGTATCCGGTTTGAAGGAACCAGACTCCTGATAAAACATAATCAGGTTTCTAATTTTGCGATGGTAAAATGTGATATTGGAGGGATTTATACCTTTAAAGGATTTGCTCCCGCAACTTATGGATATGGCAATAACCGGGTGACAGGCAATATCGTCAGCAAGGCACAGCCCAATTTGTTTGGTACCACATCCCAGGTAGTCAATCCTAATTATGCAGTGGGTATTTATATGGATGGCAATAGTGCCGGTAATCTGGTAGATAGTAATACAGTTTACAAACTGGCAGGAGCAGGGCTGCTGCTGAATGTTACAACATCCGGCCATACCGTTCGCAGTAATACCTTTTTCGACAATATGGTTGGGTTTGGGTATTTTCCGGATGCTAAGTCAGGTTCAAGAAATCACCGCGTTACCAAAAATATATTTTATTCTAAATCATTGAACCAGCAGGGCGGGGTTGTACAAACGGCCAATCAACATAACCTGCCGTCTATTGGAACGATTGACAGTAATTATTACAGTAATCCATTTGAAAAAGACGCTGACTTTGTACAAACTATCACGACGGTACCAAGTCCAAGGGTTATCCGGTCACTGAATCTTAGCCGGTGGAGGGCATTGTCCTACGATCTGCATGGTGTGGT
>Ga0265797_10005363_pt1 | contig 18735 bp, 14 predicted proteins | sample P2T30metagenome_FD_192433 | JGI IMG/M metagenome (GOLD analysis project Ga0265797, IMG submission 192433) | Plant litter microbial communities from East Loma Ridge, Irvine, California - P2 T30 | ecosystem: Environmental > Terrestrial > Plant litter > Unclassified | place: USA: California... | reverse complement strand
GGTCACAGTTCAAACTGTTTACAGCGATCGGAAAATGTGTGATGATTGTGTTTACGATGTGCTATGTTTGGACACGAAGACTAAGGCAGAATGTGGGTAATATTCGTATTAGATAGCGATGCTACTTGAAGTATAATATGCTCATGTTTTATCTGATACGATATGTCCTATTGTAAACACGAATATAAATAGCATGGGAAACGAGTTTGTCTCTGTTCAAATTTCTGGTAATAACTGTATTCATGTTGTTCTCGATCGATACCAAAGAATTAGTCATTCTTTTGAAATGCACCCTATATCTAAGATGTAATCTGAAGGTGCACGTTATACAATTTTCTGAAGTACCTGGAGAAGCAATATAGCCAATACACTTACGGTGTGATATAGCTGCACAGGGTACAGCACAGAAGAAAAGAGTTTACTCGTAACCGACACAACACAAGAAGAAACCATGACTGCTCGATAGCAATCTTCCACCCAAGCGAAAGAAGCACATAGGAATTGAGGTCTGTAATTATAGATCGAGAATACGCATGTCAGGTCAGCACTGGAGGTGGCGCGGTACACAAATCCTACGCTTCCTGCTAATCTGACATATCGTAGATCTTACTCATGCAGGTAAATGGTGCAGATATTTAAGATGCAAGTGCATGTACAACATAGGCGCGGTGTCCCCGAAGAGGCCCTCGTCAAGGCAACGTTGATGGTGTGTAAGTGCCGAAGGGTGCAAAGCGTAACTCGGCACTTTGATCGTGCGCAGAATTGATTCGTTCCGTATAGAGAGGAAATCATAACCATTTATATGATGAGACCACTTCGCGATCGAGATAAGTTGACTGACCAGCATACATGCGACGATGTGTAATGAGGTCTGTCCTAAGATTGCGAGTACCCGCGATAACAGTTCCTCGTCTCGTGGTACCAGTTCGTTTGAGAAAGCAAGTTCCCTCAAACGAAACGTAGCCGAACATAGATCGAACGCTGCGGTCCGCGACTTTGCTTGTTCCCACGAGGGTCCTAACGTCTCGATGCTTTTTTGTATGGCCCGACGTGACGGATGTGACAGCTGCAAGTGCCGTTCGCTTGCCGTTCAGTCCAATCTCCGATACATGGGAATCTGCGCACGCATGACAACCGATAGAGAGCTTCATGCCCGGACACGTGTGTTTCCTCAGACATAAAGACGCATGACGAAACATGCCGGCTCAGTTGAGTGACAACGAACTAATTAGCAGGCGTACCGCTGCGAAACAGAATATCGCGTGTTGGCAGCGGATATAGTGTTTCGCATAGCGAACATGTGGGTAGGGACAAGCCGTGTTGCTCAAACACTCGGAATCCTGTCTACGCCGTAGACTTTCCCTTGAAGCCCAAGGCACCAGAATAAACACATGGAAGAGTTTAGACAGGACGCCTGGGGGCTGAGTAACGTGGCAAAGCAAGTCCTAAGATCTGACTAGAAACTTGACACTGTGTGGGACCGGGATTGCCTGGTGTGTTGTTAGCTGCCAGAGAGTTGTTTTGCCGTCAGTTCACGAGTTCGAAGGAATGTCGTTTGCAGCTTGCATGAAATTGATGACGGCCAACCGCATCCTATGCCTTCCTAGTACGTAGCCGGATATTGCTGTCTCAACTCAGTGCTGTTGGCGGGGTAGGCAGCCGAATGGTTAATAAGGATGTGCGCAGCGCCACCAACGTGGTCACGGTTAAGGTTGGCTGCTGCATAGAGGGCAATTTTAGTAACATCCAGAAGATTTCGTGATCGCTGGTGATTTCATAGACAACAATAGATCGTTGGTGTTGGAGCCATCGTATTGCGCTTACGACGTAAAGCGCGTGGTTAGCAGCTGGCGTGTTCCTAGCTGAGTCAGGTCATGCACGTCCATGAGAAGGGCCGTGGATTCTGTTTCAGGTGTCCGCTAGAGGGTCTATCGTATGCCTCCACCCATCACGAAGCCGCCCACCTGAGCGCGCGCCTCTCATACTTTTTATTGCCATCATGCCATCACACTCAATATGTTCGAATCGTCGTCACCGAGATGTGATGAGATGTGTGACGATAGTGGGCGATAGCAGCAAACGGCGACTCGTTGTGCGCAAACCCCACAGGAAGCTAGGAGCGAGCACAAGGTGCACAGCATGCCCAGCGCCGCCAAACTGTTCGCCATAGCTTCCGGGGACACTGTCCGAACGCGCACTATCGATAGGTACTACTATGCGTGCATGCATATACGGCTGCACACGTTTTTAGGCATATGTACGAGTGCCAGCAATGCGGTCGAGTCTACGGAGCCTTTTTTTTGTAAGTCGCTCTACTCCGGAGCATATGGTCCCATGGCGGAATGGCGCGCGACAGGCGAGCAGAAAGAGGCAAGGAGAGAGGCGGTATGTCTTGATTCGTGAAGTGGTCGTAGGAGCGGAAATGATCAGAACCCTTGTTATGGAAGTTTCATGCGCGAAGAACGTGGGATGCACAATGAGCGACAAGATCGGCACAGCAGCGACTATTGAGGCTGGCTTGATGCCATGATTTAGTTGACTTGACTGCTGTAGAGCGGCGGTCAATAGCGTCGGGTACTGCTGGCCGTTGACCCCGCAACTCTCAACATCCTCACGGTGCAGACTCTGCTGGTGCTGCAATGGCAAAGAAAGCCAGGGACATGTTCCGACACTGGGGCTGTTTCCTCGCTGCAAGCATGTGTCTTGGCTAAAATGAACGCTAAATATTCTTGGTTAAGACCAGGGGCACTGGCGAATAACGACGACAGCTGCGCAACGTCATTGGTTTGTCTCACCATTTACCCCTGACAGTCTTCGTGTGCATGGTCACACCCTCGCTCGTGCCGTCGCCGCTTAGGCCATTTGGGAGATGCCCAAGCCCGCCCGAGTGCTGCCCTTGCACGACCGTGAGCGTGAACGGACCCTCGCAGCGGCCGGTTGGACGTCTCCCTCTCGCTCAGGCTGACCTGTCTCTCCCCAGCTTCAGCCTCCGTGCCTGAACAGCCTCACCTAGACGGCTTTCCATCTCGACTCCCGCACACCGCTGAGCTGTGCTGCCTCTCATTTCGCCCTACCCTTCGTACACCTCTACGCCTCTTTGAGAGAGGGTTGCCCCGTCGCTCCCTGTGCACCCGTCGAATCGTTCCATCTGACATCGCCATATCGAACACACTGTCGCGCTCGGTCCCGGCATCTGTTTTGGCTTCGAGTACGTTCGACACGACCATTACTTGCTGGGCCACACTAACACTGGGTTGCGCTACAGTCCCTCTTGCGCTTCTCATCACGAGCGAGTTCCATCTTTCAACCGTCGCATTCGCCTTCCAACTAATAATCCTTGGACCTCACACCTAGTCATGCCAAGTCGAGTGGAATCATAATCAGTCTATTGCTTTACGTCTCGAGTCGAGAATAAACTCACATCACGTTCGCTATATCACCGGATCGTCATACGACCAACACAATCATGTCGCTGCCAAAGCCTATTTACCCGCTCAGTGAGCACTGCTCAATCATCTACGATAAGACGCTTTACGTATACTCGCCATCTGGATTTCAGTCGCTGAAGCTTGAAGAGGGGGCAGAATGGAAGGCGTTGCCTATGGACATATCGCTCACCGGAGCACAATGCGTCAAAGCAGCACCCAAGGGAGATGCCCAGGCGGCTAAGCTGTTCATTGTTGGAGGTCGCGTCAACGAGACGGCTTCAACGTGGAATTACCCTGGACTGATGCACTACACATTCTCCACGAAGAAGTGGGACTGGCAACGGTCAGAAAGCTGGAACACGCAAAATCGCGTAAACCATGGAGCCGTTTACCTCGAAGAATCCAAGGAAATCCTCGTGTATTCAGGCTCGCAAACAGACGGAGACAACGGCCCATCGTCTGAGTCGTTTGTCTTCTCTACTGTCGAACCTTACTCCGTCTCAAGTTCGCCGTCGGGTGGCGCGCCTCCTTCTGTGAACCCCATGCTTATGAACTCGGATGCGAGCACTGCACTACTAGTCGGTGGTGGCGCGACCAACACGGCGGTATGGAAGTTCAGCAAGGCGTCGGGATGGCAAGACCTCGGCGTCACTCTCACAGAACCCATCGCCAATGAAGACGCCGTCAAGTGCTCAGTAGTCACCAGCAAAAACGACAAGAGGGTCGCTCTGCAGAAGTTTGACATGAGTGCAGTACCAAACGCCGTGGAGCGAATTCTATTGATCAACAAGGATGGCTCGCCCGCAGCCCCGGGAACCCTCGCTGGAGGGGATAAGAAGGGGGGAAAGGTGAAGCGAGTTACCTTGGACGACTGGTCGTCGTATAACGAGACATACGCACCGAAAACATCACGAACTGGCTACTCGTTAGCACAAGGGGATGATGGCACTACCGTCGCCAGTGGAGGTAACGCTGATGAACCCATCGCTATCTTCGAAGCGCAGGAGAACTCATGGATGAATGCGACAGCATTGTTTGCTGGACAAGATGTCCTAGTAAACTCCGTATCGTCCTCCAGTGCGTCATCGACGCCAACCCCAACAGCATCCATATCAGCCACTCCAAGTGCTAGTACGACCGGGGAAGCCGCCGCACCTGCGGGTCCTCCTAGCAATAAGGGAAAGATGCTGACCGTACTTGGAGCCACACTTGGTACGATCTTTGGCATTGCGTTCATCCTAATCCTGATTCTGTTCTGTCTCAAGTACAGGAAGAACAAGAGCAAGCAGAATCCAGGTTACGTCGAGAAGAATGACCGGATGAGCTTTGCCGACCGTGGTGCCGCTTTCATGAAGGAGGCTGGCGGATCTGTCGTCACTTACCAACCCAAACACAACAACGACTCACTAACATCGCTTGCCATCATCCAAGGACGAGGTGGTGGTCACAAGAAGAACGTCGCGAGTGACGCCAGCACAGCAGGACTAGTCAAGAAGAGCAGCCCACTAGGCTACTCTGATGGCTACAATGAGCCCTACGAGCTTGCCAAGTTCGACCTGAAGCCGGAGCCTGTTGAGCCCATGGTTCGCCAGAACTCCAGTCGGAACGCTAAACCTGCACCAAGAGCTCGCAGCTCAGGCTGGAGTAGGTACTTCGCGAACAACGAAGCTACGAACCTTGCTAGTGCACCACCTGCTGACCGATCGACCTTCGCGTCGGACCGAACAAGCACCGGTAGTCAGTCACAGTACACAAACTCACGCATGTACAGCTCACGACCATCACAACACATTGCTCCATTGGAGATCCCCAAGTTCAATGATGGCCAGCGTCTGAGCCGAGTGGCGAGCGGAAGTCCGACGCTTGGAACCCCCACTAGCAGTCTGCCCGGCCTACCACATCAAGTTCAACCCATGCAAGCTGAGCTCGCCCGTGCGAACTCCAACGCTAGCTCAGTATCTGCTCTCAGTCACGACGATCGTCATTACCTACGTGATCCAGTAGAGAGCTGGACCCCAATGGGTGATGACCATCGCACCAGCAGTCAGTACACTGGTAGCATGGTCATTGATCCTAACAACAAGTTCCATGGCACCAGCTCATACTATCCCGATGGCACAGAGTCGTTCTATCCCAAGAGCAACTTCAGCTCCTTCTACCCCGGACAAGGCGACAACTCACCAACTGTTCCTGACATGCGAGACAGCACGTTCACCATGTTCCCGTCTGGCAACGCGCCTCCAGCACCGAAAGACGAGATGCCCAAGAGCAAGTTCAGCTCGATGTATCCTGCGCCGCCACGTCTCGGTCTTCCACAAGATCGTGAGAGCACCGCAACGGTGTTCCCAGGTGGCCCAGGTGGCGCACAAGGAGGACAGGTTGAGCAGGCATTGCCGAGCCCGAAGTTCAACTCTTTCTACCCACCACCAAGAGTTGGACACGAAAGCTCAGCAACCTTGTTCCCGGGTCCTGGCCCCAATCAGCAACCGAACGCGAAGGAGCAATCGGACATGTCATGGCTGAACCTCGGTCAAAGCCGTTAAGTTCTTTACTTCAATGTAGCCTGTCATCACGCCTATAATGAGCCCATGCTCCAAGCAATCTTTATCCACCGTCCTCATCTCCCAATACACATCCTCCACCCTCTCGAAAAGTAGCATCATTCCAGCGAACGCATACCTCTGTACAGCAGATCTTTCTTTCTCGAGCATAGCATTCATCAGCGCCGGGCGTCTTTTCCCAAATCCCTTGTTACCAAACACGAAGCGTTGTCGAGCTTCGCATTCAGTCGCTACAGATACCCGACGCCAACCTCACCACAGCGCGTCAACCATCCCCCAACTACCAACCCCGCCGATCACCAACCTCTCTCCTCTCGAAACGGAAGAGTCTCAGTTGTAAATAGAACACTCTTACCCCACAAATTCCTTTCTTTTCTCATACACTCTTTTCTTTTTCCTCGTTTCCTGATATCTCTTTTACTTTTCAACTTGGTCTGTGTCCAAAGTTACCTTTTGGATGCAGCATCATCTTGATCCTGTTGTTATTGTTGGCTGTTGTGTTATCGCAGATCTACGGATCTGGATATCTTTGTTTTTCAATGGCGTCGTCGTGCAAGATGGAAAGATCTCCTCCTGTCTTGTTCTCTGTTGTTGAAGGTCGCTCGAGTGTGAGTGAGATGGGAAGGTAGTAGCTTAGCTTGTTCCGAATGTTTCGCATGCAGTGCGAGGGTTACGTCTATTGTTGACGTAGTGGCTGACTCGAGGAATTGGATCGGACGTTAATACTTTAATGAAAGAAGCGAGTGTCGTACCAAAATACCGTGTCTGTCAATGTGATGTTCGAATCAACAGAGTGACACACTTGCGCTTAATATAGTTCAGGAGCGATTGCACAATATAAGAGGGAGAAAATGAACTGGTACGCTAAAGTCTTCCACTACTCCGTAGCCAACAACAGCACAGATAGAATTATTCTCTACATGCACATATAAGCTAGAAGACGGGGTATGACAGGAAGGTTGATCAGGACAGGCTCATCGCAAATCTCGAGAACTCTAGATTGTATGAGAATGTCCTGACCATCGACTCTTGGATGTGCCTCGAGATCTTCATCATGCGTAGATTCATCTTCGGGTCTGGCCACGTCTTTACTCTCAGACTCATGTACGGTAGCCCCAGCGTCGATAACTGTTTGGTATCGTCTCTCGACGGCTTCCGCTGCTGACCCCTCGTCTTATAATACCATCTTGATCTCACCGACTAACGTCGTCCGAGGGGGTTGTCCGAGTCTTTGTGCATATTCGTTCACTGAAGTAAACCATACTATTGTCTTTCCAGACCGCAACTCTAGAAGTCTATCGGCGAACGAATGACCGTCCACATTAAACGTGATACTCCCCCAACGCCCTGAGAATGCCGTACCATCCCTTTTCACCCCAAATCTAATTAACAACCCTCCTCATCTGCGCCGCCTGTCTCGGCTCAATAAACAATGCCTCTGCCTCCGTTAGGATGAGCGGCTCCTTGCCCTCCTTGGGAATCGTCTCCAACCAGCCCTTGACCCATGCTTTCCTCCCCTCAACCTTTGTCGTCTCCGCCCTTAGAACGACAATCTGCCCCGCCATGCACGGCGCCTTGTATGTAATGTTTAAACTGGCAGTGACACCTACTTTGTTGGGCAAAGCAGGGAAACAGCATCGTGCTAGTCCTTCGTCCAAGAGCGTGGCTAGGAGGCCTCCGTGGACGATACCAGGGTGTCCGCAGAGCGCTTCACCGAGATATTGCAGAGAGACAAACGATGAGCCGTCTGCGGTGCTGAATTGTAGCGGTGGGACGGCGATTTTGTCGGGACCGAGTAAAGTGCCTCCAGTCAAGTTTTGTGCTCGCAGACCCTCTGGGATTTTGAGGTGGGGGCGCGAAGGAATGTATTTGGGGTCTTCGAGTAAGGATTTTGTGATCGGGTGCTCGAATATGCTTCGTTCTATTTCCGCGACTTGTTCTGTGGAGGGCTTGAACATTTCCAAGGTCTCAGCGTCGGTGGGTGGGTTCGAGAGGTCCCTGAGGGACTCGATTGCGGGGGCGCCGGCCATGATGAAGCCGCCTGTGAAGGTGAGAAGGGTGAGAGCGAGAGCGATAGGTAGGCGGATGTAGATTGGGCGTTTGGCCTTCTGGAGATTTGGATTGGGTGGTGGTGGTGGTGGCGTTGATATGGGTTGTGAAGTTTGCGATTCTGCTACGAAAATGTTAGTTTCGATATTCTTCTTCGATTCTAGTATGACGACAGATAGTGGTCCAGCCCACCCAATCGAGAACAAGGAAGACTTACAAACAGTACTCTGCCACCTAAAAATCCTCCTATCTGTACCACGACCAGGCTTTATACAACACCGGCCGACTTCGCGCGGGGCCAATGCCCTCCTACCCCCGAGTCCCAGACTCCGACCCACATGCCCAGATAAGGTAGACCTTGCGGATATCATGGTTACGTATCTGCGCGGCGCCTAGAATCAGAAACTTTTCCTGGGCTAGAGGGAAGTCGGTGAGCGTTTGGTAACATCGGAGGTTCCGCGCAAGCTCGGACTCTTCGGAATTGGAATGCCTCGGCTGAGAGAACGCGGGCTGTTGGTTCGACTTTGTCAGGGGAAATTTGGTTCGACGGCAGCCAAGATAAATACTATTGGAATGTCGTCGACTGTGTCAGTGTTTTGGTGCGTACTTCGGCCGATGAAGGACTTGATCAAGGCTGGGGAGTCTGGCGTGGATGTTCCTCCCCTTTCAAGTTGAATGGGTTGGCGCCAATGCCTACCACACCACTAAAACATGTCCCTATACGCATTGCTTGTGACAACAGGTATGCTATGGGCTTAAGGAACCTCACTTCGGAATCTGACAATTATCGAAAAGAGGAAGACATGTCCTAAGGGGACGCATAACGTACGAAGTGAGGGTTGATTTTTCTCAATTCCGTCTTCAGGGCACATTCCTCATGCTTTACACGTGGTATTTCCACTCCACCGATCCATCAAGTCATCATACTATACATACAGAGTAGAGAAGTGTGTCATGTAGGACGCCGTACTCTTCTACAGCATCCGTCTATCCACTTCCATGACCCATTGACGAAAACAGAATAGACCCCATGTAGAGGCCAGGGACTATAGTAAAAACAGAGCAATAGCTGTATCTTTTTAAGACGCCAAAGATGCCGGAAGAACATAAGACGCGCGAAAACATGGCGTACTCGTACAGGGTGGGAACACAGGTTTGAAGGAAAAAGGGATAAGTTGGCGACTCGCTCAGTAGTAATCCCTAGCACTCTTCTGCAGCTCGATCAATCTCCATCCTCGTGTTTCGGGGTTGTTCACGTCTTCTGGTATCCTGGTGACACCAATAGCGTATGTGACTTGTTGGACCTTGTCATCCATGCCGGATGCGAGTTCACCAGACTTGGCGTTGCGGTATACGTGCACTTCTTGTGTTCTGCAGGTAAGGATGAAGACTGGGATCTCTCCTGGCTCTAGCAGTTTCGCGTTCAGGACATCAACACCACGGATATCGACAATCTTTCCGTCAGACTTCAGACCTGCGGCTTGGTATTGTTGCATCAGCGCTGCGTAGACTGAGTATTGTGCTGCTGACAACCACTCTTTCAGGACTGCGATATCGCCCTTGACGTATGCGTCCAAGACTTCTGGGAGGATGTATTCGCGCATCTCGGTCAGGAAAGGTTCCATTTGGAAGTTGGGGTCCATTTCTCTGAATCTCTTAATGACCATGGCCGTCTCATTCTCGGCGAAGAAGCCAGTGATGCGGTCGGTGATACTGCGGGCAGTCTCGATGAGGGGGTTTTCGGACTCCCTGTAGACGGTCTTCATGCCGAAGAAGCCCTGGGCGAGCTTTGAGTTGTCCTTCCACTCTCTCCAGACTTCCTTGTACTTGGCGTCCTTGTGCAGAGTGACATTGGTACCAGCGCTGCGAATTGTCAGTCGAAGCTTTTGAGCTACTTGGAAAAGTCTTACTTTGGGTCTTCTTCCATTGGCCCCAAGGTCCTACCACCTGTTCTCTGGAGTTCGTTGAGTTCGCGCAGCTCACGCCTCTTCCTACGCTCCTCCTTCTCGACCCATCCACCGTATCTTGACGAGCTACCATCATCAATGGTCTCCTTCACAGCCTGGAAGGCCTTGGTTTGTCGCACTGGTCGGGTTGCGTATTCGAGGCCACTTCCGGTAACCCTAGCAGCAGCGCGAACGCCCTTGACCGGCATGGTGTCCCATGTCCACGCCGCACCGTGACCGACAGCTGATGCTGTGGCCTTCAATGCCTCGGTTGTCTTTGTCTTGGCAGCTTCAGAAATCTGTCCAGCTTTCTGAACATTAGGATTCTGCTGGAAGTCGTGTAGTGCACCACCCAACTGCTTTGTACCCTCATTCCAGTCCTTGGAGGCCTGGAACTCCTGCTTCAAGGTCTCGGTGAAGACTTGCCATGGTGTCTTGTCACCGTGGGGTGGAGGTGGAGGCGCGTCCTCCTTCTTTTTTTTCTGGCCCTCCTCGCCCTCTTTCTGTTCACCAGATTCCTCCTCTCCGTCCTTCTTCTCTTTGGCTTCCTCGCCCTCTTTCCTTGCCTGGTCGCCTGCAGCCTGCTCTGCTGTGTTGGCCTCAGAGTCTGTAGACTTGGTGGACTGGGGCTCCTCGTCCTTTACAGGTTTTTGCTTTTGTGCTTGCTCGTACAGTGCGGGGCGAGAAGAGAAGTGGCGGGCGTATGCGGATGACGTGCGGAAGAGAACATCTTGGGGCAAGAACTCGCTGCGGAGGAAGCGTTGAGAGGAAAGTGTGGGTGTGGGTGGGAGTGAGGTGCGTGCGGAGGGGACTTGCGAAGCTCTTGGCAGTGTCGATATCCGTCTATACGCTGCAGCTCTTCCATATGCGCTTGCAGGCGTAGCAGCGGCGGGTTGTATGCTCCATCGCGCAGTGGCGGCGAATGTGTTTGCTGTTTGGGGCCTCATGCTCTAGGATCGAACACAATAGGACTAAAATTAAATTGAAGTACAACCGGCCCAGAGGGAAGATGTTTAGAAAGTGGGCGCGGCAAATGTTGGGTGAAGGACGTCAGTTTCCGCATCGCCATCTTTTTCCGCGGTAGTGCCAAGCTCGCAACTTTCTTCGACCTTCTAGCAAGTCACTGCATCCGCGAACCTCAATCGGGGCATCGATACCGCCTCCAACATGGCCAGCAACACCACCTTACGGACGTTTCGATCGCTCACATGCACAATTCGCGCATCATGTCAACACACGCAGCCTCTGCGACCCTTCTCCCACAGCACACAAGCCCTCAATGCGTCTCCCACCGACCGCAATAAGCCCTCTTTGTCAATGGACAGTCTCCTCGGCAATGTGTCACGCAACTTCAAGAACGCAGGTCCTGACCACTTTGGGAACATAATACCCAACGCCGACGGGACCCCGGGCTTCAAGAATCTTGCACCACGCGAGTGGGAAGAGGACGACAAGCACAAATTACACGTTTACGCTACCAAGCACAACACACATCTGTGTCTCACACAGCCAAATCGCAATCCCCTCATCTCGGTATCGTGTGGAAACATTGGTTTCCGGAAAGCGGGGCGCGGGTCATACGATGCTGCCTACCAACTCGCAGCTTTCCTCATGAACCGGATCCAGGACAAGGGCTTGCTGCCACAGATTCAGAAGCTGGAGTTGATATACAGAGGATTTGGGCCAGGCAGGGAGGCAGTCACAAAGGCGATACTGGGTTCCGAGGGAAAGAGGATACGGCCGTTGATTGTCAAACTAGCCGACTCTACGAGACTCAAGTTTGGTGGTGTGAGGAGCAAGAAGCCAAGGAGATTGGGTTAGAGTGTGAGAAAGCAGCAGTGTACGATGATAGTAGGGCATCACTAGGCGTCTATGGGTATGGGCCCTCACTTGACGGCATGCATCACAAAGAGCAGTGTATAGTGGCCAAGGGCAAATTAGACCAATTCGAGAGTCATGTCAGATTTTTCGGCAATGGTGCCCTTTCAGCGGGTGGAATAGGCCGACCACTAGAATCCGTTTCCGCGATGTTGACAAGCCTGGGTGCAAGATTTCCAGCCTCATACCTAATAGGCCCTCTTGCGATTCCTTGATCACTACGACTACTTCCAGCAGAATAGCTCTCGTTTTCCCAGCCCCTTGCCTCCTCAGCGGTGCGATGGCGTTCTCGTTCTCGGTCGTGCCGCAGCATCGACGCTCCTTCGTCTTCGAACTCCTCGTCAAGCAACTCTCCATCAGCAGTATCATAATCCGGTGGCGCTATCCATTCCCGTGGTACAACGCATGGCAGAGCGACGCCGATGCTAGCGGCACGATTCAGATAGCTTGGGGCTGGGCGACCGGTGAGCTTTTCGCAGAGGTAGGACGTGAAGTGGTTGCAGTTCTTGGTGAGGAGGTTATACGACGTTCCTTGAAACTCGTGCGAGGCCTGTGACACGTTAGCCAGTTCTCTGAATACGAATGCTGTTGCATACCTCTTGGATGATAGCCTCTAATTCTTCTTCAGGCCGAAAAGAGAAGCCATGTAGGATCGCCTGCTTGAAAGTACCACCTGGGGGTTCTTGCCCAGGTTTCGTCCAGTACACTCCCGTTAGATCCCGCCGGTCATGCCCGCCATATGCATATTCCCTATCGCCAATAACAACACCCGTGTGTAGGAGAGAACTTCCAATCGCCCAGAGCACAGTGGCGACCTTGCCGGGGGGTAGTAGATCATAGACGTGTATGGTGACCTCGGTTCTTGTAAGTGACAGCGTACTCCTATGGTTGCCGGAGCTTTTGCGCGAGGGTTTTGGTCGGGCAGAGGACGACATTTTGTGTGAGTGTGGTGAGATGTATGGATGGGTGTGGTGCAATGTTTAGAAATCGAGTGTGGTATCTATTGCGGTAGGTATCTCTCTACGTTTGGTACCGAAGATGGAGGGTGGGGTATCATAGACGCTGGTAAAGGACGCTGAATGGTGTGAGGTACTGGTGCGGGGGCGGGAGGGTAGAGGTCAGTGAGCGGGACCAGCCCTCAAAGTAATATGCGGAGATGGAGGTATGGGCGGTGATGTCGACGACGAACTGCCCCAACCGCCCATGCTCTGGCGATCTGCACTGGACCAGGCGCTTGCCGCGTTGGAGCAAGCGCCGCACGGACGCCACCCTAGCCACATAAACTCTTGAAAATTCGATTGGACCTCCAGCCTCTGCTTGTTCCAGGAAAATGCATTTCGGCTGCTAATGCCCCTCACGCCGCCTCTGACGACCTTCTCTTTCTCTTCTTTGATACCCACTTTTTACTCTCCGGCAGCAAGAACTGCCTGTCATTTTTCGGCCTCTTTACACTCTTCACCTTCTCCCACCAAATTTTTCATCGCCTTCACAGCCGCTCGCACCTACGCGTCCGCGCCCAAGAAGAAAAAGATGCCTCCCAAGAAGCAAGTCCAGGAGGTGAAGCTTCCGCTCGGCAGGCCAGGAAACAACTTGAAGACCGGTATCGTGAGTGAGAGCCCTACATAGCTTGCCTCGTCGCGTTCTCACATTAACAGTGATTGCCAGGTTGGCCTAGCAAACGTCGGCAAGTCGACTCTGTTCCAAGCCATCACCAAGTGCTCTCTTGGTAACCCCGCCAACTTCCCATATGCCACCATCGACCCAGAAGAGTCGCGCGTCATTGTCCCAGATGACCGCTTCGACTGGCTGGTAGAGCACTACAAGCCCAAGTCGGTCGTTCCTGCCCACTTGACCATCTACGATATTGCTGGTCTGACGCGCGGTGCCTCCACTGGTGCCGGTCTCGGTAACGCCTTCTTGTCGCACATCCGCGCCGTCGATGCCATCTTCCAAGTAGTCCGATGCTTCGACGACGCCGAGATCATCCACGTTGAGGGTGACGTTGACCCGATCCGTGACTTGGACATCATCGCCGAGGAGCTGCGCCTGAAAGACATCGAGTTCACTGAGAAGGCACTCGTTGCTCTTCAAAAGGAGACAAGGAGAGGCGGTCAGAGTTTGGAGATGAAGAAGCTCAAGGAGGAGCAAGCCACAGTCGAGAAGGTCCTTCAGATGCTCCAGGACGGCAAGGATGTCCGGAAGGGCAACTGGTCACCTAAGGAGGTATGTACATCTTACTTCCTTTTCTCACACCCCCTGTTAGAAGATGACAAAGAGCGATTGCTCTATAATCCCAGCTCTCTGATGGCCCATTAACGCTGGGCTGTTCTGAAGTGAAGTCCTACTCTGATTAACAATATCCCAACTACATCACGTTTCTGAGATACTCCTTGCAAGCATATACTTACAGTTTGCTAGGTCGAGCACATCAACCCTCTTTTCCTCCTCTCAGCTAAGCCTGTCGTAACCCTCGTCAACTTGAGCGAGAGGGACTACATCCGCAAGAAGAACAAGCATCTACCCAAGATTGCCGAATGGGTCAAGACCAACGCCCCTGGTGACCCAATCATTCCCATTTCAGTACAACTCGAGGAGCGCCTCGCTGTCATGTCTGACGCGGAGGCAGCCGAAGAGCTCAAGACCCTCGAGACCACGTCAGCGCTGCCCAAGGCCATCCAGACCATGCGCAAGGCTCTTCAACTTGGTAGCTTCTTCACCACTGGTACCGATGAGGTCCGACAATGGACAATTAGGACTGGCACCAAGGCGCCACAAGCTGCTGGTGTCATCCACGGTGATTTCGAGAAGACCTTCATCCAGGCTATCGTATACAACTACAGCGCACTGAAGGAAGAGGGAGATGAAGCCACTTTGAAGGCAAAGGGCAAGATTATGACAAAGGGCAAGGACTACGTTGTCGAGGACGGTGATGTTCTCCTCATCAAGGCTGGTGCTGCTAAAGCATAAACAGCTTTTTTTGAGTCTTGTCCACGTGTGTATGTGTTTATGATCTACTGCCATCTTACGATGAGCTACATGAAAAGCAGCTAGACTGCACTGAATGAATGAAGATAAACATACCCACAAACATGATCTTTGCATATCATGCTGTGATGCTTGAATACTGACGTTTCATTATGAAGAGCTAGAAAATCTTCCTAGCAGATATCTCTATCCAGATTACATACCTCTTCGCAAGCCCAACTACTTCGCCTTGCCTTTAGTCTCAACAAGCATCCAACTATTTCCACATATACAATGCTTGCTCACACCCAGCAAGTACTGATAGTGTGCCGCAGTATACCCTGGCAACCCAGGCACAACATCCTCCATACACGCACCACATCTCGTACACTGCCTGAGCAAATTCCTTCTCTTCCTCTCCCCACCCGCCGCATCCCCGTTCGCTCCAGCAGCACTATTGGTACTATCGCTCCTCCCACGATTCCCCCCACCCGTCGCACTCCCCACAGGATGAACCCAGGTCCCCGTGCCCCTAATAATCATCTTCTGACACACATCCACAACGTGCTGCTCGTGCCATATCCTCGCACGCTTGCTATCCTGGAAACCAAGCCACGTGGTATCGAAGAACATGAGTTTCCCCATGTCGAGTTTATCAGCCAGACAGCCGTTTTGCTGGTTGCTGTTCCAAAGGGTATCTGTGACGAGGCGTTTTGCTGCGGGGAAGAGGATGTCGGGGATTTTTCCTAAGAGGAGTTCCCGCTCGATGCTGTTGCGTTGCATGTCCGTTAGATTACGCTGTTTGTAGATGCCGCGGACATGATTTTGCGTTTCGCTGATGAGCACTTCAAACCAGCGGTATTCGAAAGGGACTTCGGTTACGGCTTGGTCGAGGGGGGAGTATAGCTTTTTGGCTTCTGGGGTCTGGGGCGGCCCGGGAGGGCTGCCTTCTTGAGGGGGTCGAACGTAGGCTGCTGCGCTGCGCTTTACCCATTGGATTGGTTGAGCCCAGAGTTTCATCATGGCGCGGGGGAAGGCAGAGAGGAGGAGCAGGAGGGCGGGTTTGTTGAGCTCGTGAATCTTGTCTTCGAGCACAGAGCGTGTGAGCTCGGTGCCGGCGGGGAGGTCGGATATCGCGCGGCCGATGGTGAAGAGCTCGTCGAAGATGTATGCCATGAAGTGCATGGTCCATCTGCTTGTTCCGATCATTTGTGGTACACCTTCGGGCTTGAGGTTGTTCTTTGATGTATCGCCATGCAGGCGGAAGATGGTGGTCAGGGTTTGCGTGACGAATCGTATATTGATAATCTGCCAGGCCATCTTGCTGCTCAGGGATCGTTCGACGGTGCCTTGAAGGCCGAGAAGGTTCATGGCCGAAAGCGTCTTTACGAAGAAGGGACCGCGACCAAGGAGGAGAAAGTGGTTGCTAGAAGTGTCGTCCACACCACAATCAATGTTAACTTGAAGTCCTTCAAAGAGGAGGTTGATGAAGTCATGCTTGCGTTTCTCGCTAAGGGAGCTGATGATAGCGAAGATGTCGTCGCTAGAGTAGTATTGGTTTGCTGCCGAGGAGGACTGTAGGATGAGTGCTGCGAGTGCGGCGGAATGCCGTGGGTCATCGTCGTCTGACGAGAGGGTACCGTGAGAGTATTCCATGGAGCGTAGCTTTGGGTTGCCGTCCAACTGCATGCATACCGCCATGCAGTGATTGGGCGACAACGCGACGTGTAACGAAGGTTCTGCATGTTGGAAGACAAAACCAGCTTGTAATAGCGATGTTACAGTATCGGTGTTGTCATCTGGCATGACTACTTCCATGGTGGATCGCTTCCTGAACTCGATAGCCCCATCGCTGTAGGCGAACGCCAGGAGCATGTTATACCATATCGGACAAAAGTCCAAGACGACGCCATGCAGGGAGAAGTCAGGCTGCCTTTTCAGAAGAAAAGTGTTCTGCGCAGGTATTGAGCTTACGCTCTTCTTCTTTGATGTTACTTGATCAAGGCTAGAATGGAGTTGACTGTGCTGCTCTTGATGCACTTCCCATTTAACGATGATACTGTAGCGGGTCTCGTGGGCGTTGAGATCGTATGATATAGGATTTGGTGGCTTGCAATATATCGCTTGAATGGTAGGTATTGAGCCGTCGTCCTGTTCGGGCGTAATTGGAAGAAAGTTGAGATGTGTAAGTTGGGCAGCAGCAGCGCCCCTTGATGCTGTCCCGTTACTCAAGTCGTCGTTCGCAAGGTCGACAGGATTGCAGTCGTCTTCCAAAGCAATTAGTGAGACCTGGATTGATGGCTTTTCGAAGGGGCCTGCATTCTGGCTCCGCTTGTCTGTCGGCACATTCCAGACTGTCTCGACTCGGTACAAGTGTAACCGCCTTTTGACATCATAAGCTGCCAACAGGAGAGTGTTGTCTGTATCGAATTAGTCTGGTAACTTCAGGGATTGAACCGAAATTTACCATTGTTGGACGCAAATGCTGCATGGGTGAATGACTCCTTGGTTGAGATCATAGGCCCAAGCTGGGCAGAAACCTCTTGCCAGTGGTTATCAATCTGCTGGAAACGAAGCCTAAGTTCGCCATGTCTCTTCAGATACACAAAAGACGCTTTGCCGTCTATAGGATGATGAGCGTTGTTGAACATGTGTTGTTTGATGTTCCATTTCCATTTGCCTCCTTCTCGCGCAGCTGACCAAGCGATGAGATTCTGCATGCATATTAGAACCACACTGCTGAATACCTGAGAAGTCATACCTTCTGTGCGTAGGGCAGGATGGCTAGCCAATGCATCCCAACGACAGCATCTATTTCAGACTCTGGCTGAGCTACTTCGGCTCTAGTGAAATGCATGCGGTCCAAGGCCATGGCGCACGAGAAGACCATGACTCGACCTGCATCATCCGTGACAGCAAGATCATTGCCTAGGTGGCTCCATGACAAATGGGTCAAAGGGAAGACTTCGCGGCCTTGCGGTAGCTCGAGAGGGACGCTTCTTCCGAGATCCCATTTGCCTGATTCAGGGTCGCGTGAGAAGATCTTTAGGTTGACAGAGTAGCCATCTGGATTTATGTACGCAACGCAGCCATTCTTGGACCAGGCTATCTTCCTATCACTTGTTAGTCAAGGCAGTAGACTTGCCCCGGCCCACTTACTGGCAACAGCCAATAGACGCAAGCTCGTCGAGTCGGCCGTCGAGCCCTTTGACAGGCGGCGTTGTGTTGATCGTCTGTATGTTGACATGTTCTGAGTCTCCGAACAGATCATCCACGTCCATGTTGTAGCTTGCACCGTCCATGTTGGTGGGATGGCTATGCCAGGCGACTGGTTGATTGAGAGATGAGAGCAGTCGCGAGAATAAGAGATGGGAATGAGCTTGGCAAACAAGGCCGTACTAGACGCAACACGAAGGTGGTGACGAGCAAGTCGTCGGGTATCACAGAGACTACAAGGAAACGGAAAACAAAAATTCAAGACCGTGACGGACGCGGAGAGTCTCAGAGGTTGATGAGGCTGCGCTCCGGTTGTCTGGGATCAGCTCGCGGCAGTAAGCGATGAGCTAACGATGGCTAGCGCGGTTCCATCTGGTGTGCTGTTCGTGAGAGCTTCGCGCACAATCGTCATCTCGAGCTGTCATCGCTCTCAGAATGCTGGTGGAGGTTATCGCAAGAATTTGAAACATAATGCGAGTCGCTCCCATGCGCTATACGATGTCAGGATTGTCACGGTCTAATAAGCGCATTGCGCCGATCCCTAAGAACTTGGGAGGGGTCGCATGCGCTGTGGCTGTCACGGCATCTGGGAGAGCATGATAACGTGCCGTCCGAATGGAAGCATGACAGATGGAGACTTGCTCCAGAGCTCGTCTTTGTACTCCATGTCTACGGCTTGCATACAGCTCTCGA
>Ga0265797_10005362_pt1 | contig 18735 bp, 15 predicted proteins | sample P2T30metagenome_FD_192433 | JGI IMG/M metagenome (GOLD analysis project Ga0265797, IMG submission 192433) | Plant litter microbial communities from East Loma Ridge, Irvine, California - P2 T30 | ecosystem: Environmental > Terrestrial > Plant litter > Unclassified | place: USA: California... | reverse complement strand
CGTTCGTGATCAAGCGCCTCATCGACCTGTCGCACGCGCAGAACATCAAGTCGGCCAAGCGCATGGTCGAGCGTTCGCGTCCGCAGGTGTGGGACGTGCTCGAGGAGATCATCCGCGAGCGCCCCGTGCTGCTGAACCGTGCGCCGACGCTGCACCGTCTGGGCATCCAGGCGTTCGAGCCGCAGCTCGTCGAGGGCAAGGCCATCCAGCTCCACCCGCTCGTGTGTGCTGCGTTCAACGCGGACTTCGACGGTGACCAGATGGCCGTGCACCTGCCGCTGTCCGTCGAGGCCCAGGCCGAGGCCCGCATCCTGATGCTCGCCTCGAACAACATCCTGAAGCCGTCCGACGGCCGTCCGGTGACCCTGCCCGCACAGGACATGATCATCGGTCTGCACCACCTGACGACCGTCCGCGAGGGCGCCGTCGGTGAGGGCCGTGCGTTCTCCTCGGTCGCCGAGGCGATCCTGGCCAACGACCAGCACACGCTGCACCTCAACGCGATGGCGAAGATCCGCATGACGGGTGTCCACTTCGCCGAGGGTGAAGCTCCCGAGGGCTACGAGCAGGGCGACACCGTGCTGCTCGAGACGACCCTGGGCCGTGCGCTCTTCAACGAGACCCTCCCGGCGAACTACCCGTTCGTCCAGAAGGTCACCGACAAGGGTGTGCTGTCCGCGATCGTCAACGACCTCGCCGAGCGCTACTCCAAGACCGAGACGGCCGCTGCGCTGGACCGGATCAAGGACGCCGGCTTCTACTGGGGCACCCGCTCCGGTGTGACCGTCGCCCTGTCGGACGTCGTGACGCCTCCTCGCAAGAAGGAGATCATCGCGGGCTACGAGATCCAGGCCGCCAAGGTGCAGGGCGAGTTCGACAAGGGTCTGATCACCGACTCCGAGCGTCGCGCCGACCTGATCAAGATCTGGACCGAGGCCACCAACGAGATCGCGCAGGAGATGCGGGACAACTTCCCCATCGACAACACGATCAACCGCATGGTGTCCTCCGGCGCCCGAGGCAACTGGCTGCAGGTCCGCAACATCGCCGGTATGCGTGGTCTGGTGAGCAACCCGAAGGGCGACATCATCGCCCGCCCGATCATCAACTCGTACCGCGAGGGCCTGACCGTGGCGGAGTACTTCATCGCCACCCACGGTGCTCGCAAGGGTCTTGCCGACACCGCGCTCCGTACCGCGGACTCCGGGTACCTCACCCGTCGTCTCGTGGACGTCTCGCAGGACGTCATCATCCGCGAGGACGACTGCGGCACGACGCGTGGCCTCGAGCTGCCGATCGCGACCGTGGACGCCGACGGCAAGCTCGTCCGCGACCCGCGCGTCGAGAACACCGTGTACTCCCGCACCCTGGCCACCGAGGCCGTGGACGCACAGGGCACGGTCGTGGCAGAGGCTCGCGAGGACGTCGGTGACGTGCTCCTCGAGAAGCTGCTGGCAGCCGGTGTCGAGAGCATCAAGGTGCGCTCGGTCCTGACCTGCGAGTCGGCCGTCGGTGTCTGCGCGAAGTGCTACGGCCGTTCGCTCGCCACCGGCAACCTGGTCGACATCGGTGAGGCAGTCGGCATCATCGCCGCGCAGTCCATCGGTGAGCCCGGTACCCAGCTGACGATGCGTACCTTCCACACGGGTGGTTCGGCCTCGGCCGACGACATCACCCAGGGTCTGCCGCGTGTCACGGAGCTCTTCGAGGCGCGTACCCCCAAGGGCGCGTCCCCGATCGCCGAGGCCCCCGGCCGCGTCGTCGTCGAGGACACGGACAAGGGCCGTCGGATCATCCTGACGCCGGACAACGGCGACGAGCCGTTCATCTACCCGGTGCTCAAGCGTGCGACGCTCCTCATCGAGGACAACCAGCACGTCGAGCTCGGCGAGCAGTTCATCGCCGGCACCGTCGACCCGAAGGAAGTCCTCCGGGTCAAGGGTGTCCGAGAGGTCCAGAAGCACCTGGTCAACGGTGTGCAGGACGTCTACGGCTCGCAGGGTGTGCCGATCCACGACAAGCACATCGAGGTCATCGTCCGCCAGATGCTCCGCAAGGTCACCGTCGTCGACCACGGCGACACCGACCTGCTGCCGGGTGAGCTCGTCGACCGGTCGCGCTACAACGCGCTGAACCGTGCGGCGCTGCAGGAGGGTCGCAAGACCGCCTCGGCTCGCCAGGAGGTCATGGGCATCACGAAGGCGTCCCTCGCGACCGAGTCGTGGCTGTCCGCCGCTTCCTTCCAGGAGACCACCCGCGTGCTCACGCAGGCGGCCATGGAGGGCAAGCAGGACCACCTCGTCGGCCTCAAGGAGAACGTCATCATCGGTAAGCTCATCCCCGCCGGGACGGGCCTCAGCCGGTACCGTGACGTGGACGTGAACGCGACCGAAGAGGCGAAGGCGGAGCGGTACCCCAACCGCATCTTCGCTGACGACTCGTCGTTCTCGGACGCCGACCTGAGCTTCGTCGACTTCGACAGCTTCTCGTCGGACGACTTCACGCCGGGCACGTACAACTGAGCCTGATGTGATCCCACGAAGGCCCCGTCTCCGCAAGGAGGCGGGGCCTTCGTCGTGTCGTCACCACGTGACGGCCTGCAGGCGCGGTGCGGGGCCGCCACGGGCCTCCCGTCCGCCGTGGGGTCGCGGCTAGAGCGCGCGGCCCGCGCCGTTGTCGCGGCCGGAACCGCGTCCGGTCTCGTCGACCAGCGAGAACAGGCTCAGCACGTTGCCGTCGGGGTCGCGGACGTCGAACCAGTCGACCGCCCCGTCGACGCACTCGACGGGGCCGATGTCGATGCCGAGCGCGCCGATGCGTGCGTGCTGCGCGGCGACGTCGTCGACGCCGAAGCGGACGCTGACCGGGTTCTCCTCGGCCTGTTCGTCGACGTAGAGCTGGATCCAGATGCCGCTGACCTCGTACTCGGCGACGCCGTCCTCGGGCTCGAGGTCCGGCTCGGTGCGCTCGAAGACCGCGCCGTACCAGAGGCAGGACGCCTCGATGTCGCTGACGGGCAACCCCACGGTCACGCTCGTGATGTCCATGACTCATCATGTGCCCGGGTGGGGGCGCGCGTCGAGAGGGATTCCGCGGTGCCGCACTGTCCGGCCCGCGTCGGACGGCGGCGTCGTTCCTCCACAGCCACGTGTGAAGCCGACGTTCTCCACGGACTGCTCGCCAGGGCTCCGGGAGCGGTGCGGGGTTCGGGAGGCTGGCGGACATGCACCCTCCGACGACCACCGCGAACCGGCCGAGGCGTCCCCCGGACCGGGGCCGAACCGGTCGTGGACCCCAGTTCTGGGTGCAGCCGGACCCCCTCCGCCCCCTCTTTCTGGGACTGCGGTCGGCGAGGGCCCCAGAAGTAGCGTGGTCGGGCGCCACATCCCTGGTGGCGCATCACCCGACGACGTCTCGCCGTGCGCGAGTCCAAGGAGGCACGGGACTCATGGCGACCCTGTCCGAGATCCTCATCCTGAACGGCGCCCTGCCCATCGAGCACCTCGATGCGATGACGGGTGACGAGGACCTCGACGAGCGCGCCATCCGTGGCCTGGTCGACCAGGGCGTCGTGAGCGAGGCCCAGTTCATCACCGCCCGGGCCGCGTCGAACAACTCACGCACCGTCCCGCTGAGCGACTACCCCGTCGACGGCACCGCGGTGTCGATCCTGCCGGCGGCCCTGTGCCGGCGCCACGGTGTGCTCGGCGTCGGGTTCGAGGGCGACCTGCTCATCCTCGCGATGGTGAACCCCACGAACGTGCTCGCCATCGACGACGCCCGGACGGCATCCGGTCGCGCGATCAAGCCGCTGCAGGTCGAGGAGCGTGACCTCGTCGCTGCGCTCGACCGGTACCTGCGCGCCGACGACGAGCTCAACGACCTGACGTCGTCGCTCGAAGAAGAAGCGTCGACGACCTCGAAGGCGCAGGTCGACATCGCCGACGGCGCCCTCGACGACGTCCCGATCGTCCGGTTCGTGAACCTGCTCGTGTCGCAGGCCATCCAGGACCACGCGTCCGACATCCACATCGAGCCCGGCGAGCACGAGGTCCGGATCCGGTACCGCATCGACGGCGTGCTGCACGAGATGGCGCCGGCGCCGAAGAACATCCAGAACGGCGTGATCAGCCGCCTGAAGATCATGAGCGACATCGACATCGCCGAGCGTCGCAAGCCGCAGGACGGCCGTATGTCCGTGCGACACGGCGGCCGGCAGATCGACCTCCGCGTCGCGACGCTGCCCACCGTGTGGGGCGAGAAGGTCGTCATGCGGATCCTCGACAACACGAACACCTCGCTGACCCTCAAGGACCTCAACCTCCTCGAGCAGAACTTCCAGGCGTACCAGCGGTCCTACTCGAAGCCGTACGGCATGATCCTGGTCACCGGTCCCACCGGTTCGGGCAAGTCGACGACGCTGTACACGACCCTCAACGCCGTGGCGAAGCCCGAGATCAACGTCATCACGGTGGAGGACCCGGTCGAGTACCGGATGGCCGGCATCAACCAGGTGCAGGTCAACCCGAAGGCCGGCCTGACGTTCGCCTCCGCGCTCCGCTCGATCCTCCGCTCCGACCCCGACGTCGTGCTGCTCGGTGAGATCCGCGACCACGAGACCGCCCAGATCGCGATCGAGGCGTCGCTGACCGGGCACCTCGTGCTCTCGACCCTGCACACCAACGACGCCCCGTCGGCCGTGACCCGCCTGACCGAGATGGACATCGAGCCGTTCCTGGTCGGATCCGCCCTCGACTCCGTCGTCGCCCAGCGACTCGCACGCCGGCTGTGCGACCGGTGCAAGGCGCCCGCCGTGTACGAGATCGAGCAGCTCCGGGCACTCGGGTTCCTGGCCCCCGGCGACGAGATGCCCGCGTTCTTCGCCCCGGTCGGCTGCGCCGTCTGCTCGAACACCGGCTACCGCGGCCGCATCGCCCTGCACGAGGTCATGACCGTGACCGAGGAGATCGAGCGGCTCGCCGTCGGTCGTGCCTCGAGCGCGGAGATCAGCCGCGTCGCCCAGCAGCAGGGCATGCTCACGCTCCGCCAGGACGGCTTCGAGAAGGTCAAGCTCGGCATGACGAGCGTCGACGAGATCCTGCGCGTCGTCGCGTGACCGGGGAACAGGACGAGCAGATGACCGACTCCGTGTACGACATCACCATGCCCGGCGACGAGCCCGTCGCCGGATGGCACCCCGGCACCCCGGGCGCCGAAGTCGGGTCCCGCCGTGCCGCGCGTCTGGCCGCGGCAGCCGCTACCCCGCCCGAGCAGGTCTACGACCTGACGGACGACTCGGCGGTGTGGCCCGCGCCCACCGGCACGGCCGTGGCCAGCTCCGTTGCCGGGCCCGTGGGTGGTCCGGTCGCTGCGCCCGTGGCGCAGGCCGCCGCCGCTCCGGCGACGCCGCCCGCCGCGGTGCCGTCGTCGACCGCCACCTACGGGTACGCCGAACCGGCGACCCAGCAGCTGCCGGCCATCGCCTACAGCGGCGCCCACCATGCCGCACCGGCAGCACCCGCTCCGGCCCCGGCCCCCGCCGCGGCGTCGGCCGGTGACATCGACTTCGCCCGGCACGCACGAGAGGTCGCCGACCCCGACCTCATCACCGCACTTGCGCAGGTCGTCTACCAGGGGGCCTCCGACCTGCACGTCACGGCCGACGCCCCGCCCACCGTCCGCGTCGACGGCTCGCTCAGGCCGGCCGTGCCCGGAGGCGCGTGGTCGCGTGGCAAGGTCATCGCGGCGCTCAAGACGCTGCTGTCCGTCGAACAGGCCGGGCAGTTCGACCACGACCAGGAGCTCGACTTCGCGTACTCGCTGTCGCCGGAGTACCGCTTCCGCGTGAACTACTACCAGCAGCGCGGCAACTGGGGCGCCGCGTTCCGCATCATCCCCACCAGGATCAAGACGCTCAAGCAGCTCGGCATCCCCGCGCACGTCGGTGACTTCGCCGGCCTGCCCCGTGGCCTGGTCCTCGTCACCGGCCCGACCGGCTCGGGCAAGTCGACCACCCTCGCCGCGCTCATCGACCTGGTCAACGAGAGCCGTGCCGACCACATCGTGACGGTCGAGGACCCGATCGAGTTCATGCACGACCACAAGCGGTCGATCATCAACCAGCGCGAGGTCGGCGCCGACACCCACTCCTTCGCCTCCGCGCTCAAGCACGTGCTGCGGCAGGACCCCGACGTCATCCTGATCGGTGAGCTCCGCGACCTCGAGACCATCTCCGTCGCGCTCACCGCCGCCGAGACCGGTCACCTGGTGTTCGCCACCCTGCACACGCAGAGTGCACCCGGCACGATCGACCGCGTCATCGACGTCTTCCCGCCGCACCAGCAGGGGCAGATCCGCACCCAGCTCGCGGCCACCCTGCAGGGTGTCGTCTGCCAGACCCTCGTCCCGAAGGCCAACGGCGTCGGTCGCGTCGTCGCCACCGAGATCATGACGATCACCCCGGCCATCGGCAACCTCATCCGCGAGGGCAAGACCTACCAGATCACCTCCGCCATGCAGGCCGGCCGTGACCTCGGCATGCACACCATGGACCAGGACCTCGCCGAACTGGTCAACGTCGGCACCATCTCGCGCAAGGCCGCGATGGAGAAGGTGCACGACGAAGAGGGCTTCGACCGGCTCGTCCAGCGCGTCGAGTCCCCGTCCGACTCCTCGGCCGCCGCGATCGCCGCCAGCGGCATCGACTTCGGCGACAAGTTCTCCGGAGGCTACTGATGTCACTCGCGTTCGACTACCGCGGGCGTGACGGCGCCGGCAAGCTCGTCAAGGGTCGTCTCGACGCCGCGTCCGAGGGAGCCGTCGTCCAGCGCCTCCGGGGGATGGGCGTCTCACCGATCGCCATCACCGAGGCCAAGGCCGGCACCGGACTCCAGACCGAGATCAAGATCCCCGGGTTCGAGAAGGGCGTCGGCCTCAAGGACCTCGCGATCATGTCGCGACAGGCCTCGACGATGCTCACCTCGGGGCTCTCGCTCCTGCGGACCCTGACGATCCTGTCCGACCAGACCGAGAACAAGAAGCTCAAGGACATCCTCGGCAAGGTCCGCGACGACGTCGAGCGCGGCGTCTCGTTCTCCGACGCCGTCGCCAAGTACCCGGTCGACTTCCCGCCGATCATGATCAACATGATCCGTGCGGGGGAGACCGGCGGGTTCCTCGACCAGGCCATGGACTCCATCGCGACGAACTTCGAGAAGGAGCACAAGCTCCGCTCGACGATCAAGTCGGCGATGACCTACCCGGTGGTCGTGCTCGTGATGTCGCTGGTGGCGGTCGCCATCATGCTCATCTTCATCGTCCCGATCTTCCAGGACATGTTCTCGTCGCTCGGCGGCACGCTGCCGCTGCCGACGCAGATCCTCGTGACGCTGTCACACGCCATGCGGTACGTCGCGATCCCGCTCGCGATCGTCGTCGTGCTGGCGTGGCTGTGGTGGCGAGCGAACAAGAACACCGAACGCGTCCGGGCGTTCATCGATCCGATCACCCTGAAACTGCCGGTCTTCGGCCCGCTGCAGAAGAAGATCGTCATTGCTCGGTTCGCTCGCAACTTCTCGAACATGATCGGTGCCGGTGTTCCCATTCTGCAGGCATTGCGGATCGTCGGGGAAGTGTCGAACAACTTCGTCGTGAAGCGCGCGCTCGACAATGTCGCAGAGGCGGTGCGGAAAGGTGAATCAATCGCGGTGCCGCTCGCCGCACAATCGGTTTTCCCGGCAATGGTGACGCAGATGGTCGCGGTCGGTGAAGACGCCGGTTCCCTCGAGATCATGCTCGAGAAGATCGCGGTGTTCTACGACGCCGAGGTCGAGGCGACCACCGACGCCCTCACCTCGCTGATCGAGCCGCTGCTCATCGCGTTCCTTGGCGTTGTGGTGGGCGGGATGATCATCGCGCTCTACATGCCGATCTTCCAGATCACCAACGTCGTGCAGAACGCTTCCTAGTCATTCCACCCCCATGCGGGGGCATTGTCGATATCGACCCTCCCCCGCACTGGGGGTGTTTTGTGCCCAGCATGGCCCCCGTTCTCGGGATTGGCCGCTCGATGTGCCCCCCAATACGCTGATCTGCGGCGGCCGAGCAAGCCCCGAACCCATTTCCCCGACATTCCCCGCAGAATGGAAACAACCATGTACTTCGCTCTCATGGGCAAGCTCGACGCTCGCCGCAAGGGTCTCCTGAAGGACGGCGAGAAGGGCTTCACGCTCATCGAGCTCCTCGTCGTCGTCATCATCATCGGCATCCTCGCCGCGATCGCCATCCCGGTGTACATCGGCGTGCAGAACAACGCGAAGGACTCGGCCGTCAAGTCGGACGTCACCAACGCGAAGACCGCCGTCGTGAGCATCGCGACGAACGGCGACGGAACGTTCCCCGCCGACAAGACGGACATCACGACCGCTGACTACAAGAAGGCGGGCACGACCGTGGGCGGCGACACGACCCTCGTCTACACGGCCAACGCGGACAAGACCGCCTTCTGCATCCAGGGCACGAGCAAGGCCACCTCGAAGACGTTCGCTGCCACGGACTCGGCGGGTGTGGCTGAGGGCACCTGCGCTGCGGGCGTCTTCGCGAAGAAGACCCCGTAACGCAACAGTCGGGGCGGGCGGCGAGGCATTGGTCGCCGTCCGCCCCGACGTACTTCCACTCGAGTCAGAAGGGACGCCATGATCTCGCGCATCGCCGAGCGACTGCGTTCCGCACGGGACAACGAGGACGGCTTCACGATCATCGAGGTGATGGTCGCGATGACGATCTTCGCCCTGATCGCCGCCGGCATCGCCGCCGGCATCGCCGCCTCATTGGTGCTGTCGAAGGACACCCGTGCGCGCGAGGTCGCATCGACGATCGCGATGGAGGACATCGACGACCTCCGGGACACCCCGAGCATCTTCAACGTGAAGAGCGGGACAGACCAGACGACGGTCGGTAACCAGGTCTTCGACCTGACCCGCAAGGTGTCGTGGACCCGGTCGTCCGGCGCGGCCACCGCCTGCGGCACGGGCGACGGCAGCCTGTCGTACAAGGCCGTGACGGTCACGGTGCGGTGGAAGACCAGTGCTGCAGCGTCCGGGACCCAGCAAGTCGAGATGTCGAGCGCCATCGCTCCACTCACGAACATCAATTCGGACACCACGGGTTCGATCCTCGTCGGCGTGACGAACGCGAACGGGATCGGCGTCTCCGGGATCGTGCCGACCGTGAGCGGTGGCCCCGCCGGGGTCACGTTCCCGGCGACGGACGCGGAGGGCTGCACCTACGTGGCCGGCGTCGCGCCGGGGACCTACAAGGTGTCGGTCGCCCGCACCGGGTACATCGACTCGACCCAACAGCCGAGTCCGTCGTCGCAGTCGGTGACGGTGTCGGTCGGGAGCTCCGGTGCCGCTGCCTTCACCTTCGACAAGGTGACGACCTACTCGTTCAAGTACGTGACCTCGCCGGCCTCGTCCGCGATCCTGCCGACGAACCTGCCGTTGTCGATCACCAACGGGACGTCGGGCACGACCGTGTTGAACCCCGCCCCGACGAGCGCGGCCCTGTTCCCGTTCCCCTCGGGGTACCAGGCGGTGGCTGGGTTGTACTCCGCTGACGTGTCGTCCGATGCCGCGGCGACCTGCCTGGGTCCGGAACCAGGTGCCTGGACGACCGCCAACAAGGCCGGCAAGAAGGGGACGGCGACGGAGTTCAAGGACGCGACCGGGCCGATCCCGATCAGCATGGGCGCGATCACGCTCGCCAAGCCGGACAAAGCGCTCTTCATCACCGCGAAGACCACAACAGCCGTGAACGGCGATCCCGGCTGTGCGAAGGGGATGACACTGAGCTTCCCGAAGCCGACGTCCGACAGCATGACGATCGCCCTGCCGTGGGGGACCTGGAAGCTGTTCACGGGCGGCACCGCGGGCGCAGCGACGACGCCGCTCACGCTCACCGCCACCAACACCGCGATGGTCAGCAACGGCGCCGTCACCGGTGGCGTCGTCCTCGTCGACCCGAGGCCGGCCAGCTGATGCGCGCGCTCATCCGTCGTCTGCGTGGCGATCAACGCGGGATCACGCTCGTGGAGCTCCTCGTCGCCATGCTCGTGACGTCGCTGCTGCTCACCCTGGTCGGGAGCTTCTTCGTGTCGATCGCCAAGGCGCAACGCACGGTGTCCTCGGTCAACGACAGCACCCGACAGGGCACCACGTCGATGACCCAGCTCAGCCGGTACCTGCGTGAGGCCTCGCGGTGGCAGGTCAGCAAGACGGTCAGCTCGCCCGCGTTCCTGAGCGCCACGGGCAGGAGCGTGCAGTTCTACTCGGGTGTCGACCTGTCGAGCGCACGGGCCGGGCTCACCAAGGTGACGGTCGACGTCGTGTCGAACCGGCTGCGCATGCAGCTGCAGCGGGGCGACTGCCCGGCCGGCGGGTACTGCACGTTCACCGGCGCCACCCGGACGCTGTGGCTCGCCGACGTGGTCCGGTCCGGCACGCTCTTCTCGTACGTCGACGCGGACAACGGCCCCGTGTCCGCGCCGGCAAGTGTCACCTACGACTCGATCCGGTCCGTCCGCGTGGCGCTGACCGTGGGGTCGACGGGCGGCGTGACCGTCAACGACAGCACGTTCCAGGCCACCATCAACCTGCGCAACCTCGACTACGGCGCAGCCACGGAGTCATGATGCTCATCCGGATCCTCCGAGGCCTGCGCGCCCGAGACGACGAACGCGGGGTCGCCCTCGCGGCCGTCATCGGGATCGGTGCAGTGCTCATGATCGTGCTGTCCCTCGTCGTCGCCACCGCGACGAGCGGTGCGACGAAAGCGACGACCGACACGAACTACAACAAGGCGATCGCGGCCGCGTACGCGGGGCTCTCCGACTACCAGGGCCGCCTCGCAGCCGACAACGCCTACGTCAAGTACGGCGTGCGCACCGCGTTCTCGTCGACGAGCACCTACACGGCAGATCCGGCGAACAAGGCCTTCGGCACCGCGAAGGACGGGTCCTGGGCGAACGTGGTCGGGAGCACCGACCAGTCCTACCGGTACGAGGTCGACAACTCCGACTACTCGACGACCGGCAAGGTCCGCCTGCGCGTGACGGGGAAGGCCGGTGCCACGACGAGGACCATCGTCGTGGACCTCCGCGGCGACGGCTTCGTCAACTACCTGTACTTCACGAACTACGAGTCCCAGGACCCGAGCCTGACGAACGCCGGCTGCGTCTCGAACCACCGCAACGACGACGACTGGAGCTCCAGCAGCAGCTGTGAAGCCGTCACGTTCGCCAGCGGTGACGTCCTCGACGGGCCGGTCCGGTCGAACGACGTCATCACCGCCTGCGGAGCGACGTTCAACTCGAGCGTGCAGGACACGGGGCCCGCCGACTTCTTCTACACGAGCAAGGCGACGACCATCGACTCCGCCTGCCGCTCGTCCACGAAGTTCATCGGCGGGAAGATCAAGAACGTCGGGACGCTCCCCATGCCGAGCACCAACGCGAACATGAAGCAGGAGGCACGGACCGACATCCCCGAGAAGGTGGCGAAGCCCGGGTGCCTCTACACCGGTCCGACGTCCATCACCTTCCTCGCGGGGGGCAAGATGCGCGTGGTCTCACCGTGGACCATCTCCACACAGGTCAAGGGCAACGCCAACGGCAGCGCCATCGCACCGGGCCCGGGGAACGACGCCCTGTGCGGCTCGGTCGCTGCCCTCCGGGGAACCGGTGCCGTCGTCCCCACCCTGCCCGCGAACCTGGTCTACGTGCAGAGCGTGCCGTCGACGGTCGGTGACCCGAACTACTGGGCGTCCAGCGCCACACCGTCCGGCACGGTCAACGGGACCGTGAACGCGGGTTCGCCGGTCTACTGCCAGCAGACGGTCAAGTCGGGGACCTCGACGAGTTCGGACTACGGCAACGGCCTGGGGTACCCGCTCAACGGCGAGTTCACCGGAACGCGCGGGGATGCCGGGTACTACGGGTGCCGAAGCGGTGATGCCTTCGTGTCCGGATCCTTCGGCGGACAGATGACCCTCGCCGCGGAGAACTTCCTGTACGTCACCGGGAACATCGTCTACCAGAACGGCCGGACTTCGGACGACATGCTCGGGCTCGTCGGGCAGAAGGCGGTCTCCGTCTACAACCCCGTGTCGTGCTCGAGCTACTCCGGCTGGTCGAACACGGTGTGCAACACGGGCAGCAGCTCCTACTCGACGAACACGGCGCCGACCAAGAACATCGAGATCGACGCGGCCATCGCCAGCAACCTCGGCACGTTCAACGTCCAGAACAGCCAGTACGGGTCGAACCTCGGCATCCTCACGATCTACGGATCGATCGCCCAGCAGTTCCGCGGCTCGGTCCGCACCTCGTACGGCAACGGTCTGCTGACGGGGTACGCCAAGGCGTACTCGTACGACAGCAGACTCAAGTCCTCGGCCCCGCCCAAGTTCCTGCAGCCCGTGTCGACGACGTACGGCGTGACGACCGAGACCGAGTCGGCCACGGCCTTCCGCGCCGACGGCACCCCGACGGGGAAGTGACCGTGGCTTCCTTCGCCTCGGTGGCGCCCCTCGTCGCCGCGCTGGTCGGTGTGCTCGGTCTCGCGATCGGGTCGTTCCTGAACGTCGTCGTGTACCGGGTGCCCGCGGGCATGTCCGTCGTCGCGCCGGCCAGCTCCTGCCCCGGATGCGGTCACGCGATCCGAGGTCGCGACAACGTGCCCGTGATCTCCTGGCTCGTCCTGCGCGCCCGGTGCCGCGACTGCGGCGCGCCCATCTCGGCCCGGTACCCGCTCGTCGAAGCCGCCACGGGCCTCCTGTTCGTCGCGGTGACGCTGCTCTCGGTACTCGCTCCGTGGTCGCCGCTGGTGGCACCCAACGGCATCTCCGGAACGATCCACGCTGCGATCCTGCTCGTCGCACTCCTGTACCTGATGGCGATCAGCATCTCGTTGACGCTCATCGACCTCGACAACCACACGTTGCCGAACCGGATCGTGCTGCCGGCCTACATCGTGCTGCCGGTGCTCCTGCTGGCGGCGTCGGCGGTGTCCGGCGACTGGGGCGCCGCGCTCCGGGGGCTCATCGGCCTGGTCGTCCTCGGCGGCGTCTACCTCGTGCTCGCGCTGGCGGTGCCCGGCGGGATGGGGCTCGGCGACGTGAAGCTCGCCGGCGTGCTCGGCCTCGTGCTGGCGTACCTCGGATGGGGACCCCTCGCAGTGGGTTCTTTCGCGGCGTTCCTGCTCGGAGGTACCTTCGCAGTCGTCCTCCTGGTCGTGCGCCGGGCGGGCCGTCGCAGCGGGATCCCGTTCGGCCCCTGGATGCTCGCGGGTGCCTGGCTCGGCATCGCCGTCGGTGCCCCCGCATGGGACGGCTACCTGCGCCTCCTCGGACTCGCCTGACGCCTCGTCGCGCGCTGACCCACCAGACCGACCCGAAGACGGTCACGGAAGGACCACCCATGTCGAAGAGCATCGTGGGCGTCGACATCGGCGCCGCCGCGATCCGTGCTGTCGAGGTCCAGGACGCCGACAAGCCGAGACCGACGATCCTGCGGTTCGCCGAGGTGCCCGTGCCCCCGGGCGCGACGAAGCAGGGGGAGGTGCTCGAGCCGAACACCGTCGCGGGTGCGCTCCGACAGCTCTGGTCGCTCGGGCGCTTCCGCTCGAAGGACGTCGTGCTCGGCATGGGCAACCAGCGAGTGCTGTCGCGCGACCTGACGGTCCCGAAGGCCCCCATCGCGCAGATCCGTGAATCGTTGCCCTTCCAGGTGCAGGACATGCTCCCGGTGCCCGTGGGCGACGCCATCCTCGACTTCTACCCGACCAGCGAGGAGACGGGGGAGAACGGCCCCACCGTGAGCGGTCTCCTCGTCGCCGCCGTGAAGGACGCCGTGCTCGCCAACGTCCGCGCGGTCCAGAACGCCGGGCTCAAGCCGGTCGGTGTCGACCTCATCCCGTTCGCCCTGGCACGTGTCCTCGCGCCGGCGAACAGGCCGGGCACCGTGGCCATCGTCGAGTGCGGCGGCAACACGACGACCGTCGTCATCGTCACCGACGGCGTCCCGAAGTTCGTCCGCATCGTGCCGACCGGCGGCGATGACATCACGCGGCTCCTCGCCGGCCGGCTGACGATCGACGAGGGAGCGGCCGAAGCCGTCAAGCGCCACCTGGGCATGGATCCGGAGCGGGCGCGGACCGGCGACGATGCGCTCGCGGTCGCGGCAGTCCGCGAGACGATGGGCGAACTGCTCTCGAGTCTCCGCAACACCGTCAACTACTTCGTCAACACCCACCCTGCCGAGCCCGTGGGCGAGATCCTGCTCTGCGGCGCTGCAGCTGCGCTCCCCGGTTTCGCAGCAGCGCTCTCGGAGTTCACCCGGACGCCCGTCCGGTTCGGGGCACCGTTCGCGAACGTCGCGCTCGCGAAGTCCATCCGCGTCGAGGACCTGCACGCGCACGGCGCATCGATCGCCGTGGCATGGGGACTCGCCGCGGGAGGGAAGGCAGCATGAGCCAGTCGACCAAGTCGAAGCCCTCGCGCTCTGGACGGAGTCGCCGCCGAGGAGCGGCGCCCGACCCCGCACTGCGCGTCGCCGCCGAGACCGCGGAGCGAGTCAAACGTCAGCGTCGGACCACCCCCAGCGAGATCGTCGTCGGGGGCCGCCCCAGTGTCGATCTGCTGCCCACCGAGGTCCTCGCCGACCGACGCAGCAGCCGTGTCGTCCGTCGGATGTGGGCGGGCGTCGTCCTCGTGGCGATCGTGGTCGGGATCGCGACCGCCGGAGCCAGCCTCCTGTCCAGCCAGGCCCACGACGACCTGACCCACGCGCAGGACGAGACCCTGTCGCTCCTGCAGCAGCAGGCGAACTACCGCGAGGTCCGGGACACGGAGGCCGGTACTGCGCTGCGTGAAGCCGCGCAGTCCGTCGGCGGGGCCACGGAGATCGCCTGGCAGCCGTACCTCGCTTCGCTGAAGGCGTCGCTCCCGGCGGGAGTCGAGATCACCGGCGTCGCGATCGACTCGGCCACGCCGCTGGAGACCTACGCGCAGGCCGACACCCCGCTCCAGGGGCAGAGGGTCGCGACCCTGACCATCGACGCGCAGAGCCCGACGCTGCCGTCCGTTCCGTCGTGGCTCGATGCCGTCAAGGGGCTCAAGGGCTTCGTCGACGCGACCGCGAACTCGGTCACGCTCGACCCGACGACGGCCACGTACACGGTGAACATGACGATCCACGTCGACCAGGCCGCCTTCGACGGCAAGTACCAGGACAAGGGCGAGTGAGATGACCCGCAACCGACTCAACATGCTCCTCGCCGTCGTGGCGATGGTCGTGGTGGCACTCGCCGGGTTCTTCCTCGGCGTGCAGCCACATCTCGCACAGGCCGCGAGTGACCGTACCGACCAGGTGTCGGTGGACGCGACGAACCGGACGACGGCGGCGGAACTCGCCCGGCTCAAGGACCGCGCGAAATCCCTGCCGGCGATGAAGGCGGAACTCGCGGAGCTCACCACCTCGGTGCCGTCGAGTGCGAACATGTCCTCCTTCTACGGTGCTGTCGACAGCGTCGCGGCCCGGGCGGGTGTGAAGGTGTCCGCGATCACGACGTCGGACGCTGTGGCGTACACCGCTCCCGTCGCAGCCTCGACTGCCGCGGGCACCGAGGACTCGTCGGCCTCAGCGACGGACGAGGCGACGGATGAGGCGCCGGACGAGGCGACGCCCGAGCCGACCGCGGCATCCACCGGCGCCGCGACGGCGCCCGTGACCGACCCGGCGATCTCGGCCGCGAACTTCTCGGCCATCCCCGTCTCCGTGTCGGTCGACGGGTCGTTCGACCAGGCCCTGTCCTTCGTCGGGGGCATGCAGGACGGCGCTCGACTCTTCCTGGTCACCACGGTGTCGTCCTCCATCTCGCAGGACTCGACCGACCCGGCCGCGGCGGCTGCGACGACGTGGACGTTCGGTGGCTACGTGTACGTCCTGACCGCCGATTCGGACACAGCGGCGAAGGGCTGACCCGACCCCCACGGACTGGGGTCGGCCGCGCCACGCCGACCCCACTTCCGCGACACCCGTCGTTGTGATTACGATGCACCAGGCGCCGTGATCGCGGCTGCTCATCCCCTCTCGAACGGTCGGCTCGAACCGGCCGTTCCTCGTCGTGCCCGGAGTCGCGCGTGTTGGTCGGAATCGTGGAATTCCTGGGTTGGTTCGGCGCAGTAACCGTTCTAGCTGGTTACATCTTGTTCTCCACCGGCAAGATCCCGAACGGCCCGCTCTACCAGCTGTTCAACCTCGTCGGCGGCCTCGCGGTGGCCATCAACGTCGCCGCGCACCACGCCGTCCCCTCGACCATCGTCAACGGGATCTGGGCGATCGTCGCCGTCGTCGTCCTGGTGAAGATGGGCCGAGCGCGTCGCGCGGCGAAGCGCGACGGATCCGCGTCCACCGAGCCGCCGGTCCTGCACGCTGAACCGGCCGCGACCACGGGGGTCCTGCCGGTCATCGGCCCGGCGCTGCGCAACCACGAGCCGGAGGAGACCGCTGGTGCGGACGGCACCACGGGCCTCCAGTCCGACGATCCGACGGACGCGACGGACGCGACGGACGCGACGGACGCGACGGACGAGAAGACGCCGGACGCTGCGCCCGCCCCCATGACGGAGACCGTCCCGATCATCACGGCGACGATCGCGCTCGCCCTGGTCGCCGCAGCGCAGGAGCAGTCCGACCGGGCGGACCGTCGCGAGCACGCGGACGACACGGACCACGCCGAACCCGCTCACTGACCAGCCGGTCGGCGATACGATCGGCGCATGTCCCGGTGGTTGATCGCGACGATGACGTCCGTCCTCTTCATCGCGCTCGTGATCGCCGTCACGGGCTTCGAAGCCCTGCTCGCCGACGTCGAGGTCATCTCGCAGCCCGACGCCACCCCGTACCTCGGGCCCGCGATGGTGGTCGGTGGCGCGGTGGTGGTCTTCCTCGCGACCGCGGCCGGCGTGCGCGACGGCAACCCCGGGGTCACCGCGCTGGTGGCCGCGGCGACGGTCTACCTGGTCATGCTCGGCGTCGGAGCCGTGGGCTACGCGCTCGTCCGCTCGGACGCGACGGAGCTCCTCGTCTTCCCCGCGGGGTACGCCCTCGGGCCGTTCGTGGTCGGGTCCGTCGTGGTGGCGCTCCTGTCGGTGCTCGGCGGGATCACGATGGCTCGCCACCAGGCACGGACCGATGGCGGCTCGGGCGCGGCCGGGACGGCACGTCTGGACGGGCCTGACGAGCGCTCCGGGCCCAACCGGACGAACGCGGGCGAGGAACCCGCCGGACGGTAGTGTTCGCAGGGCACGACGCACACGCAACGGGGGAACGATGAGCGACCAGCACGCGCAGGATCCGGACCAGCAGGGCGGCTGGGGTGCCGTCCCGCCGGTGGCCTCGATCCGTGGGGACGGAACGTCCGGGGCAACGGCCCAGGGGTTCGGTCCGGGTCCCGGCGGAGGAGCCCCCGGATTCCCCGGGATGCCCGGGCCGGTGCCGCAGCGTCCTCGCCGGAAGCTCCGTCGCGGCCAGCTCATCGGCATCATCTCGGGCGGCACGGCGGTCGTCCTGCTGCTCGTCGCCGGTGTCGTCGGGTACTCGGTCGGTTCCTCCTCGCACTCGGCGGACCGCCCGGTGCGGGCGTTCCTCGACGACCTGACGGCCGGACGCGTGGCCGATGCCCTCGATGACGCGGGCATCGAACGCGAGAAGACCGACGTGCTGCTCGGTGAAGCCGCCTACGCGAAGGCATCGGACAAGGTCACCGGCTACCGCGTCGCCGCGACGCGGACGGACGGCGACACCGCGACGGTCCGCGCGTACCTGCGCCAGGGCGGGCAGGACGTCGCTGCGACCTTCACGCTGGACAAGACCGGGACGGACTGGGGTGTGTTCCCCATCTGGGAGCTGCAGGCCCCCGAGCTCGGGTCGGTCGCCGTCGCCGTGCGGGGGCCGTCCGGTGCGGCGGTCACCGTCGCCGGCCGGAACGTGGAGACCGCGAAGGACGGCACGGTGAGCCTCCGCGCGCTGCCCGGCACGTACGACGTCGCCTTCGACGGCGGCAAGTGGACCACGGCCCGTGGGGGATCGGCGAGCGTCAGCGGGTTCGGGCGGTCGACCTCGACCCCGGTCCAGATGACCACGACCCTGACCACCGCCGGGCAGCAGGCCGCCAAGCGGGCGGTGGACGACTGGGTGGACGGCTGCATCGCCTCCACCGACGCCGCCCCCGCCGGGTGCAGTTTCTACGCGTACGGGCAGAACCCGGCGTACACGTACTCGAACCAGAAGTGGACGCTCGAGACGCGGCCGACGGTCCGGGTCGGCAGCTGGACGACGAACGGCTGGTTGATCACGACGACGGCACCCGGCCGGGCGAAGTACACGGCCGACATCTCAGGGGCTGCCGGCACCGGAACGGCCTCCGCGGGGCCGCTCAACGTGAACGCGAGCGGGTACGTCACGGGCTTCTCGAGCGACGGCGCCACGTTCCGCTCGGCAGTGGGCAACGGGTCGTCCGACACCGGCTCATGACGGTGTCGGTTCCCGGGGTGACCCGGATTGATTTCGTCCCGTTACGCGGGTAGTCTCTACCGGGTGTGCGCCCTCGGGCGCGCCCGAAAAGTCCGGCGAGCGGGATCGCCCAGCCGGACCACTCCGTCCCCCACTCGAACACC